>Ga0209777_10002108_pt1 | contig 26880 bp, 24 predicted proteins | sample FrelakmetHBP12HB_FD_187147 | JGI IMG/M metagenome (GOLD analysis project Ga0209777, IMG submission 187147) | Freshwater lake sediment microbial communities from the University of Notre Dame, USA, for methane emissions studies -HBP12 HB (SPAdes)... | ecosystem: Environmental > Aquatic >...
TTCCGATCTGGCCTGCTCGCCAGGATCACCCGCGGGCGGATCAGCTCGAGCTGACGATGGAGATACGGCGAGCAGGCCTGGACTTCAAGCGGCTCGGGGTCCCGGTTGTTCGGCGGGCGGCACTTGAGGACATTGCAGATGAACACGTCCTCCCGTGCGAAGCCGATGGCCTTGAGGATCTCGGTGAGGAGCACGCCGGCGCGCCCGACGAAGGGCCTGCCCGTGGCGTCCTCCGTGGCCCCCGGCGCCTCGCCGACGCACACGAAGCCCGCGCCGGGGTTCCCCTCGCCGGGCACGCTGTTCGTGCGACTGTGCCCCAGCGGGCACTTCCGGCACTCATCCACCAGTGCACCGAGGGCGTCGAGTGAATCGATCTGCGCGAGCGGGTCGGACACGAAGAGGTCCGTTGAGGCCGCCGGAGCTTCGACCATCAGCCCCGGCTCAAGGTGCAGCGGCGGCACGGCGGCCTTCGCCTTCGGCGGGTGGATGGTGGACGCCGTGCCGTACCCGGCCGCTGCGCCCGCAGGAGCGCCCCGCGCGACCTCCGCTGGCGACGGGGCCGGCGGGCCCGCCCGCTCGGCGACGCGCGACGCCGCAGGCCCCGCATCCCTGGCTTCGGACCCGCCCGCTTCGGCGGCCCCCGGCATGACGATCTCCCGCTCGCCCATCTCCACGAGCTGCTCGAGGTACCGCCGGCGAGGATCAGCCACCGGGCGACAGGATGGTCGAGACGCGATCGAGGATTGCCTCGGCGACCTCGTCCTTGGAGAGGAGGGGAAGCGCCGTCTCGCCGCGGGCCGAGACGAGGGTCACGCGGTTGGTCTCGACCTCCGGCCCGGCGCCGGGCTCGGCCGCGTCGTTCGCCACCACGAGGTCGAGCTGCTTGGCGCGGAGCTTCGAGCGCGCCTTCGCCACGGCGTTGCCGGTCTCCAGGGCGAACCCCACCACCACCGCCCCCTTCTTCCGCCGCTCGCGCGTCGCCAGGAGGATGTCGCTCGTCGGCTCGAGGGCAACCATGAGGGGGCCGGCTCCGCGCGGCGTCTTGGCCGCTTCGGATTGCGCGGGGCGGTAGTCCGCCGGGGCCGCCGCCATCAGGAGCACGTCCGAGCTCGGCAGCGCCTCCGCGACCGCCGCCTCGAGGTCCGCCGTGGTCTCGACCCGCACCACGTCAGGCCCGACCGGGACCGGCAGCGCGGTCGGCCCCGCCACGAGCGTCACCTCGGCCCCACGCAGCCACGCGGCGCGCGCGAGGGCGAAGCCCATCCGCCCGCTCGACCGGTTGGTCACCACCCGCACCGGATCCAGCGCCTCCCGCGTCGGACCCGCCGTCACCAGCACCCGCCGCCCCGCGAAGGGCGGCCCCGCGCGCAGCAGCCGCTCGACGCGCGCGACGATCTCCTCCGGCTCGACCATCCGCCCCGGGCCGTCCCCCTCGCCGCGCGCCAGCGGCCCGACGACGGGCCCGAGGACGTGGACGCCGCGCTCGCGCAGCAGCGCCAGGTTCTGCACCGTCTCCGGATGGCGGAACATCTGGTCGTTCATCGCGGGACACAGGAGGAGCGGCGCGCGGCGCGCCAGGAGCAGCGAGGTGAGGAGGTCGTCGGCGATCCCTTGCGCGGCCCGCGCGATGAGGCGCGCGGTGGCAGGGGCCACGACGACCAGGTCCGGCTCCTTCCCGAGGCGGATGTGGTCGAGCGCCCGGCCGGCCTCCCAGAGGGATGCGCCGACGGGGCGAGCGGTCAGCGCCTCGAAGACCAGCGGCCGGACGAACTCGGTGGCCGCGGCCGTCATCACCACGTCCACCGCCACTCCCGCCTCGGTCAGCCGGCGGGCGACAACGCACGCCTTGTAGCTTGCGATGCCGCCCGACACGCCGAGGACGACGTGCCGGCCGGCGATGCCGCTCACGCTTCCTGGCGCCGCCGGCGGGTGATCTTGTACGACAGCTCGCCGTTCGCCAGTTCCTCAAGCGACATCGTCGTCAGCTTCTTCTCTCGCTCGTAGCTGCGATCCTTCGGGAACTCGTTCACGAACCGCGCGAACTTCGCGGCCACGAGCACGCCGACGTACTTGTTGCCGGCCTGCCGCGCCACCTCCGTCGGGGTGATGATCCTCATCCGTTATGCCTCCGCTCCCAGGGCCAGTCGCTCCGCCAGCGCTCCGACCTCGCGCCCCAACTCGGCGAGGTCCGTCTCGAGCGCCGGGTTGCGTCGCGGGCGCTTGCTCTCCGCGTCGAGGATCGCCGCCACCGCGGCGACGGCCTCCGTCCGGTCCACGTTGACGATCACGTAGTCGTACGCCGTCGCTTCCTTCAGCTCTTCGACCGCGCGCCGCAGCCGCTGTACCAGCGACCCGGCCCGGGTCCCCCCCGTCCCGCCGAGCCGGCGCATCAGCTCCCCGGCCGACGGCGGCACCACGAAGACCAGCACGCTCTCGGGGAAGGCGCGACGCACCGCGCGCGCCCCCTCGATCTCGATGTCCAGCACCGGGTGCCGACCAGCCCCCAGGATCCGCGTGATCTCCGACCGCAAGGTGCCGTAGCGCGAGCCACTGTACTCTGCCCACTCCACGAACTCGCCCGCCGCCACGCGGCGCGCGAACTCCGCTTCGCTGAGGAAGTGGTAGTCCTGGCCGTCCGTCTCCCCCGGCCGCGGCGGCCGGGTCGTGGCCGAGACCGAGTAGCCGAGATCCTCGCGCGCGCCGAGCAAAGCCCGCGCGATGGTGGACTTCCCCGCCCCCGACGGCGATGAGAGAACCAGCGGGAACGGCGTCACTCGAGGTTTTCGACCTGCTCGCGGAGCTTCTCCAGCTCCGTCTTCACCGCGATCACCGCCTGCGCCACCGCGGCGTCGTCCGCCTTGGAGCCCATCGTGTTCGCCTCGCGAAGCAGCTCCTGCAGGATGAACCCCGTCTCGCGTCCCACGCTCCCGTCCCCGTCGAGCAGGCGGCCGAGCGCCTCGAGGTGTGTGCCGAAGCGGACCAGCTCCTCGGTGATGTCCATCCGGTCGGCCAGGATGGCGATCTCCTGCGCGAGCCGCGCCGGGTCCACCGCCACGCTCCCCGCCAGCTCCTGGACCGCCAGCGCCAGCCGGTCCCGCTCCGCCACCACCCGCTCCGGTGCCCGCTCAGCGATCCGCGAGCGCAGCGCGCCCAGCGTGGCGATCCGCGCGCGCAGCTCCGTCGCCAGCGCCTCGCCTTCGCGCCCCCGGGCCGCCGCGCACGCCCCCGCCGCGCGGTCCAGCACGTCCAACACCGCCCCGGGGTCCGGCGCCACCTCGGAGTGGACCACACGCAGCACGTCAGGCAGGCGCGCGAGCAAGGCCAGGTCGACGTCGCCGGCAAGGCCGAGGTCCTTCCCCGCCGCCCGCAGCGCCGACACGACCGCCGCCGCCCGGGCCAGATCCACCGTGACCGCCGCCGCCTGCGGCGGCTCTTCGAGCCATCGGCCCGCGACCGTCACGTGCCCGCGCGAAAGGTGCGCGCGCAACCGCTCCCGCAACTCCGGCTCCAGCTCGGCAAGCTCCGACGGCACCTTCAGTTGCACGTTCAGGTGCCGGTGATTGACCGTCCGGACCTCGAGGCGCAACCGGCCCCCCGCTACCGCCCCTTCGGCCGCACCGAAACCGGTCATCGACCGCGGCATCGCGCTCCCATTCGTGGATAACCTCGTATGGTAGCCCCCTCGGCCTAGTTCGTAAACTCCCAACGCACGCCGTAGCGCTGCGCCGCCCGCGCCATCAGCGCCCCCGGCACCGTCTCGTACCGCTCGATCTGGGCGTTGCCGAGGCTCCAGTAGAGCACCGCATCCAGGAGCCGCAGCTCGACGAGCCAGTCCACCGCGCCGTGGCCGGCGAGGCGGATGACGGCGCCCGTCGAGTCGGTGCCCATCACGCCATCGCTCCACCCCTCCGCCCCGACCCGAACCAGCAGGTCGAGCGCCCCGCGCCGAAAGTGGGGCAGGAAGCGCGAGTGGAACGTGGCCTCCATCCGCGTGTGGTGCGGCGGCTCGTACGCCGCCGTCGTCACCCCGCCGAGGGACGAGGACACGAGCGGCTCCCGGTCCCATCCTGCGAGCGTGAAGTACGGGGTGGGCCGGAAGGCGAGGCCGAGCGTGAGCGTCCGCATCGCCTGGCTCGTGCCGAAGGGCACCAGCCCCGCGAACGTCCCGTACGCCGGCGCGGCGTACGCGCCGTGGCGGTCGAGGGCCACGTCCAGGTCGAGGCGGCGCGTCCTCAGCCCGGCCCCCACCGACCAATCCGTGACCCGCTGCGCCGTGTCCGCGAGCACCGAGGGCTGGGCCACGGCGTCCCGCACGCGCAGCGACGCGCGCAGATGCAGCGGCCCCAGCGGCCGCGCCGACACCCCCGCGCTCGCCTCACGCGACGACCGCCCGCCCAGCAGGCTCCGGGAGATGCCCGATGCCTCGAGCGTGACCCACGCCAGCGGCGTCGCCGCCACCCGCGCGTCGAACTCGAACGGCGTCCGGTCGTCGCGCACCCGCGCGCCCGCCTCGAGGGACCACCGCACGGCCCGGTACGCGAGGAACGCGGAGCCCTGGGCGATGCTGCGCGCCGGCGCGGCCGAACTGTCGCCGTACGACGAACTGCCGAACAGCGCGTCGAACCGCAGGCCCATCCCGTCCGGCCGGGTGCCGGCGAAGGCGCGGAGGAAGCCGTCCGAGCGCCACACGCGGCGCCCGGGCAGGACGCCTGCCATCGTCTGGGGGTTGACCAGCGCCTCACGGTTGAGCGAATAGCGGAGGTACTGATACTCGACCCCCGTCTGCGTCGACGGCGCCCACGTCCCTTTGGCCCAGAGGGTGAGGTCGGACGAGCTGGCGGGCGTGGAGGGTGCGCCCGATGTGCCGAACCAGTTCACGCCGAGGCCGGCGCCGAGCCCGCCGGCCCACCGGTTGAGATAGCGGAGGCGATAGCTGTTCGTGGTGCCGTCGCCGGTGCCGAACGATGTCTCCGTGCGCGCGCCGCGCACCGCCTGCGTGTCCGAGATGAGGTAGACGCGGATGACCGTCGGGAGGACCTCGACCTCGATGCGCCGGAAGAGCCCCAGCGGGATGCGACCCACATCGAACCCGGCGCTGTCCTCCCCCATCGGATCGAGCGCGTAGCCGTCCCAGAAGAGCTCGACGGACGATGCCCCCTGCCCGGCGTACTGGAGGACCTCGGGGAGGCCATACCAGCCGGCGCGGACCAGGAAGGTGCCGGGCACCTGCCGCAGGAGCTCTCCGAGGCTGAGCGCGCCCGACATCACCAGCGCGTTGTGGTCGAAGACGATCCGCGACCCGTGCGGCATCGGCCCCACCGGAGGGCCGAGGGGCGGCAGCACGGCGCGGAAGCTGTCGGGCGAGAGGGAGTCGGGGATCGCGGAGTCGGGGCGCGGCGGAGCGACCGCCCCGCCGCGGAGCGAATCCGCCCGTGCCGGTGCGCCCACGGGCGGCTGCGCGGGCGGCGCGTTCTGCGCGGCGAGCCCCGCGGGGGCCGCAAGCACGGCCGCGAGGAGGAGGGCCCGGCCGCGCCGCGTCACGTCAGCTCGCGCGCGCCAGCAAGAACTCGGCGAAGAGTCGCGCCGGCACGCCGGCGGGCCCCTTCGCCAGTGGTGCCGAGTCGTTGCCGGTGTAGGCGGTGCCCGCCACGTCGAGGTGGGCCCAGGCGTAGCCGTCCACGAACTCCCGCAGGAACCACCCGGCGGTGATGGACTGCGCCGGGCGGCCGCCGCTGTTCTTGACGTCGGCGATGTCGGACTTGTTCAGCTCCCGGTACTCGTCGTACATCGGCAGCGGCCATACGCGCTCGCCGGCGCGCTCCCCCGCGCGGCGGACCTCCTCGATGAGCGCCTCGTCGTTCCCCATCACGGCGCTCACCGCGTGGCCCAGGGCCATCACCACACCGCCCGTCAGCGTGGCCGCGTCGAGCACCGCCGCAGGCTTGAAGCGCTTCACGTACGACAGCGCGTCCGCGAGGATGAGCCGCCCCTCGGCGTCGGTGTTCACGATCTCGACGGTCTTGCCGGAGTGGGCCTTCACCACGTCGGAGGGGCGCACCGCGCGTCCCCCCGGCATGTTGTCGGTCGAGGGGATCACGCCCACGACGTTCAGCGTGAGCCGGAGCCGCCCCACGACCTCCATCGCCCCGAGCACCGCGGCCGCGCCCGACATGTCGTACTTCATCTCCTCCATCGCCAGCGCCGGCTTGATCGAGATGCCGCCGGTGTCGAACGTGATCCCCTTGCCCACCAGCGCGACCGGCGCCGCACTGCCCGCTCCCTGATACTCCAGCACGATGAACCGGGGTTCCGTCGCCGAGCCCTGGTTCACCGCCAGGAGCGCACCCATCCCCTCCGCCTCGATCGCCGCCCTGTCCAGCACGGTGACCGCGAAGCCGTGCGTCTTCCCCAGCGCGACCGCCGTCTCCGCGAGGTACGCCGGGGTGCACTGGTTCGGCGGGAGGAACTGGAGCCGGCGCGCCAGCACGTGACCCGCGGCGATCGCGGTCCCGATGTCCACGCCCCGCCGGACCTCCGCCTCCTCGCCGCGGTCCGCGACGAGGGAGAAGGCGCCGACGGGCGGCTTCTTCTCCTCGCCATTCGAGGACTTCAGCTCGTCGAAGGCCCAGGCACCCTGCTCCGCTCCCTCCACCGCGACCTGGCCCAAGTCCGCCGCCGCGACGCCCGGGCGGAACTCCGCGGGCACCGCGAACGCCAGCGCCCCGGTGCCCAGGGAGCGGGCGCGCCGCGCCGCGACGGCCGCGGCCCGGCGGACGCTGGAGCGGCTCACCTCCTCCGGCTTGCCCATGCCGACCAGCGCCACCCGCAGCGCCGGCGCGCCGGCCGTGTGCACGAGCGCGACCTCGTCGCGGGCGCCGGTGAACTCCCCCGCGGCGAAGAGCGGCGCCAGCAGACCGCCCACCCGTGCGTCGAGCGCCGCGAGCGGCGCGGGGAGCGCCTTCCCCAGCTTCGGCACCGCCACCGCGAGGAGCGGCGTCTCCACCGCCTCGAGGGCGCCGGCGATCACCGTGATGTTCATCCCAGGTGCTCCACGATGCGGTCGGCGAAGACGGAGGTCGGCACCTCCGTCGCGCCATCCATCTGCCGCGCCAGGTCGTACGTGACCTGCTTGGCCGCGATCGCCGCCGCGATCCCCGTCACGATCGCCGCCGCCACGTCGTCCCAGCCCAGGTGCTCGAACATCATCACGCCGGAGAGGATCAGGCTCCCCGGATTGATCTTGTCCAGGTCCGCGTACTTGGGAGCGGTGCCGTGCGTCGCCTCGAAGACGGCGTAGCCGTCGCCGATGTTCGCGCCGGGCGCCATCCCGAGCCCGCCCACCTGCGCGGCGCACGCGTCGGAGAGGTAGTCGCCGTTCAGGTTCGGTGTGGCCAGCACGGCGTACTCCTTCGGCCGCAGCAGCACCTGCTGAAACACCGAGTCGGCGATGCGGTCCTTGATGACCACCTTGCCGCCGGCCCCAGCCGACGGCACGTCCTCCTCCGCCACCACGCGGCCCGCGAACTCCGCCTTGGCGAGCTGGTAGCCCCAGTCGCGGAACGCCCCTTCGGTGAACTTCTGGATGTTGCCCTTGTGCACCAGCGTGACGGACGAGCGCTTCTTGTCGAGCGCGTACTGGATGGCCCGCCGGACGAGCCGCTGGCTGCCGAACTCGCTCATCGGCTTGATGCCGATGGCGGAGCCCTCGCGGATCGGCTTGCTCTTGAGCTCGGTCATGAGGAAGTCGCGCAGCCGCTTCGCCTCGCTCGTGCCGGCGGCGAACTCGATCCCGGCGTACACGTCCTCGGTGTTCTCGCGGAAGAGGACCACGTCCAGGTCCTGCGGGCGCTTCATCGGCGAGGGGACCCCGTCGATGTAGCGCACCGGCCGGACGCACGCGTAGAGGTCAAGGATCTGTCGCAGCGCGACGTTGAGGGACCGGATACCGCCGCCGATGGGGGTCGTGAGCGGGCCCTTGATCCCCACGCGATACGTCTTGATGTCCTCGATCGTCGCGTCGGGGAGCCAGCTCCCCGTGGCGTTGAAGGCCTTCTCCCCCGCCAGCATCTCGTGCCAGACGACCTGCCTCTTCCCGCCGGACGCCTTCGCCACCGCGGCGTCGAAGACCTTGCGCGAGGCCTTCCAGATGTCGCGGCCGGTGCCGTCGCCCTCGATGAAGGGGATGACGGGATCGTTGGGCACGGTGTAGCGCCCGTCGGCGTAGGTGATTGGCGTGCCCTGCTGCGCGTCGGCCATGCGGAGGCTCCCCGCGGGGATCGAGTGGTACCTGCGGAACCCGCCGCGAGGGCGACGGGCCGTCCTGGGAAAGAAGGGAATCCTATACGGGGGAAGGGCTTAGGGCAATTGCGGACATCAGACGCCAAGGCGCCAAGGAGACCGGAGGTTCCCTCCTCTCCGATCGGGGCCGCGGGAGTGCTGCGAACCCCGCGAGCTACGCCTGGGCCGGCGGTGTGATCGCCGCCGTCACGGCGAGTGCGCGGAGAGCGGCATCGCGCACCGCCCTGTCGGGGTCGTCCTGCAACGACTCGAGGGCCTCCCGCGCAGCGGCGCCCCCCGCGTTCCGCAGCCCCTCCACGGCGGCCACCCGCGGCGCCGACGCCCGGCGGCCGAAGAGCCGACCCCCCGGCTGCGCCGCGTTGATGAGGGCGTCGATGGCCTCGGGGGACCCGATCCGGCCCAGCGCCCGGTAGAACTCGGACTGCACGTCGCCGTTGGCCTCCGCCTCCGCCAGGGCGACGAGGGGCATCGCCAGCGCCCGTGCGTGCGCGCCGCCGATACTGGCCGCAACGAGCCCGCGGAGCTCCGGCGTGCCATCGCGCATCGCTTGGCGCAGCGGCTCCACCGTCGCCACCGTCCCGATGTGCGCGAGCGCGACCGCGGCAGCGCGCTGGACCCGAGGCTCCTTGTGCGAGAGCAGCCTGCCCAGCGCCGGAACCGCCTCCTCGACCCGCATCTCGCCGAGGAGGTCCGCCACGTTCCGCGCGACGAACCACTGGTAGTGCTCCAGCATCCGGAGGACGGCGTCGGTCCCCTGCGGGATGGCGCGCAGGGCGGCGAGGTACGCCTTCCGCTCCTTCGGCACCTCGGAGGAGGAGAGCAGGTCCACCAGCATCTCGGCGCCGTCGACGCCGGCGCGCTGCATCACCGCGGTGGCGAGCGGGGTGAAGCGCGGGTCGGGCAGGAGGTGCGCGATGCGCCTCAGCGCGTCCTTCGTCAGGATGAGGCGGAGCGCGATCCCGTAGCTGGCCTTCGCCGACCCCTCCGGCGCCGCCGGCTCGAGGCCGACGATGGCGGCCGCGGCCTGGACCGCGAGTTCCAGCCGACCCTCGCGCAGCGTGTTCCCGATCTCGTTCGCGAGCTCGGAGAGGCGGTCGAGGACGCCCTCGCCGTACGGGTCGCGCAGCACCACGCCCAGCGCCGACCCGATGAGCGTGCCGGCGGGGATGCCGTGTGGCGCGCTCACCGTTTCCGCCCCAGCCGGCTCCGGGGCGGCGGGCGCCGGCGTGAAGACGGGCGCCGCCGGCGGCTCCGCCGGTGCCGGAACGGGCGGCGCGTCCAAGGCTGGGCCCGCCGCGGTCGCGACCTCCGCCGCCGCTGCCTCCTCGATCGCCGCCAGCTCGAACGCCTGCGTGACGCTCGGCGCGCGCGGCGCCGCGTCGGCCACCTCGCGCCGCGCCCCCAGTACCGCGATGCCCGACGCGCCCGCCGCCGCGAGGCGCTGCGCCACGCCCTCGCCCGAGGCGTACGCGCCGGCGTCCAGGGCCAGCGCGCGCAGGAGGGTGAGAAGCTCGGTCGCCGTGGAGCCGCGGGCGATCGCGATCTCTGCAACGCCGTGCGCCTCGAGTTGGAGCCGCAGGCCGGCCATGAAGGGGAGATCGGACGGGAGGATCGCGTCGTCCACCGACAGCACGCCGTCGTACAGCCGCAACGTCGCCGACGCGAGCGAGGTCAAGGCGAAGACGGCGCGCAGGCACGCCTTCTGCTGGTCCTTGTTCGGCACGGGCGCCCGCAACAACTCGACGGTGCGTCCGAAGTTGACGGCGAAGATCTCGGGGTTGAACATCGGTCTTGGGCGAAGATACCCGGGCGCGCAGGGCCGGGCAACGCAGCGCGGGCGCTTGGCCCGTGCCCCGCCGACCGCTAGGTTATGCCGCGGTACCAGTCGGCGGGCCGGCACCACCGTCCTGCCCCCCGGCGTCACCCTCGTGGTGGAGGCAGCCGTGCCCGCGTCGCTCACGCTGAACGGGTGGAGGCGACCACGCGTCGCAAGCCTGCTCATCGGGCTCGGGATGATCGGCGCCTCGCTCCTCACCATCCATCACTTCTTCGCCGCCAACTTCCCGGCCTCCATCTACGCCGGCTCCCTCTGCGACATCAGCGCCTTCTTCAACTGCAACAGCTCCGCCTTCGCCCCGATCGCCCAGTTGGGCGGCGTCCCGCTGGGCTATTTCGGACTGATGGTAGGAGCGCTGGTGGTCCTCGGCACCCTCTTCCCGTCGGAGACGCTCGAGCGGACGAACCTCTTCCTCGCGACGTTCAACGCCCTTGGCGTGGCGGGCCTCGCGGTCTACTCGGTGTTCTTCTACGGGAGCCTGTGCATCTACTGCAGCGTGTACTGGCTCTTCTCCCTCGCCAGCTTCGGCGTCTTCTGGCGGTGGGGCGTCGGCCGGGAGGTGCCCGGCCAGGTAGCGCGGCTCCTGCGCCCTTCCCTCCTGGTGCTCGCGGTGTACGCGGTCGTGCTCGCCAGCGGCGCCTTTGGCTACGCGCGGTTCACGGCCGCGATTTGGCAGGCGCAGACGGGGGGCGAGGCGGCGCGCGTGGTCCGGGAGTACTTCGCCCTGCCGCACGTCGCCTGGCCCAGCACCATCTCGCCCTTCTGGTCGGTGAAGAGCACGGCGCGGTTCGAGGATGCGCCGATCCGGATCGTGGAGTACTCCGACTTCCTCTGCTCCGACTGCCTGATGGCCTTCCGGCAGCTGCAGGTCCTGAAGCGCGAGTTCGCGGGGAAGCTCAACATCGCCTTCCAGCCCTTCCCGCTCGAGGCGAAGTGCAACCGCGTCGTGGACAAGAACAAGCACCCCGGCGCCTGCGACGTGACGGACATCGCCCTCGCGGCGGGGCTGGCGCGGTTCCCCGTGATCCACGACGAGATCTTCAGCCACTTCCAGCAGGCGAAGACGGCGGCGTGGCGGGAAGCGCTGGCACGGCGGTACGGCGTCGCCGGCGCCACGGCCGATACGGCCGTCCAGGGGTTGGCACGACGGCTGATGGAGACCGGCAAGGAGTACGAGAAGACATCGGAGCGGTTCCCGTACGGTATCCGTTCCACGCCCACGATGATCATCAACAACCGGTTGATCATCGGCACGCTGCCCACCGCCCAGATGCGGGCGATCTTCCAGGCCCTCCTCGAGCAGCGCGAGGGCCAGGCGGGGCAGAGATTCTTCGAGAACTGGGTGCGGTAGGGGCCGTCGGGAGGGAGGTGCAGTGAGGACGCTGGGAACGTGCCTCGTGGCCGCGGCCGTCGCCGTGTGCCCGCTCCGCGGCCAGCAGCCGCGGCAGCCGCAGGTGCTCCGGATCGGCGCGCCGGTCCGCGTCACCAGCACCGACTACCCGGGCGCGCCGCTGGTGGGGATGTTCGCTGGAACGGTCGGCGACACGCTCCTCGTCGGCCTGCCGGGCGGCTCCGACGCGCTCCGGCTGCCGCGCGCGAGCGTGACCCGGGTGGAGACGCGCGTCGGCCGCCGCTCGGGAGCAGGCTCCGCCGCCGTGCTCGGGATGCTCATCGGCGTCGGAGCGGGGAGTCTCGCCGCCGCCGCCACCAGCCCGCACGGCATCGGACCTGCGGCGGCCGGGCTGATCCTCGGAGGCGGCGCCGTCGGCGCCATCGTGGGCGGCGTGCTCGGCGGCGTGGTGTTCAAGGCGGCGCGCTGGGTGGTCATCCCCCTCGAGCTGCTCACGGAGTCCGCGGAGCCGTAGCGGCGGAGCCGTCTCCGTCGGGAGGACTGGGCCGGCGACCGGACGCCGGATGGGCTGGGTCGGCCCGGCGCGGCGAAACCGGGAGCGCGCGCCGCTCGTATCGCCGTCCTATGGCTGGCGCCGCGACGCACCCCTCCCCGCGGAGTCGTCCCCGTGACGCATCCCCACCGGGCCTCCCGCGCGCGCGGGGAGCCTCCGTTCTTCGCGTTCCACTCATATGGAGGAAGGCAATGCGATCCGTGACACGTGTGGCCCTGCTCTGCCTCGGCCTGAGCGCGTTCGCCGCAGCGACGGCGGCGGCCCAGACCCCGGCGGCCAGCGGCGAGTACCCCGGCCTCGAGACCGGGAAGATGTGGACCTTCGACGTCCCGCCCCTCGAGTACTGGGCCCAGCGCTACAACTTCCGGCCGAGCCAGGCGTGGCTCGACCACGCGCGGCTCTCGACGGCGCGCATCCCCGGCTGCACGGCGTCGTTCGTGTCGTCTGACGGGCTCATCATGTCGAACCACCACTGCGCCCGCGGCTGCGCCGAGGCCGTGACGCGCCCGGGAGAGGACCTCCTCACCAACGGCTTCTACGCCGCGACCCGAGCCGATGAGCGCGCCTGCCCGAACTTCGTCGTGGATCAGCTCGTCGAGATCACCGACGTGACCCCGCAGGTGGGCGCGGCGGTGCCGGCGGGCGCCGGCGCCGACCGCGCCGCCGCGCTCCGCGGCGAGGCGGTCCAGGCAATCCAGGACCGCTGCGACGCGTCGGCGCCGAAGACGCACTGCGAGGTGATCACGATGTACCGCGGCGGGCAGTACAAGCTGTACCGGTTCCGCCGCTGGACGGAGGCCCGGCTCGTCTTCGTCCCGGAGACGCAGGCCGCGTCCTTCGGCGGCGACCCGGACAACTTCACGTATCCCCGGCACGACCTCGACATGTCGTTCCTGCGGGTCTACGAGAACGGCCAGCCGGCGCACATGGACCAGTTCTACCACTGGAGCGCCAACGGCTCCCGCGAAGGCGACCTGGTCTTCGTCGTCGGCAATCCCGGGAACACCAGCCGCCTCGAGACGATCGCCGAGCTCGAGTACCAGCGCGACGTCCAGTTCCCTTCCGCCCTGCTCTCGCTGAACAGCCAGGTCGCCGTCTTCGAGGACCTCGCGCGCCTCGGGCCCGAGCGCGCCACCGCCGCCCGCAACACCCTCTTCTACCTGCAGAACTCGCAGAAGGCGATCACCGGCTACGAGTCGGGCCTCCTCGACAGCCGGCTCCTCGACCGGAAGCGGGCGTGGGAGCGCGACTTCCGCGGCCGCGTGAACGCCAATCCGGACCTCCGGCGCCAGTACGGCGCGGCGTGGGACAACCTGCTGCGCATCGTGACCGAGGAGCGCACCCTCGACGTGCGGCGCCGCTACTACGCCTTCGGCGCCTTCGGCGCCCGGCTCCTCAACTACGCCGGCGGCCTGGTGCGCCTCCCCGTCGAGACCGCGAAGCCCGACAGCGCCCGGCTCCCCCAGTACCGCGATGCCAACCGCCCGAACATCGAGCGGATGCTCGGCTCTCCGGCGCCGGTGGACACCGCGCAGGAGATCCGGCTCCTCGGCTCGTGGCTGACGGCGATGGCGGGAGAACTCCCGGCCACCGACCCGGTGCGCCGCCAGGCGCTCGGTGATCGTTCGCCGATGGATGCAGCGCGTGCGATGGTCCAGGCCTCGCAGCTCCTCAGCGCCGACCAGCGCCGTGCCCTGCTCCAGGGCGGCGCCGCCGCCGTCGCGGCCTCGACCGACCCCTTCATCCGGCTGGCCCGCGTGATCGACCCGCTGTCGCGGCCGATCATCGCCCGCTGGACCGCGCTCCAGAACGAGCAGAGCCAGAACGACGAGCTCGTCGCCCGCGCGCTCCTCGCGGTGTTCGGCAACAGCGTCGCCCCCGACGCGACCTTCAGCCTGCGCATCTCCGACGGCGAGGTGCGGCGCTATCCCTACAACGGCACCTTCGCGCCGGCGTACACCACCTTCTACGGCGTGTACGACCGGTCCATCGGCTTCGGCGGCGAGGCGCCGTGGGACCTCACGCCGCGCTGGCAGGCAGCCAAGGACCGCGTGAACCTGGCCACCCCGTTCAACGCCGTCTCGACCAACGACATCACCGGCGGCAACTCGGGCTCTCCCGTCATCAACCGCGACGGCGAGATCGTCGGGCTGATCCACGACGGCAACATCGAGCAGCTGCCGCTCGACTTCATCTTCTTCGAGACCTACGGCCGGTCAGTGTGGGTGGACAGCCGGGGGATCGTCGAGGCGTTGCGGCACGTATACGACGCCGGCGGCCTCGCCGACGAGCTGACGCGCGGCAACTGAGCGCGTTCCGCAGGTGATGGGCGACGCGGGCGGCCGAACGGGCCGCCCGCTGTCGTTGGTCCCCAGGCGCCAGCGGGCGCGCGTCGGGGGCCGAGTTTCGTCGGTCCGCCCCTCAGCCGTACATCGGGACGACGGCCATCATGAAGCGGAAGCCCAGGCGAAGCAGTGCGCGGATCATCGTTCCTCCCCTTCCTGGGAAGGCCGGAGCCGCAACACGCGACCAGCGGGACGGCCCGACCTCCGTGAGACCCGCGCACACAGTGGGGTGAGGCCGTCAAGCCGTTGTCAAGCCACGGCGATGAGCGGCACTTGGGTTCTTGTGCTCGGACTTGGGACAGTGTCTCTTGGGGCCGGTAGACCCTTTCGACAGGAGCAGGCTCGATGAAGCTCAGGACGTGGCTGCTGGTGAACACCGCTGTCCCAGCCGTTTTCGGTCTCGCGCTCGTCCTCGTTCCCGGAACGTTCATCGCGACGTACGGCGTCACGGCGGACGCTGGCATCCGGTACGTGGGCCAGGAGCTTGGCGCCTGCTTCCTCGGCATCGCGGTGCTGTGCTGGTTCGCGAAGGACGCCCCGGTGTCGGAGGCGCGCACGGCCATCTTCCGGGCGCTCTTCGTCCTCAACGGGTTGGCGTTCGTAGTGTCTCTCATGGCGCAGCTCGAGGGTGTGATGAACGCCGTCGGCTGGTCCGCGGTCGCGATCTACCTCTTGTTGGGCCTCGGCTGGGCGTACTTCCTCAGGGCGAAGCCCACGGCGTGATGGCGGCGGAGCGGGTCTTGTCGGTGTTGGCAGTCTTGGCGTAGAGATGTAGAGCGAGAGCCGGAAGACTCTCTCTCGGGAAGACCGTCACGGTCTTGGCACGTCCTTCGATATGGCGGGCCGTCATCCGGCGACCGGGTCGGGTCGCCGGCAAGCGAGTAGAAGTGTTCTGCGGACTACAGCTAGCTACGGTGAGATACGAACGGGGCGAGCGGTCCTTCTGATTATGAGTCCCATGTGCCCCGCAGCGCTCCTGCGGGTGCCGAAGCCCGCTACCCGCGGCGGCGGCGCTGGGCCGACGCGGCGTGGATCTCCTTCAGCAGCGCCTGCCACTCCGCGTCGCGCTCCAGCGCGTACTGATGGAGCTGAGGCACGAACTCCGGTCCGGTGGCGTGATCGCCGGCCTGGGTGCGCTCCTCGGCCCGCCGGAACGCCTCATCGACCCGCGAGAACTCCTGGTCCGGCACGAAGTACGCGAGTTGCGCGTACGAGGCCCGGAACTCGACCTCCACCTCCTCCGAGACGTACGGCGCCACCACCAGGAACGCCTCCTGGATCACGGCCTTCGGATACGGCAACTGGGAGACCGGACGGCAGACCGGACTCGGCAGCTGCCCCGCTCCGGCCAGCTGTCGCGTGTACTCCTGCATGATGTCGCGCGCCTGCTGCAGGCTCATCGACTCCGGCGCCGGGCTTTCGGGGGGCAACTGCTGCTTCCAGCGCACGATCGCCTGGTGGTACCTCCGGGCGGCCTCCGCGATCGACTTGTCCCGCATCATCTTCGACCGCCTCACCTCCGCCACCCCGATTCCCATCAGGTTGACGAACATGAAGCCCCCGAAGAGCCCGAGGACCACGAGGGTCAGGACCCCCCACCAGCGGATCGACGGGAATGACGTGAGGATCAGCCCGGGCACCAGGAACACGAGGCTCAGGGCCGCGCCCTTGAAGCTCTCCTGGGCTTCGTCGCGGTGATACGCCGGGTCGCCGTTGCCGGCGGCGTCCCACTCCGACGTCAGCCCGAAGTCCTGCGCCCGGGGCGGCGTGGGTTGGCTCATGACGGGTCACTCGCCAGGGGGACGGGGCCTCGTGGGGGGCGCCCCGCCGCCACAGGGGTTCCGCGAGCGGTCACAACGTGCCGCGCTTCTCCGGCTTGCGCGCGCGGCGCACCTGCAAGAAGGAGAGCACCGCCAGCGCCGCCAGTACGATTCCCGTGACATCGATCCCCACCCGTCGCCAAGTGTCGGCCGGCCACGGGACCTGGGCGAGGACGATGAGGAGCATGCAGTAGGCAACGGTTAGGTCGTAGTAGTGCTGGCGTCGCGAGACCAACGGTTCGCGCTCCGGCTGTGGGTCGGGCACGGCATCTCCTGTGCGTCGAGACACGGAACAATGGGGAATGCGGTCGCGATCCGCCAGCGCGGGCCGTCCCCGTGCCAGTGGACGGGCCTCGCAAGCGACGTGGGGCCCCGAGGCCCGACTCGTGGCAGTCGCTGTCCTCTCTGAGTGCCCAAGGCTGGGGTCGAACGCTCAAGCCGTTGCCGGCACGGGGTCTTGACTCCTCGGCACTGCCCCGGACCACGAGAGAACATAGCCGCATCCGCACGGCGGGCAACAGCCCAGAACCCCGCGCCGCTGCTACGTCTTCCGCCACTCGCGCCACCCGGCACGTTCCGAGCGCCTGCCACCCTCTGCGGCGCTCACTCTAGCTCCCGCTCGACCCGCGCCGTATAGTGACCCCTCTGCCATCACCGAGCCGTTGCCGTGACCGATCCGCTGGTACGGCCGCACGCTGACCTGCCTGACCGCTCCCCCGTCGGGAGAGCGGGCACACAGCGTCGACAGCGGCGGTCACCTCATAGCTGGCCTGGGCACTCGTCCTGGCGGCCGGATGGTGGTCGGAACACGAGTGCTCATCTTCCGCGGAGTTTCCCATGATCATCGGACCACTTCGATCCCTGCTCTTGGCGGGCACGTTCGCGACGGCGGGTGCGGTCCCGCTCGCCGCGCAGAACGATTCCCTCGCGCGTGCGACCGACACGACCCGGAGGGCCCCAGTGCCCCGTGCTGGCCGTGATGCGACCCTGTTCGACCTGCTCGATGGTTGTCGTGCGCAACCAGTACCTTCGGACAGCGGAGGGGGGCCACGCATCGTCATCTCGCCGCTCGGGCAGGTACTTCAATTGAAGGGTCCGATCAACGAGGGCGACAGCCTGCGGGTGGTCGTCTTGGGCCACAAGGACCTGCTGCCTCGGCTTGTTGTCACCCGCACGTCGAGCGCCCGCGTCCCCGGCACCGTGAACGTGGTGGGCCAACCCCGCACCCTTGCCATTGCTCCACGCACGCCGGTGGACTGTAGCAACGGTTCGTGGACGCTGCGTGACTTCGCCCCAGGAATCGGCCAATTCGAGGTCACCGTGTTCTGGCCGACCAAGAAGCCCGAGGACAGGATCGGCTACACACCCCAATCGCTGGCCAAGATCGGGTTCCCGGTGCACGCGCTCTACTGGGGCGCTCTCTCGTTCGGCCCCATCGTCACCGGCCTCGAGAACCCGGCCTACGTGGCCAGAGTCAGTGTCTCCGACACGACGATCGCGTACGCGACACGGCCGGGGGCGCGCATCGAGTACGCTCTGTTCTACTCCGGCTTCCCCAGCGCGCGGGACATCGAGACCGACCGAGAGGTCCAGGTTGACCCAGTGATAGGTCTCGTGCTGAGCGACATCCCCAACAACCTCTTGCTCGGGTTGAGCGTCCACGTTGGATACTCCTTCTATGGGGTCTTCGGCGCGCAGGGGGGCTTGGTGCGGCGACTCGACGACACGTCGGGCCTTCGCCTCGGCGCTAGAATCCACACGTTGGCCGCCTCCATCCCTGTCGACAACAGGTTCGAGGTGAGCTGGTTCGCAGGCTTCGGCCTGGATCTGAGAGCGGCGGGCAAGCTCTTCAGCCTGGTCTCCAAGTAGCACGACGACCAGAGTTGTCGGCGTGCAGTGATCGCCTCAACGCGGCCCCGCCCCGAAAGCGGGGCCGCGTGCTGTTGGGCGGAGCTGTTAGCGGCGCCACGTCAGCACTTTCGTGACGGCCATGTGAAGCCGGCGCCCGGGCGATACCGTCAACCAAGCCGTCGCCGGGTCGAGGCGAAGCAGATGCACGAAGAGGCGTTGGGCGACTACCTCACTGCCATGGTCCCGGCGCTGTTCGCCCTGGCCGCCGAGCGGTCCCGGCAGGGCGCGCGACTACTTGCGGCCGGAAATTGCGAAGAGGAAGAGGAAGGAGCGGCACCACGCGAACGGGGCGGCCACTGAGCCGCCCCGTCGTGCGTGTCACTGCCGCGTGCGGCGCCGGAGTCTACTTGCCCGGCCGACGCGGTACCGGCACGAGCGGTGACGGACCCCAGATCTCAACAGAGACGTTGAGGCAGAGCGTATGCAGTTCCATCGAGAGTTTCTGCATGTCCGCATTGCTGACCGCAGTCGCGCACGCCGCCATGTCAGCGAACTCAATCGTCGTCACGAGTTGGGAGGAGCCGGTGACCGGCCGGTAGGACCGAAACTCAACCACGCCGGGCACTGCCAAGACCCGCTTGATCGCACCCTCCACCCACTTGAGATAGGCTTCCACCTTGTCTGGGTGGATGTCGTACTGCGAGACGTGGAGTACCATGGCGAAGCCCCTTCCCATTTGCGCGTGAGGCGGCAGCCGATCGGCTGACCCGTCCCACGCGGCCTCTCGTTGCAGCATATGCACCGTCGACTCGGGCACGGCAAGTGCCGCAGCACAGCCGCGCCGCGAACGATGGGGCTGGACGCGACGGTATGCGAACAACGTCATCGGTGCGGCGGAGGTGACCGGGCGTTTGGGATCCACGGCTCCCAAACCGGAGTCCGAGCGCCAGGTCCGTCCCTTGACGCCGCTCCCGGCAGCACAGCAACCCGCCGCGGCCCGCTAAGGCCTAGTTAGGGCACAGTTGGCCCCGAAGACGAGAGGGCCGCGCAAGCGGCCCTCTGTCGTAAGTCGTTGTGTTGGTTGAGTGCCCGAGGAGGGGGTCGAACCCTCAAGCCGTCGCCGGCACGGGATTTTGAGTCCCGCGTGTCTGCCAGTTCCACCACTCGGGCAAGGCGCTGCGGTGCGGCGCTTTCACTGGTGAGCGGGCCGGTGCACAGCCACGCATCGGCGCGATTGCCGGCACGCTTCGCCCGCCTCACCGCAGTGTAGCGACTTCACGCCGGACTCTCCAGCCTCCGGCGCGGCGTCACGGGACGGTACGGACGCGAAGAGCCCCATCCCGCGTCCCAGGGACGGGGCCCTCGGCCCAGCGACGGAGCGCCGGCGGCGCTACGGCAGCCGCTTGATCTCGACGCGCCGGTTCTGCGCGCGGCCCGCCGCCGTGGCGTTCGAGGCCGCCGGATTCCGCTCGCCGTACCCGACCGCCGTGACACTGGAGGGCGACACGCCCGCAGCGACGAGGTACTGCATCACCGCCGCAGCACGCCGGCGCGACAGCAGCAGGTTCCGCGCGGGAATCCCGCGGTTGTCGGTGTAGCCCGCGATCTCCCACCGGGCGTCGGGCACCGACAGCAGCGACGCGGCAATGTTGTCCAGCTCCCTATCGGACGATGGCAGCAGCACCGCCGTGTTCGCGCGGAAGTTGATGTTCCGCACCACGAGCGACGCGCCCGCGGCCGGCAGCTCATGGTACGGGCAGCCGAACTCGTCCACGCGGGTATTGGGCGGCGTGTTCGGGCAGCGATCGCGATCGTCGGTCACGCCGTCGTTGTCGCTGTCGCGCTGCACCGGGCAACCGTTGGCATCCACTTGCGTGTTGGACGCAGTATTCGGGCAGCGGTCGAGGTAGTCGGGCACGCCGTCGTGGTCGCTGTCCACCGGGCAGCCGTTCGCGTCGACCGGCCGCGCATTGGGCGGCGTGTTCGGGCAACGGTCGAGGTAGTCCGGCACGCCGTCCTGGTCACTGTCGAGCGGGCAGCCGTTCGCGTCCACCGGCGCGTTGGCGGGCGTGTTCGGGCAGCGGTCGAGGTAGTCGGGCACACCGTCGCCATCCGAGTCCACCGGGCAGCCGTTCGCGTCGACGGGACGCGCGTCGGCCGGGGTGTTCGGGCAGCGGTCGAGATAGTCGGCCACGCCGTCGTTGTCGCTATCCACCGGGCAGCCGGCGCGCGGGTCGCCGATCGGATAGACCGGCCCCGCGTTCGGCGGGGTGTCCGGGCACTGGTCGAGGCCGTCCGGCACGCCGTCGTTGTCGCTGTCCACCGGACAGCCCGCCGCATCGACCGTAGCACCCGCCGGCGTGTTCGGGCAGGCGTCGCGCTTGTCCGGCACGCCGTCACCGTCGCTGTCCCTCGGCGGTCCCCCACCGACGAAGAGCGACAGCCCGACGAAGCCTGCACCGTTGAGCGCGGCCTTCCCGTATTCGGTAAACTGGTCGTAGCTCATCCGGCCTTCGACGCGCAGAGCCAGGGCGCTCCCGATCATCGAGCGGACGCCGAGACCTCCGAAAACGCTGTACGATGACGTCTCGCGATGCGCGGCGTCCCCGAGCAAACCGCCGGTGTAGGCGGCGACCCGGGTGAGGCCTGCGCCGAGGTCGATGAACGGACTGAACTTCCGGTTGAGGTCGAAGCTGTAGGTCAGCGCGCCAAACGGCGCGATCAGGAGCGCGCCATTGCCGTTGGTCAGCCCGGCCCCGGCGCCGATGCCGAGGTGCGCCGAGAGGTTGTACGTCGCACGCAGCTCTCCACCCATCATCACCGCGCCGGGGTTCGGATTCACGATGCGCGTGGTGCTGGTGCTCAGGAACGCGTTGAACGCCTTGTCGACCAGGGAGATCCCGCCGCCGAGCGAGAACTCCAAGCTGCCCTCGCGGTGCGCCGCGATCACCGTGGGAGGCTCCTGAGCCGGCTCGGCCGCAGGCACGTCCTGCGCCTGCCCGAATGCCGGCACGAAACACAGCGCGCCTGCCGCCAGCACGAGTCTCATGCGCATGGATCGCTCTCCGCGAAGTCGCCCGGCCCATTGGGGCGTGGGCCACGCCGGGCCGGCGGGCGACGATCCCCGCGATCGCTCGGCCACCTTCCCACCTGACAATACTGCCCTGGCCCTCGCAGGGCTGTCAACGAGCCGACTCGAAGATGCCCTTCGACTCCCTCCACGATTGCGTCTCGCTGGCCCGGGGCACGGAGGGGGCGCTGGCCTCCGGAACGCCTACGGGCGCCTCATCGGCGCCCGCTCGCGAAGCCGCACTCCTGCCGTCAGGCCCTTACTGATCCATCTGGGGCTGCGAATCCGGCCGAGCCGGGCGCATCATCATCCCCGGCCGTCCGGCCCGCCCCATCCCCGCACCCATCCCCATCCCGCCGCCGCGGCGGATCTGGTCGATACGGTCCATCAACTGGCGCCGCATCAGCAGCAGGCGTGCGCGCTGCACCGGGTTCAGGAACTGCCCCAGGTCGCGCAGTTCCTGCTGGTCGGACTGCGCGCGCTGCACGCGGATCCCCGCGATGGCGTCGAGCGAGCGCCCCAGGCTGTCCGCGTTCGCGGCCACGCCGGGCCGCAGCTGCTCCATCACGCCCCGCATCAGGTCGGCCTCACGGCGATTGAAGTCGCGGTGCCGGTCCTCATTGGCGCGGGTCGCCGCCCGCAGGCGCTCCATCTGCTGGTCGGTCAGCCCCAGCTCGGCCTGGATCCGCTGACCCCAGCGTGCCTCGATCTGGGCGCGGATCGCCGCGGCCCGTTCGGGGTTCTGCATCCCCCCACGGGCCATCCCGCGATTCCACGGCCCACCGGGGGCCGGCTGGCTCGCCGGCGGCGGAGCGTTCGGAGGCACCTGGGCCACCGCGCCGACCGCGAAGCCGGCCACGAGCGCGCCCACGATGCCCAATCGGGTGTACGTCCTCATAGTTTGGTCTCCTCAGACTGCTGCACGGCCTGCAGCACGGCTCGCAGTTGCTCTTCCGATAGATCATCCCACGTCCCGCTCACCGACACCTGCACCGGCTCCGCCGTGGACGGCCTCACCTCACCGGCCACTTGCAGCAGCCGCTCCAACCCCTGCACGTCGAGCGAGTCGATCCCCTGCGCGAGCACGGGCACCGCCACGCCGACGGCACCACCCGGCCACAGGATGCTTCGGGCCATCGTCCCCGCCAGCACCACGATCGCCGCCGCCGCTGCCATCCCCACCCAGCGCGCCGACACCGGCAACCCCCACGGCCGCGCGACGACGCGCGCCGGCTCGGCACGCAGCCGCGCCATCACGTGCGCCGCGACCCGCTCGGGGTCCACACGACTCGCCCGCCGCGCCGCCTGCGCGTCGAGATCGCGGAGCGCCCGCTCGAGATCGTCCGGCAGTTCGTTCATCGTACCCTCTCCTTCAGCCGCTTGACCGCGTGGTGGTAGTGCACCCGGGCCGATCCTTCGCTGATGCCCAGTCCCCGCGCGATCGCGCCGTACTCCAGGCCCTGCTGCGCCCGAAACAGAAAGACCTCCCGCTGCAGCCGCGGCAGCCTTGCGATCTCCTCCGCGAGCCGTTCCGCCGTCCACCCCGCCTCCGCCTCCCCCGCCGGATCGCCCGAACGGTCGGCGACGTCCGGCGTCAGCTCCACCGTCATCTGCTTCTTCCACCGGCGCCGCCGGTCCTTCAGAAGGTTCGACCCGATCGCCAACAGCCACGTCCGGAAGCTCGCCCCGCCACGAAAGCCGCCCAGCGCCTTGAACGCCCGGAAGAACGCGTCCTGGACCAGGTCCTCCAGCTCGTCCTCCGGCGCCCCCTGGATGGCCAGGAACCGCGCCAACGGCGCCGTGTGCCGATGGACGAGCTCGGCCGCCGCGTGCTCATCGCCCCTCAGGTACCGGGCGATCAGGTCGCCGTCATCCGCGACGGTGGTCACCGGAGCTCCCATCCGACAATAGCTTGGACGTCACCGGTCCCCCCACGTTAACCCGCACCGCACCGCCGTCCCGTACGCCCGCCGCTCCGTCGTCGAATGACGACTACTTCGCTCCTCATTCGGCGCCGGGCCGGAGGACGCGGCGTCATAATCTACATGACGGCGGGGGGACTGGACGCGACGCCCGCACACGCCTACGGTGGAGCCGTCGCGCAGGCGGGTCGGCCCGGCGCGGCGAGGCCGAGCCACCTGTCGCCGGAAAGGGAGACCGCCATGGCGGGGGATCACTACCGGTACGTTCTGGTGGGCACCGAGCTGGGGGTCGGCACGCTCACCCTCAACCGTCCCGAGAAGCAGAACGCCCTGACCGCCGAGATGGTGGAGGAGGCTGTCGTCGCGCTGCGGGGCCTGATCGCCGCACCGGACGTGCGCGCGATCCTCATCACCGGCGCCGGCCACTACTTCTGCACCGGTGCCGATCTCGACGAGCTGAAGCGTCTGGAGGAGGGGGACGAGGCCCTGGAGCGCCGCCTGGTGGACGGTGCGCGCGCGCTGGGGAACGAGATCCGCGCGGCGCCGCAGCCGGTGCTCGCGGCGTTGAACGGCGTCGCGGCCGGCTGGGGCGCGAGCCTCGCCCTCGCCTGCGACCTGCGGATCGCGGGCGACAACGCGAAGATCGGGCAGGTCCTGACGAAGCTGGGCCTCTCCTCCGACTGGGGGAGCACGTTCTATCTCACCCGCCTGGTGGGACCGGCGAAGGCGATGGAGCTGTTCATCAGCGGCGACCTGATCGACGCGGCGGAGGCGCTGCGGATCGGGCTCGTGAACAAGGTAGTGGAGAGCCACCACCTCGCCGACGTGGCGCGCTCCTGGTCGCGGCACATCGCCGCCGCTGCGCCCCTGGCTGTGCACGCCCTGAAGCACCTCGTCTACCTCAGCGACTACGTGTCGCTCGACGAGATGATCGACCTGGAGCTCGCCGCCCAGCTCGCGTGCCTCAAGAGCGACGACGCGCGGGAGGGACTCGACGCCTTCTTCGGGCGGCGCGCGCCCCGTTTCGTGGGCCGCTGATCCTCGTGCGGGGCGGAAGCCCGCGGCCGCGCGGGCGGCTTGCGGCCTCCCGCCCCGGGGGTACCTTGGAATCGTGAGCCGGCCTCTCGTCATCGCGCACCGTGGCGCCTCCGGCCACGAGGTGGAGAACACCCTCGCGGCCTTCCGCGCCGCCGGCAGGCTCGGCGCCGACGCCGTGGAGCTCGACATCCACGAGACCGCGGACGGCGCCTTCGTCGTCCACCACGGCAACATGGTGGGCAGCCGCCACATCAGCCACTGCTCGCTGCGCGAGATCCGCGAGGAACTCCTGCCCAACGGCGAGCCCGCCCCGGTGCTCGAGGAGGCGCTGGCCACCATCCTTCCCGGGATGATGGCGTACGTGGAGACGAAGATGCTCTCCCCGGAGAACGACGAGCGCTTCCTCGCCATCCTCGACCGATCGCCGGCGCCGCAGCGCATCGCGATCCACGCCTTCGACCACCGGATCATCCACCGTCTCGGGGAGGCGCGGCCGCACCTGCGGCGCGGTGTCATCTCCGCCTCGTACCCCGTCAATCCGGTCCGCTGCTTGGCGGAGGCCGACGCCCAGGTGCTGTGGGAGGAGTGGCCCTTCATCGACGATGCGCTCGTCATCGCCGTCCACGACGCCGGGATGGCGCTGTATGCGTGGACGGTGAACGACGCGGAGCGGATGGAGCACCTGCTGCGCCTCGGCGTGGACGGGTTGTGCACCGACCATCCCGACGTGGCCCGGCGCGTGATCGACGCTCTCCCCTGGTGAGCGCCCTCGCCCCCGGGGTGACCGACCTCCACGTCCACGTCTCGCCGTGGCGCGAGATGCTGCCGGCGGTGGCGGAGACGCTGCGGCGGGGGCACGAGGACCACTGGGACCGGCTCCTCGCGATGATGGACGAGCCGCGGCTCCTCCTCGACGCGATGGACCGGGCGGGAGTGTGGCGGGTGGGGCTCATCAACTATCCGAGCCCCGACGTGCTTGGCTTCACCGACGAGGCGAACCGCTTCTCGGCCCGCTACGCCGAGGCGGCGCCGCAGCGGCTGCTGCCCTTCGGCGGCGTGCACCCGCGGTTCGCCGGCGACGTGAAGGGCCACGTGGACGAGCTGCTGGAGATGGGGATCCGGTGCCTCAAGATCCACCCTCCGCACCAGCTCTTCCCGGCCAACGCGCATACCCAGGGTTTGCGGACCCTCGGCACGCTGTACCGTCGGTGCGAGGAGCGCGGCCTCCCGGTGATGGTCCACACCGGCACGAGCGTCTTCCCCGGAGCACGGTGCAAGTACGGCCACCCGATGGAGCTCGACGACGTCGCCGTGGACTTCCCGGACCTGACGATCGTGATGGCCCACGGGGGCCGGCCGCTCTGGATGGACGAGGCGTTCTTCATCCTGCGCCGGCACCGGAACGTGCATCTCGAGATCTCCGGCATCCCGCCCCACCGGTTGCTGGAGTGGTTCCCCCGGCTGGCGGAGGTCGCCGACCGCGTCCTGTGGGGGACCGACTGGCCCAGCCCCGGCGTCCGCGACATGGGGCAGAACCTGGAGCAGTTCCGGAACTTGGACCTGCCCGACGACGTCAAGACGAGGATCACGAGTGAGAATGCCTGGAGACTGTTCCCTTCTCAGCAAGGAGTGGCCAGTGACGAGTAGTGTGCAGACGCGCAGACGCGCAGTGGTGGGCAGTGCCAAGTGGGCAGGGGCCGTGTTCCTGTCCTGCGCACTGCTTGCCGCGGGTGCCGCGGCGCCGGCCGCGGCGCAGGAACAGGCCGGACGCATCACGTACGACACCTACACCCTGCCCAATGGGCTGACGGTCGTCCTATCGGAGGACCATGCGGTGCCGGTGGTCACGGTGGACGTGTGGTACCACGTGGGCAGCTCGAACGAGCGGCTGGGCCGCTCCGGCTTCGCGCACCTCTTCGAGCACATGATGTTCCAGGGTTCGGCGCACGTGCGGAAGTCCGAGCACCTCCAGCTGGTGGAGCGGGCCGGCGGCTCGATGAACGGCTCCACGACGGAGGACCGCACCAACTACTTCGAGACGCTGCCCTCCAACCGCCTCAACCTCGGCCTGTGGCTCGAGGCGGACCGGATGCGCTCGCTGGCGATCACCCCGGCGAACTTGGAGAACCAGCGTCAGACGGTGAAGGAAGAGCGGCGGCTGGGCGTGGACAACCAGCCGTACGGACGGGCGTTCGAGGAGGGGCCGACCCTGCCCTTCGACTCGGCGTCGTGCTTCCCCTACTCGCACTCCGTCATCGGCTCGATGGCCGACCTCGATTCGGCGCGGGTCGAGGACGTGCTGGCGTTCTTCCAGCGGTTCTACGCGCCGAACAACGCCGTGCTGACGGTGGTGGGGGACTTCGATCCCGCCGAGACGCGCGCCTTCATCCAGCAGTACTACGGCGACATCCCGCGGGCCGAGGCCGCGGCCCCGGTCCAGTGCCGGGTGCAGCTCGGGACCGGCAGCCGGCGGGTCGAGATGACCGACGACAAGGCGAATCTCTCCCTCGTCGCCCTGATCTACAAGGCCACCGCGGAGAACGACGCCGATGCTCCGGCGCTTGAGCTGCTGACCCGCATCCTCGGCAGCGGCGAATCGAGCCGGCTCAACCTGCGGCTGGTGCGGCAGGAGCGCGCGGCGTTGCAGAGCTTCGGGTTCGGCGACCTGCGGCGGAGCGCGGGCCTCGTGATGCTCGCCGCCATCGACAACCAGGGGGTCCCGGCCGCGCGCGTCGAGCAGCTCCTGAACGAGGAGGTCGACAAGGTTCGCACGGACACCATCGCGCAGACCGAGC
>Ga0209777_10002109_pt1 | contig 26875 bp, 24 predicted proteins | sample FrelakmetHBP12HB_FD_187147 | JGI IMG/M metagenome (GOLD analysis project Ga0209777, IMG submission 187147) | Freshwater lake sediment microbial communities from the University of Notre Dame, USA, for methane emissions studies -HBP12 HB (SPAdes)... | ecosystem: Environmental > Aquatic >...
TGCCATAATCAATACGCAGGCTAGCAACCTTACTGTCGGCACGATCACGGGAGGTGGATTCACGCTCACTGGCATGAACAACCCGACCGCAGTCTACGGCAGCCTCTATTTGAGCCCAACTGGCGGCAGCGGCTCCACCGTGATGATCAACATGTCTCCGATGAGCCGGACCGGGTCGGAGGGAAGCTACCTCTACACCTTCGATCTCAATACGGCGGCGGATGTTAAATTCAGGGACGTGTGCGACGAGTACGGCTACTGCGATTGGGGCCTGGCGCACTATACCGGCACGTTCGGCGGGGCCATCGACTGGGTCAACGCCAATGCCAGCGGCAACTACGCCGCGTTCTTCGGCCCGCAGATTGGTATGAGCGGGACCTCGGAAACCACGTTCACGGTCTGGCAGATAGGGTTGACAGCCACGCCCCCCACAACAACGACGGTTGCGCCGACCACAACAATTGAGGCGACGACCACGGTAGAACCAACGACAACGATAGAACCACCAACAACCACCGTGGAGCCGACTACCACGATAGAGCCACCAACGACAACGGTGGAACCGACGACGACGATTGAGCCACCAACAACGACGGTGGCACCAACCACGACAACCACAGTGCCGGTATTGCAGGTTTATGACTATGCATGGAATTTCACCAACGAGACAGACTATTGGACAAATAACGCGGTTGTTACCGCATTACCGGTCGGTGGTAACGCGTATGTCGCTCCACGTACAGGAGAAGATGAGGCAGCCGTGTTCGCCAGAATCAATACGCAGGCTAGCAACCTTACTGTCGGCACGATCACGGGAGGTGGATTCACGCTCACTGGCATGAACAACCCGACCGCAGTCTACGGCAGCCTCTATCTGAGCCCCACGGGCGGCAGCGGCTCCACGGTGATGATCAACATGTCTCCGATGAGCCCGACCGGGTCGGAGGGAAGCTACCTCTACATCTTCGATCTCAATACGGCGGCGGATGTTAAATTCCTGGACGGGCCCGAAGACGAGTACGGCCCAACTTGGGGCCTGGCGCACTATACGGGCACGTTCGGCGGGGCCATCGAGTGGGTCAACGCCAATGCCAGCGGCAACTACGCCGCGTTCTTCGGCCCGCAGATTGGTATGAGCGGGACCTCGGAAACTGAGTTCACGGTTTGGCAGATAGGGTTGACAGCCACGCCCCCCACAACAACGACGGTGGAGCCGACCACGACGATTGCACCACCAACAACGACGGTGGAGCCGACTACCACGATTGAGGTGACGACTACTATAGAGCCGCCAACAACGACGGTGGCACCAACCACGACTACGTAGACCCGACTACCACTTCGGTACCATGAATAGGTGATGAGCGTTAGAAGCATAAAGCAGGGTCAGAAATGGCCCTGCCTTTTTGTTCGTGCGCCCGGCATGGCGCATCTACTTGGGAGTGAGGCATCGACTGAGTACAGCCAAAGTCAAGTCTCCTACAGACCCGGTAAGGGGAACTGTTAGCCGGACGGCAAGGGTGTCCACCGCGAGGTGGAATCTGAAGGAAGCCGCAGGCAAAGCGCTGGCCTGACGAACAGGAATCACATACGAGGCGGTCATGCTGGGTGAGGAGGCAAATTTCTTCAAAGCCCGATACTTACACGGAAAGCATGGACGTATATGTGGCAGGTATAAGCGTGAAGGTAGGTGTGCATTACCCGGGGAGATCTCAGGGCTTGTCCCGGTAATCGGGACTACTGTCGTCGAGAGGCGATGGGATGAGCCGTGAGAAGTCAGCAGAGGGCATAATAGGTTAGCACATAACCGAAGGCCCGAACCTGTTGTTAGGTGTTATATCGATTTTCTGCGTGTTTTGAGCAGATGTTTTCAATGGCCTTCAAATCAGACAGGCCTTCAAGCAAGTCCCTCACCCTGGCCAGCTCTTCCATATCAAGAATTGCCGCTAACTTATTACCCTGTTTGTCAATGACATACTGTTTTACACTGATAATACCCGTTTTTTTGCTGTAATTGCCATACAAATTGTCTCTCCTTGTTATCATCTGCTAAAGGCAGCAGCTTCACTTTATCAATAGTTCACGACTTGAGCCACCCCCTGCGGAATTTCTCATAGGGCGGGAAGATTTGAGAGAAGACCCCAATTTCTTCCCCATTGGTTGCAGGAGATAGTTTAATAGGTTACGCTTTGCAGTTGAAGCTCTTTGTAGATAGTTAGTCCTTTTCTCAGAAAGACCATTTCATCTTCGTATTCGCGGGCGGTAAGTGAGACGAAATGAGCCCATCTGCTGTAGTCTTTTACGAGTATGACACGTCCGCAAATTGTTTCAAACTTAGTGATGGGTGATGCTTCATTCAGAACCACCAGATCAATATCTTCGAAATTTAAAGACCTCTGTAACTGTTCTCTTAACTGTATCCTCTCTTCAAGGGACGGTACGGAAGAAAAGAGCACGCCTATGTCCAGATCGCTTCCATCCATGATGGTACCGTTCTGCGCCGAGCCAAACACACATGCTGCCACCACACGTTCAATTGGCTCAAGTACATCCTGTAATGTTTTAAAATCAACGCTGAACATACGATAAAATCTCCGTGCGGAACCGCTCGAAATCACCCAAAAAATTATTTACCATTTCTGCCAGAATCGCAACATCCACCCGATCATAGCGATGCACTATAAAATTGCGAAATTGAACCATTTTGCGATACGCATCATATTGGGTCAAAGCTCCAAGCTGAATGCATCTCTCAATAGCTTCGATACCGGTTGTTGCAGGAGTTTGCCCAGCCAGGCATATAAGCCGCTGGCAAATATCCAGAACAATCTCGGTCAGTACTTGAAGATCACGCTCTACCGCCCGTCTAATGCGCCAGTCACTGTTCAGTTGCTCAACAGTGAGGTTTCCGAGAGATCGGAGTTCCGACACTGTCTCATCAAGTGATTGTAACTTTTGAATTACTACCCCATTAATCATTGGCTGTTAATTGAAATAAATTTATATCTCTTGCAGACGCCTATCAGAAGATGACCCCAATTTCATCGACCCCAATTTCTTCGGGGACGGTTTCTATATATACACTCCATGATGATTTGTATGAAAATTATCATGCTGCATAGACATAGTCAAGATGCTTCTTGTGTCCTGCATTATCTGCGTGCGCTACGGTAAGTTAGAAAAATAAGGAAACACACTTCCCCATCTTGTTTTTTCCTGTTATGTAGCCATTTTGATTTCCATGATCACAATACCCTAAACTGAAAAGCACGACGGCTTATTTGTACACATAATTAGTGCCGCGCCTGGTGCGCGGTGTTGCTCCCGGCTTCTGTCCCGGTAAAATCTTTAAGCGTGTCACGGCTTTCTCCTTGAAAATCGAAATAATATATTTTATAAGAAAGCATGGTATCACGCTAACAGTGACATGCAGCCCATGGGAACGCGGCAGATCGAGCGACTCTATAAAAAAATGATCACGTTTGAAGACGCCTCAGGCGGCCAGGGAAATATTGATCCGCGGATCAGGTCTGAAATATTTCAAATCATCATGAATGAGATGGAAGGCCTCCTGAAAAAGCTGAAGCGCAGCAAACACGGCTCCCGGCAAGCAGAAGAGCTTGGGCTGCAGATCCGCCGGCTTCTGCTGAAAGAGGTGCAGGTCATTATTGATGAGTACATTCTTTCGCAACAGAACGGCACTGTCGAGCGCTGGAAAGAGATGTATGGAGACATCCATTATTATATAAAAAATTTCTACTCCTACCGCACGGAGAGCCGGTTCAGGGGCAACGGCTCCATTGGAACTGCCTGCGGGTTTTACGAAACAGACGAGTAATCGGAGGCCGGCAGAGATCCGGGTCCAGATGAATTGAAAGGGAGGACAGTATGCCACTTGATGAAGAAATCACCACCCTGGCGCAGGATATTATGCGCTCGAGAAAAATTGTTGCCCTGAGCGGCGCCGGTATGTCTGTTGAGAGCGATATTGCCTCGTTTCGCGGAAAAGGCGGGCTGTGGGAGAAGTATGACCCTGAAGAGTATGCCCACATTTCAACCCTGAGACACCATCCGGAAAAAGCCTGGATACTGCTTGGCGCCATGCAGAAAGAGATAGCCAGGGCAAAGCCGAACCAGGGGCACTATGCCCTGGCAGAGCTTGAGCAGCTGGGGTTCTTAAAGACCATCATCACGCAGAATGTTGACGGCCTGCACCATCTGGCAGGGAACAAAGATGTCATCGAGTTTCACGGCAACCTGCAGACGGTCACCTGCATGGACTGCGGCCAGCACCTGTCAAGCTCCGAAATTTCACTCGACGACATACCGCCGCGCTGCAGTAAATGCAAGGGCGTGTACAAGCCGGACTGTGTGTTCTTTGGCGAGGCCATCCCGGCTGACGCCCTTACCCGCGCGCATCAGGAATCGCGCACCTGTGACCTGATGCTGGTGCTCGGGACCTCTGCGGTGGTGTATCCTGCGGCAAGCATGCCCGAGATCGCCAAAAGCGCCGGTGCCCGGGTGGTGGAGATCAACCCGTCTGAAACCCCGCTCACCCGGTTTGTCTCTGATTATATTATTCTCGGCAAGACCGGGGACGTATTACCCAAGGTTGTAGAGAAAATCAAGACGCTGAAAAACGCTTAGAATTCTATCTGGGTCTGCAGGAAGAAATAATCCACATCCTTATTTCCCCCTGTTGCCTGTCTGAATATATCCGCGGTGAAAAAGCGGTTGGCGCTTGCCAGAATATTCACCTTTTCAGACAGCTCATAGGTTAGGAACAGGTCAGTTTCGCAGCCGATGGTCTTGGTAAAGCCGCTGGGCGTTTTATCAGCCGTAAAGTGATGCCAGTCAAGGCACAGCGACAACTTCGGGCTGAGCTTTATTGATGATGAAACCGTGATCACCTTCATGCCGCTCGCGCGCACTTCTCCTATCTCAATCCCGCTCACATCCGGTACCACGTTCATATCACCAAACAGCGATGAATCATTATAAAGACTTCCCTGGAATTCGCGAAAGGTGTTGTCTTTACTGTTGCTGTCGCCGGTGCCGAACGCATAGCTCGCCATCAGGCGCGGCTCATAGGGCAACGCCAGCTCATAGGTCAGGTCGACGTGGCCGCCATACGCCCGAATCTGGTCATCCCCGACCCGGTCAAAATTGCGCAACCTGCCAAACTGATACATGGGCTCGACCTCGAGGTTGAGGCGCTCAAGCATTTTCATGGCAAACCGGGTGCCGGCAGTGAACCACAGCGGGCTGTCAGTGAGATGCTCATCGAGATTATTAAAGCCGTGCCGGTTGTAGAAAAAATAGAAATCCCAGTCGGTATCCTTAATGCCGCTATAGGTGCTGTAAAAGCCATAGAGACCGGGCTGCTCGGCCTTATTGCTGGTGTAGTTCACCAGGCGCACGGCAAGCAGGTCAACCGACAGATTGCACAGCGGCTTCAGGCGAATCCGGGCGCCGTCCCAGTTCAGGCCGCGATAAAAGTCGTCGTTGCCAAGAAAGAATGCCGAGCCGTAAACAAAATCCTGTCGCCCGATTTTTACGCTTACCGGAAGTTGCCCGAGTTTCGAAAACTCAATATATCCCTGGTACACGGAAAGCCGGTCTTCATTGTTAAAGCCGCCCCAGCGTCCGTAAAATTGCGGCTCAAAATAGAGCCGCACCCAGTCTGCGGGCTGTGACTCGACGTGAAAGCGGGTTCTGTTCAGAAGCTGTGTTTCGCTTTTGCCCGGATCATAGCTGAAGTTTTCCAGCGACTGGTTTTGAGTTGCATCATAGCGCAAGCGCACCTGGCCGCCATAGCTGAACAGTTTATTCTTTTCCTCTTTCTGCTCTTCTGCCGCCTGAGCAGAAGGACTCAGGGCAAGGAACGTTATGGTAATAATGAGTGCGTTCCACAGTCTTTTCATCTTCTAAAACCTCCTGCAGGCATATTTTCTCCGGAAGCATTTGATCGCCGACGCTCACCGCAACGTCAAGTGCCCAGAAAATTAGCATAGATTAAAAGCTGTTTTCAAGCGTTTTGATGGAGCCTGATGGCGGAATATTTTTTCTGGGAGTTCACCATAAGAGCACAGGAAGCAGGTGGGAGCGGACAGCTTTTTTCACCAACAAGGAATGTTTACCTGCGCCACGCTGACCCGGAACCTCTAATCCCCCGTCTTTTGTCGTGTGATCAGCGGAAGATTCACTTTTTCAATATACCCCTTAAACGAGCCCATGCCGCCGCCCTCGCTTACCTGACGAATGATTCCAAGGGAATTGGTGACCACAATCCCTGAAAGAAGCGTTACCCCCTTCGGCTGAAACACTTCAGGTGCAAGAGGCGTTGTGGCGCCGACGATTGCAATAGCGCGGCAGTTATGGCAGGCCTCAAGAAGTCCCGGCAGGGTGTTGTTGAGGATGGAAGTTGCGGTGATGATGGCAACAGTGCACGAAGGCAGCAGGTTATAAGCCTTATCTTCAGAAAATATACCGGGCCCTGTTTTCAATATATTCTCAAATACCAGGAGTTCCCTGACCTTTGGTTTAAGCACCGGCATGAGCGGCGGGAAATAGCCGACCATACCCACCCGGTCGTCCGCGCCGCAGGCCAGCACGTCAAGGATATCTCCCGCGACCAGTTCCTCACGGCTGTGGTTTAGCAGTGCATTCGCTGTTGCCAGACCGACTGCCCGCTCCAGAAGATCCGGCGATGAGAGATACGCGAGGGTTTCAGACGCCGTTTTTCCTGCGACGGGCCGCTTGCCCTGGAAAACATCGCAGCCCGGGGGAAGGCATTCCTTAAAAGTATAGGCAACGCCGGCAGAACCGTCATCAAGAAGCACGGCCGTGTAGCACAGGCCGATACGCACATCTGCTATGGTGCGGTCATGAGCCAGGCCTGCGGCATATTCCCTGAGTTGTTGCAGAATCATAGGTTGATTACTGTCTGCGGTATGCTGTTCAGTCCGCGCCCTGGGCATCCAGCGCCCTCTGAATCAGTCATTTAGTTGGCGCTGCCCTTTGACTCATAATTTTTTATTGCTGCCTGCAGCGCGGTAATGCCTGAGAGAGAGCAGCTTTTGCTCATTTCAGGGACCCCTTCAAGCGCGATAATAATGTCATCATCGGTGAGCTGCTTTGCTTCTTCAAGGGTCTTTCCCCGGGCAAGCTCGGTACACATGCTGCTTGCCGCAATCGCTCCGGCACAGCCGTTGGATTTAAATTTAATGTCTTGTATCTTTCCCGCTTCAACTTTAATCCAGAGTTCCATCTGGTCCCCGCACTCGGGATCGCCAATGAGGGCCGCCCCATCGGCTTCCGGAATCTCGCCGATATTCCGGGGGTTGGTCGAATGCTCCTGCACCAGCTCATTATAAAAAAGTATGGGCCCTTCCGGTATTAGAAACTCTTCTTCCGGTTCCGGCTCTTTTCTATAGAGGTCCATCCAGTCATCAGATTTTTTGTTCATACCTTACCTGTCACCTCATGCCGTTAAAAACGTATCAGTCGCTGCCTTCGCCGAAGGCAGGGATTATATGCTTCACCCGCCTCCCGGTTTTGTGCTGCAGGACGGACTGTAGCAGGTCTCCTGCGTGCTGCAGTCGGAGCCGCTGGTCTCAGCGTTTCCAATTGATGGCGCGGACAGCAGCTTTTGCAGGTCAATGCTGCTGCACTTTTTGCATTGCAGCGGATCGCTGTGGCTGCCGATAGTGGTTAAAATTTCGGACACCGCGCCGCAGGTCCGGCATTTATATTCATAGATTGGCATTGTGCTTATCACCTCCTGTCAGTCTTGCATAATAACATTTTTCTCGCTGTTGCTCAAGGTTTAGCTGCTGGTTACGGGCTGCCCCTTATTCCGCTCTCTTCCACACATCCTTGGTTGTGCCCTCGGTGGGGTGGATATGGAGAAAAATTATCTCATCCGGCTCAACGCGGATGAAGTTGAAGCGCCGGACGATCTCCATGACCTCTGCCTGCAGTTCCTCTGCAGAGGCTGACCCTTCGCGGGGCCGCTCATGCATCATCTTCTCAATCGCCTGAAAGATGCCGAACTGCTGCGCCCGTGCCACGACTTCTTCTTTGTTATTATTTACATTAAACAGAGTGGCGGTTCCCTGTATTTGCAGGCTGCGGTTGAGCTTGCTGTGGTCCATGGGGTGATATATGCCGACCGCCACTATGGGGTTTGAGCGAATGTTGCGGATTTTCAGGCCCGGTTCACCCGCAATCCAGATGGTCAGCCCGTCGCTGAAAAAATCAACCGGCGTTGCCCGCGGCAGGTTTTCATGAACGGTAGCCAGCACGCAGGCAAGGCCATGGTTAAGAGGGCAGCCAGGCTTAGTTGAAGTTCCGGGCTTGGAGCTTGCCTCATGGAGAAATTCCCGTATATCCCGTTCCAGCGTTTCCCTGCTTTTGGTCTGTTTCTGAATACCGGCGATAGCTTCCGCATTCTTTTCCGCTGCGCTCATAGAGACTCCTTCTCTGCAAGTAGGGATTGTTAAAAAAAACCACCGAGAACACAGAGAAAATTATTTCAAACTGGCAACCGAAAGCTTTCAGCTAACAGCTTCAATTTGAGAACACAGAGGATTTCTCAGTGTGCTCTGTGGTTTCTTATAGCTCCCCGTTTTTCATGGAACTTTACCAGCACGCATGGTTAGCGTTCTGTCGCATATTTCATTTTCCAGGCATTCATGCCGCCGATCACGCTGTAGACATGGGTGAACCCGAGGGATTTGAGGTGTGAGCCGGCAATGTTTGCCCGGTAGCCTGCTGCGCAGACAACGCTGATATGGGTTTCCCTGTCCATGTCAAGTCCCTGTTTTACGAGCAGGGGAAGAGGGGTGTGCACAGCGCCCGCAATGTGACCCTGCCGCCATTCCTCATCGGTCCGCACATCGAGCACCCGGTGGTCAGAATATTTTTCAAGCACCCGTTTCAGGCCGTGGATTGAGAGCTGCGGCAGAAATCCGGTTTCCTCGCCCTGAAAAACCCATTCCATAATCCCGATACTGTATCCCGCGATGCGGGTATAGCCGGCCCCAATGAACTGTGCCACAGCCTGGTCAATATCCTGTTTGCTGTTTGCCAGAAGCGCTATCTCCTGCTCCGGCTCAACAGCAATTCTCAGCCAGTTGACCGACTGCGGGGTCAGGCCGATGTTGATACTGCCCGGAATGTGGGCAGCGCCAAAGGAAGGCGCATCGCGCAGATCAATAATAGTTTTGCCGGCAGCAACAAATGCTTTCAACTCTGCGTGGCCGAACTGTACTATTTGAGGAAGATTTTTTTCCATAGCGGGCACCCTTTTGTTTTGTGCATTACATTATGTATGAATATTTATCACAAATCAATCGAATCCCTTGCGGTTAAATCGTTATTTTTTATCTTATATAAAAATGGCGGAAAGAGTCGCTTGCTCTTCCGCCATTCTGTTTTTTCTCTGAACAGGTTGCTGTACTTTTTAATCTTCCATTGATATTGCATTTTCCGGGCATTCATCCACGCAGGTGCCGCAGTCAACGCAGGTATCGGCATCAATATTTGCCTTTTCATTTATCTTGATTGCTTCAACAGGGCACACCTCGGCGCAATTCCCGCACCCGGTGCATTTTTCAATATCAACTTTTGCTGCCATAGATAGTATCCTTTCCTTCAATACGTTAGCGTCTCATGCTTCTCCGCGCGCGAGAGCATTTCCAGTGTTTTGCCAAACTCCGGGCCTGGCGTTTTTGTTCTAAATTATATATGCATTATTTGCCGGAAAGGTGCAACTGCTGTTGCAGGCTGGTACCGGCATTTTCAGGACCGGGCTCTTTAAGCGCAATCGCGGTCTTCTTTTTCAATTCAGCATTCAGGCGGCACATGGCATTGCCTCCAGCGGGCCCCCCGCTGATAAGCCCCCAGCCTCAGCCGCCGGTTTCAATAAAAACCAGCAGCGTTAGCAAAGCGCCGGTCAATAGAACTTTTATTTTCATATCTTGTCTCCTTTATATTTAATAAAGGCCTGAATTATGACCAGGAATGTTTCGAAAATCTGCAGGAGCGTATTTATACGCGCCTGTTCGCGGCTGAAGCCGCTCCTGCCTCGTTTTTATTCTATCATTTCCCACAGGGTTATATTGACCGGGCCGTCAAGAAGCTTTCCTGCCGTTTCCATAAAAGTTTTTATATAGGGTTTTTTCAGGTGTTCATCAAGGTCTTTTTTATCCGCCCAGTGCTCGTAAAACATGAAGCTGGTTTTATCTTCCGCGGACTGATGCAGGCTATAGGAAATGCAGCCGTGCTCAGAACGGGTCGGTCCAATAAGGGCGGCAAGCTCCTGCTTCACTGCGTTTTCTTTTCCCTGTATTGCCTGCATCCGGGCAATAACCGTTATGTTCTGTTCAGCCATGTAAAACCTCCCTCAGCGAAAAAGAATTTGCCAAAATAAACCACAGAGTTCACAGAGAAAATAATAAAGAAAAAAGCTGTTAGAGTTGAGTGCCGAAAGCATTCGAGACTATTGCTTGTGTATTTCCCTCTGTGTCCTCTAAATTATTTCCTTCGTTGGTACACTCGCTTAGTTAAAAATAATGTAACCGCATGCTAACCATGGCAACGCTAAATTGGAAACTGTAGGAACTAATGAAAACAACAAAATTCTTGATGTTATGAGTTCCAGATTTTCAATGTATCCCTTTGGAGTCCACAGAGAGTTGCTCTGTGCGCTCTGTGGTTTTAATAATTTTCATTTTTATAAAATTGTTGAAAGTACCCCTATAAGCTGTCAGCTATCAGCTATATGTTGTTTTGTTCTGATGGCTCTGGCAGATACAGTTTTATCAACTCATCCCGCAAAAAATCAAACGCGCTGTCCACATCATCAAAAAAGTGGAACAGGTTCAGGTCTTCTTCGCTGATGGTCCCCCATTTGACCATGGCTTTAAAGTTGATAATCTCATTCCAGTACTCGGTGCCGTACAAAATGATGGGCATATACTTTTTTGTTTTTTCCGTCTGCACAATGGTCAGCAGCTCAAACAGCTCATCCATGGTGCCAAAGCCGCCGGGAAATATAACGAGCGCTTTTCCCAGATAAAAGAACCAGTACTTGCGGACAAAAAAATAATGAAATTCAAAAGACAGCTCTTTTGTCTGAAAGGGATTCGGCGTTTGTTCGAAAGGAAGGCTTATGTTGAGGCCGATTGACGGGCCGCCGGCGTTTTGCGCGCCGCGATTGGCTGCCTCCATGATTCCGGGGCCGCCGCCCGAACAGATATAGAAACGCTTAGCAGGGTCTTCAATGCTGAGAGACCATTGGGTGAGCTTTTCCGCAAGCAGCACCGCGTCCTCATAATAACTGGACATGGTCAGGCTGCGGCGTGCCTGCTCGATCTTTTTCGTGAGTATTTCCTGCTTCTCAGCGCCCGCAGCGCATTCTTTTTCAATCTGCCGCAGATTTTTTTCTGCCGCTTCCCGCGTCGTGATCCTGGTAGAGCCGAAAAAGACGATGGTATTCCTTACACGCAGGTGCCGGAAGCGGGCGGCCGGCTCGATAAATTCACACAGCACCCTGACGGTCCGCGCGTCAGGGCTGTTGAGAAATTCAAGATTCTTATAGGCTTTTATCGGCCAGTTTAAATGATCAGACTTTTCAGCATCGTCCTTGTAATTCATTCTTATACCCCACCGAATTATTAGACCTTCTCAACAAAACTTTATAGTACGGAGTGTGTTACACAAGTCCTTCACTGCAGATGATTCTGGGAACTGGGTGATCTTCGAAATAACTGGTACGGTTATCAAGCCATTCTCTCATATTGTGCAGATGGTAGAGTTTGGTGAGATTTTTAAACAGATTATTACCGGTAAGAGCATTGCGGCGCAGGATATTGAGCTCTCGCGACACCGCCCTGGTGATTGGCCCTCTGAAAGCTTTTTCTAAAATGTTAATCTGCGCCTTCATATCTTCATCATGTGTTATCTCAAACAGAATCCGCAACTCTCTTAAAAGATAGCGCTGTCCGTGAGTTAATGATAAAGTGTGCTCGCGCTCCGCCTGCCGGTGTTTTACCTCTTCAGTAAACTGATATTTTACCCGCATCACAGCACTGTTATACCCCTGCTGCAGAGCCAGTCCGGGCTGTTCCGGCCCGCATTTTATCAGTCCCAGAATACACGGAATATCCCGCGAAATTATTTCGCCATGGTCATCAAGCTGAAAAAGCTGCTGATATCTCCCTGCCTGGCAGAAAACAAAAAGGCCTTTGGCTGACGACTGCTTTGCGGTTCTGATGCCATCCCTTAGATTAGCAATTCGTTCATATTCAAGGGAATTTTCTTTGCGAATCTGACGCATGATTTCTTCAGCCTCGTTTAAGTCAATAAGCTCATCTTCGTCATCTTCAAATAGGCTCAGTTGTCCTCCGCGCCGTTCATAGATGCAGTACATAGCATCTTCATTGAGCTGCTCGCTCCGGTCAAGAATGGCAGCATCCTCCCCAATGGTGTCATGGATTTCCTGGATTCTATTTCTGAGCTTTTCGCGCAGCCCCAGATTCCGTTCAATACCGGTTTCAGGAAGAAAATTAAAACCATACACCACATCATGGTCAGATCCGATGCGGTCAATCCTGCCAAAGCGTTGAATGAGTTTTACCGGGTTCCAGTGAAGATCATAATTTATAATTTTATCACAGTCCTGAAGGTTCAGACCTTCCGCCAGCACATCAGTAGCAATTACGGTAAACAGTTCCTGCTCGCCTGCGGAAAAGCGGTACTCCGGATTGGCTTTCGGTGCGAATCTTCCCACAACCCGGACTTTACTTTTATCACCGCTGAAAATTACGTCAATGTCATCGCGCTTGCCCTGAGGATTCAGGTTGTCAGAAAGATAGCGGGCAGTATCAGCATATTGTGTAAAGATGAGGCGCTTTCCCTCACTCAGAGGCTTTTGCATAAGCCACGTACCGAGTGTTTGCAGCTTGGCATCCTTATCGGGGGTGATGGGTTCAACCAGCTTAATAATTTTATTAAATAAGGTAATATCATGCTCGATGTGTTCCTTTAATTGCTCCATTTCAAAATCGGAAGCATTGTATTTCCCTGTAACCCGCCGCAGGGCATCAATTAAATCCTGCTCTTCATCCTGGTTTGGTTCATACAGAATCGCTTGGGCATCCTCTCCAGCCGGAACGATGCCCTGTCGCAGTGCTTCAAGGAATCTCCCATGCACGCTCTGGAGCCTGCGAATGGTCTCCTTAAAAGCAAACACACTTGATTCAAACCGTTTAAAAAGCAGAATTCTTATAAGACCGCGCAGATTTGTCCCTGCCCTGTGCAGGCTTGCGTATGGTTCCTGTCGCTGTTTATCTTTTCTGACATAATGCCAGAGGCCATAGCGTGCATAGGTCAATTCATTTTCTGCCGGCTTTGTGGTCTGAGACTGCCGAACCTTGCCCAGGTATCCGCGCAATTGCTGATACAGCCCCTGATAGGTGTCCTCAATACTGTATTCAATCGTTTCCAGCTCCCGCTTGGGAAAAAATTGGTGTCTGCCGCCGACCATGACATACGCACGTCTACTGCCATCCCGATATTCTTTAAAGCGTGAGGCGTCAACCGGCTGATGGGTCACGGCATCAATACCATACCAGCGCAGGATATGGTTTCTGGTGCGCCGGATAAGAACATTAGAGAGAAGATCAGGAAGCTTTCGTTCATTTTTATCAATAAGGCGGAAGTACTGTTTCAAATCCGGCGGGTCAATGGGCAGGTCAGTTTTGTCATCCTGATGAAACAACTTTATTTGATTGTACACATCCCAGGAACTTTTATTGCGCGGCGTGGCAGTGAGCAAACAGCAGCGCCTGCCGGTGGCAAGAAAGGACTGAACAACTTTATACCGCTGCGTATCAGGATGGCGCAGGTTATGACTTTCATCAATGAGCACAAAATCGCGATCACGATACTTCACATCTTCAAGGAGAGAGCGTGCCGTACCATCAGGGTCATCTTTTAAATAACCCATTGATAGCACCCGGGCGTTGAGTTGATACACTTCGTTGTATCTGTCCCACATCTCATAAAGCGGAGCGGGACAGAGAATAAGAGGCCGGGCATGGTCAGTCAGTTCAAAGTGTTTCACAATCGCTGCCCCGATGTATGATTTACCCAGCCCCACCACATCAGCAACAAAAGCGCCGCCATAGTCACGAATAATCTGAATTGCCTGCCTGACGGCAACCTTCTGAAAATCAGCGAGCTTACTGGTTATCTCATCATCCCAGAGTATGTCTTTATCATCATCTCCCTCCAGCCGGTCTTTGACCAGCGTATAGAGGGTTTTCATATAGATGTCATAGGGTTTTACCGGCGCTATGGCCCAGGATTGCTGCATCTCGTTCATCAGCGTTTCATCGAAATCCTGGGATTCATTCCACAGGGCTTCAAACCAGCGTACCAGTTCTGCATGATTGTCATTGCCCTGTACAACGACATTTAACTCCGTATTGTGGCTTACACCTGACAGCGTAAGATTAGAAGAACCCACAATGGCTATTCCTTGTTCGTGCCGCTCAACCGGTATTCCCTTGCCATCAAACACCGTCCCATAATCAAATATGTATGCCTTTGCGTGAAGTCTGCCCTTGGTATAAACCCGCACTTTGAGCCGTTTCTCCTCAATCATTCGCACCAGCACTTTTATGAGTGTTTCTCCATCATCTGTCTGGTCCATCAGTTCAACACCCGTGCGGATATTTTCAGCAGTTTCACCTGCCATTCGCTTTGATTCTGTTCGTTTCGGGTATGCCTGAGCTTCAGCAGCAGTTGCAACAAGCTCAAGCCGCTTGTAGCCTTCTGCCAGTTGCTCAAGGGTCTCGCGATTGGTAGTGTTGCCAATGAGTAGGCGCAGTTCTTTTACCGAGGCAAGTTTGTCTGCAATAGCGGTGAGGCCGGAGAGAAAAAAGTAGCCTACGGCAAAACAGGCAGCTTCAGTTGAAGCAAGGATGCGGTTTATGTGGTCAACAAGTTTTACGGTGCGGTTGTCAATGATGTCATGGGTGGGCATTATGTCTTTACCTTTTCAGGTAATCATAAGGAAGGCGTTCAAGTATGAAAGCCTTTATAGTTTGCGCAACATTAAACGCTTCGCGGGTTGTCTCAATAGACGGCCAGAAATCGTCATCATACCGCAGTTCAACTGCATAAGGAGTCAAATCCAAACACATGTTTTTAATACCTGTAAAGGATGTGTCCTGCTGTGTGCAAAGCTCAACCAGTTTCTCCAGATTGTGAATAAAAGGAAAATCAATGTCGTGTTCGGTCAAATAGGCTTTGATATGTTTTTCAGCGGCCTGCTGTGCATGGAAACAGGCTGTGTCAAGAGACTGACCAGCTTCCAGACATATTCGGGCATTTAATAAATCGCTTTCCGCCTTTCGCAGCCAGCCCTTGACGAGATCAGCTTTTGTTTTCATACAACACTTTCCCTTCACGTAACGCAGTCGTAACAAACGCCTGCCTGACCTGACTCCATTCCTGAATCTCTTCGGGGCTGTAAACCAATATATCCATTGGAACCATAATGTCACTCAAAGCCCCGTAGAGTGGCGCAGACCGTCGATAACGCGGTTCGGTGGAGTGTGCAATTACTAAAAGATCAATATCGCTGTCCTGCTTTTGAGCACCACGCACATGGCTGCCAAAGAGAATGATTTTTTCAGGGTGTACCGTATCCACAATACGATTAACAATCTTGTTCATTAACCTGCTATCAATGGTTTGCATCCTTTATTGTCCCTATGAGATTTTTAAAATAACTTCAGATTGCGTACCCATTTAAGAACGACTGTACCCTTTTTAGGTGCGATCATCAAATAATTTTTTTGCTAAACTAACAACTCAGTCATCCGCAGCAACTTCAAGCTGCCCGCGATGGGCTTTTGAGCACAAGGTTGTTTGCTTTCTTAAATAACGATATCTAATCCTGACTTTTGACTTTTATCAAAAACATTAAGAAATTGTGCTTGACAGACGAAATTAGACAATAGTATAAATTATATAGCTCATCTGCCACGTGTAGAAGGAGTCGCGGGGTCGTCAAATTGGCGACCCCAGTTTTTTATATAGGGTATATTCCTTCAACAGTTTATTTACTTGGTGTGCTCTATCTACGATAAAGGCCGTAAGTAACAATAAAAAATTCCTTCCTCTCCTCAAGACAACGAAATAATTTTCATCGTTAAACTGCATAAACAAATACAATCTTCCCCCTTTTTTCTTAGATTCCCAAACTCTCACTTCTTGTCTATCATTGCTTTCGATAATCGCACGTGGCCACTTTATCCTTTCACATCTTCTCAAATCTGGTATTCTTTCTGCCTCCACTGCTCCTTCAGATATTACATGCCAGAATGTTGCTGCTTTTCCTTTCTCTATGGGGTTTAATCTAACAAATACTTTCCTCCCCACATGCTTTGGTTGAGAAATAATAAAATCTTTCTTAAAGATATCATACAAAAGCTCGACATATTGCTCCCACTGGCCTCTACTGTCTTTAAACAAGACAAGCTCAGGCAACCAGTCTGGTTTTTCGTTCATTCCTGCGTCTCCGATGCATGCCAGCGAAAAAGATTAAATTTTTCCTCTCTAAGCAGAGTTGATTGGGTCAGGCTATAATGGGAGCGTTGTTGTATTCTTTTAACAAGAGTTTGTTTTGCTGTGCTTGTAACAAGCCCCCTGTTTATATAAGAGACAGCGCCAATTAAAATATCCGCCACTTGAAGCATTTCTACCTCATGAGAACGAACTGACTGGACATGTTCAATAACCTGCCGCGAGAAATCATAGAGGTTGTTACATAGCACATCATGCAATTTGTTAATTTTAGGTGCGCTTCGCGTATCTTTAATATCCAGATAGATTCGATACCGGGCATTTGGACTGAGAATTAACTTGAGCATGTCAAAATACATTTTGAAATACCAATCATCATGACTCTGCTGAAAGACATCATGCTGCAGTTTTGATTTATCAGGGACTATTAATGCCCGAAAATGCAAATCATCATCGTCAAAAAAGTAATCAACTATATCCATATACAATTGTATTTTTGCCGGGGATACTTTTGACCATTTAATCTCAAACCCTTGTTTCAGGTCATGTCGGTTTTTAATTTCGCGAAGGCGAACTGCAATATCATGTGATTTTTCTATGGGGCACCACACGGCTCCCAAAACCATTACTTGCTGATGATCATTTTCCAGGTGGCAACTCTCATCGCAATAAACATTAAAAACTTGACTCATATCAATCCTTCAGGCTATCTGCCTTTTTTAATCTTGCTTCAACAAGATTTATGACTGCCTCATACACCGCATCGCGTTCTCCCTGAGTGAGGCCAAGGATGTCAAAGATAATATTGTCAAGAGAACGACGAGAAACATCCTCAATGAGCATAGAAATTGGCAATGCTTCTTGTGACGTAATTGTTTTGAAAACAGATTTTAAATCAATATCAAAAGCATTACATAAGGCAAGCATATCTGTTAGTTCATAAACTTGAGTTTTTATTGGGCCTCCACCACCACCGTAACTACGAGTAGTTAATTCAAGTTGTAAGTTTTGTATGCTTGAATTAAGGAAAAGCCCAATTGCCGAATCATTATTCATTGGATAAATGTCAAACAAATTACAGTCAAAAAAAACTTGCCGTGTTGGGTTATAAGGAGCAAAAATCCGCTCACGCATTATATATGGCCATGCCCAGAGGCCTGGTTCACGTAATCCAACATCCCACCACCTCGCTCTTCCAGCACAACTTGGCCGTTTATTAAACCCTTGTGACTCGCCCCATTTGATATAATCAAGAGCAGCAGTGTCTTTGAGGTCTTTTTTATCTTCATGACACATGAAGATTTTGTTTTTCAGGTCTTTTGGGTCTATCAGGATACGTTTACATTCACGCGGGCTTTTAATCACCGGCTTTAAAAACTCTTTCTCAATTCCCCATTCTTTTATCTTCTCAGCATCCAGATAGAAAAATTCATTTGCGCCGGTTTTAATACCAAAGCGCACCTTCGCAATATCACGAAGGCGCACTAGCTTGCCTTTGCCTTTTTCAAGAATTGTCCAGTAAATATCCGGTGCTCGCAGATATTTACCACCCCACTTGTTGCTGCTGTATTTGCTGCCCTTCACATTAAAACCAAACTTTTTTATTGCCTCTTCTGCTACATCGTCCGGCCATTCCCAGCCATCAAGGAGCAACTGTTTTTGTGCAATCGGGTAAATGCGACATTCCTGAGTTCTGGAACGGTCTCGGGCAGATTCAATCTCATCAAAGATAATCGGTGAAAGGATATGCTCGAAAGGCACCTTGAACATGACAAACCGAGCGGTTTTATCAAGCGCGCGTTCGTGGCGTTCATCCGGCGCGGAGAAGAGTACGATTATGGTGTTTACATCAGCGGAAGCAAATGACCTCTCCACCTGATTATCGAGCACCATTTTTACATGGCAGTGCTTGAGTAGAAACTCCTGCAGGTTTCTGCCGTAGCCTACATCAAGCCATGAGTTTGAGGTAATGAAGCAAAATGAGCCTTTGGTGTTGAGCAATGAAAGGCCGTGAAAATAGAAATAGATATACAGGTCGCTTTTTCCTCAAGCTTGTGAGCTACGGTATCATTCGATTCCTTATAGCCAAAGAAATTCGGAAATTTCTGATAGACTGAGCGGGCAAGTTTTGCTTTGTAGGCTTTTTTGTTTTCAGCGGTTATTTTTTCGTGGGGAATGCTGGGGTCGGCAATATTTTCCTGTCTTACATACGGCGGGTTGCCGATGACGATGTCAAATCCTTCTTTCTCATCCTCAAATATTTCTACAAATGCAATATCCCAGATAAACGGAACATCATTTACTGTTTTAAGTGCAGAGCGTGCCTGTTCAACCTTTTCTGCTTCGGATTTCAGTTCTTCTATCTGCTTTTGCCATGCAACAGCACTGAGCTCCATCTGTTGAGGCTTTTTCTCAAGTCCGGGCATAGCGAGAGGTCTCTCTTTTTCGCCTGAAAGGTAGCTTTTGAGATTAGATATTTGCTGCCGTATGTTTTGCTGCCTGTCTTCAAGAATATCCCGGAAAAGGCGCAGCTCTTCATGTTTTATTTGCTCTTCAGTTTTGAACTGGCGTTCCGGCTCGTTATTGTAGAATTTGAGCTTTTCATTTTTCAGTTTTGTAATGCGGGACTTGAGCTGTGAGGAAAGTGCTTGTGAATGTCTGATATGCCCCAGGTTTACCCCGCCTACTTCCTGCACCAGGCTGTCACCGCAACGGATTTTAAAAGAGAAGTGAGGCAGCAAGGGATCTTTGCGGACGTGCAGTTCTTCAGGGGTAAATTCTGCGTCTATTATGAGGGCAAGCCAGAGCCGCAGCTCTGCCACATGACACGCCCAGTCCATAATATCAACGCCGTAAAGAGACTGGCCGATAATGCGCTTCTTCCGCTCATAAGAACCTTCATGCTTTCCAAGGTGGCTGTCAGCACGTTTCTGCAGGTCATCAAGGATATGCAGCATCCCCACCAGAAATGATCCAGAACCACCGGCAATATCAACAACCGTAACTTCCTTTAGCAAGGTTTCAACAAACGAGTCATTCGGCTGTTTTGCGCTGCGGTATGTTTCCCAGAATGTTCTTAAAAATTCCTTATCGCTGCCAAGCCAGCCTTTTCGTTGGATGAAGTAAAGAAACATGCAGCGGTTGAGAAACTGGAGGGCATAATTATGAGAAAAAGTAGTATTTGATGTTTCCTGAAAAATTTCATCACGAAACTCTTCTAAAATTTGTTTGTAGCCTTTCTCACCTGTACGACGATCACCTTTGAAAAATATTTCAGTTACTTTTTCGACATCAAACGCCTCGTCATGGCGTTCCTGAATCTGCAGCGGGGACAGACCAAAAAGATCGCGTTGGATTGATGCTAAATCGAGCAGTGCTATGCGCTCTGAGGCGGTGCGGAGGCGTTCTTCCGGGCTTACGGTGATGCGGCGGAACAGTCGGCGTTTGGCAGTTTCTTTATCATACTTTATATTGATGAAATGCCAGTAATTCTGCTGGTTATTTGAGAAAATGACCAGGGCGTAGGGATGTTCTTTTAAAAGTTGGTTGACAACGGGGCGCTGCTGAACCAGCAGGAGTTTGTCAGATGCAAGGCGGGCATATATTATATGGAAGTCATTATTTTCCCCGCCGCCGGCAAACAATAGCGGGTCTTCTGCAAGAGCTTTTGCAGCAGTTTCATTCCATCTGCTTCTTGGGAGGGGTTGATTGATGCGCTCATAATTGAGCTCTGACCAGAATAACTGTTTGAGTTTCTCTGGACCTTGAAAGTTCTGAAGGAGACTGAGAACAGTTTGTTGGCGTTCAATATTAGCCATTTATCCTTTGTAACCCCCTCTCATGTTGAAAGGCGACGAACACTTATAGTCTATCGTATAGTAGAAAGAATTGTTTCATACAATCAAACTTACGACAACAAAAAAATAATCAACGTTTTAAAGCAGGTTAAATTCTTCAAGCAGCGGCAGCAGATGCATTCGCCCGTGCCTGCCGGCTTCAGACGGGTTATCTATATAGGTATATAACTCAAGGCTTATGTCGCCCTGGTACTTAAACCGCGCCATGGCGGCAAGCACTTCCGTAAAATTAATAGCACCGAGGCCCGGTATGAGATGATTGTGCAAGCGGTCTGAAGCGATGTCTTCTATGTGCACGTGTCCCTATCCGGGGGAACAGCTTTTCAAAGGCAGCAGCCGGGTTTTCGCCGGCACAGAAGAAGTGGCCGATGTCAAAATTGATCCCCACGTATTCTGACGGGATAGCGTTTATAAATGAGAGCATCTGGCCTGAGTTCTCAATGAGCAGCAGCGGCTCCGGGCTCAATCAGCAGACGAACCCCAAGCGCTTCAGCTTCAGGCAGCACCTGCTCAAGGCCCTTTCTGAAGAGACGCAAGACATCGTGTTCCGGTAATAGTCCTGCGCGTCCGCCCGGAGGGATGGAAATATTTTTGCAGCCAAGCTCTGCTGTCAGGTGCAGGCAGCTCCTGGTATGCTCAATCCTCACGGAGCGCTGCTTCGGGTCATCATCAATCCACGACGGCAGGATTACATTGCCGACAGCATAGAGGGTGAATGAGTTGAGGTTGGTCACCTTAAGATTCAGGCCGGAAAGCCGCTTCCGTAGCTGCGCGATGTCCGGCTGATGCCACTCGGGCGGGTAGAGGTGCGGCCGGTCACACATGATCTCAACCCCGGTAAAGCCGATATCAGCAATCATCTGCAGCGCGGTGAAGAGATCAAAGCGGGTGCAGGCATTGGTAGAATAGCCGAAGGTCATGGTAAACGTTATACTCCCTATGCAGGTGCCGGCCCGGAAGAAGACCTCTGCAGCTCAGCAGGAACTGCCTTGATTGAAGAGTCTTCCTTAAAAATATCTTCATAGGCAATGGTAACCGCGTATATGGTCCAGGGAATAGTAACAAACAGCCCGATGAACAGCGGAATACAGGCGACTGCATTTATAACCAGCAGCACGACGCAGAACGCAGCCATGCCGAACCAGTGCTTATTGACTTTCTTTCTGCTTATCTCCATGGCAGGCCAGAAATCTATATTTTTATCCACGATGATATAGGGAGCAAACAGGTAGGCAACAGTCACATAAATGCCCGGCAGGACCAAGAGCAGGAAGCCAATGAGAATAAATGTCGTTGAAACGATGGTGAAGAGCAGCAGCGGCACCAGATGCCTGAAGCCCCAGAAGAAGCGCACAAACTCTGTTTTCTGATTTCTGCAGAGCATGAGGGCGATGATGATAAAACCAGACAGAAGCGGGATGCTGATGACGGTGCTGCCAATGCCGAACGGAATAAGGAAGGTTGCCCCTGCATAGGCAATCACGGCAATCACGGCAAATACAATGGACGGTCCGGCATCCTTTTTAAACAGCTCCCAGCCTTTTTTCAGCCACTCGGTGATGGCGACCGGATAGTCACGGGCAAGCAGAGCCTGAAAATCTTCCACGCTTTTTTTTGACGGCGCAATAAAAAAATCGCTACTGGTAGTATCAGCCATACGCCACCTCTCCGGTAATTTTTTATTGATAAATCAATTTCATTGTTATAACTTTTTCAACTATACATCCAACGCTCCGGATAATGCAATAATTTCATAGGGGACCCGGGAATAGACATGAACGGAAAAGCTCCTGAAACAGAAGAACAGATTATTGACCGGCATATCGCAAGCTCCACAGAAGGCTTTGCCGCCCTGAAAACGATTACCGACTTCTGCTGTGTCGGATGCGGCCTGTGCGAGAGCGTATGCCCGGAAAACTCACTTGAGATCGATGATATACTGAAGAAACCGGTTCTGTCCGGGAAATGCACCCTCTGCGGGCTCTGCTACCTTGCCTGCCCGCGAAGCTTTCTGCCCCTGTCCCGGATTAATGAACACTATTTTGGCTCGGAGCAGGGCGAGGAAGAGGAGCGGCTCGGGAAATATGTTGATTTTTTTATCTCCCGCTCTCTTAACGAACAGATATACCGGGAGGGGACCCCCGGCGGCACAACCACGGCCCTTATCCATTTTCTCCTGGAAGAGGGCTATGTGGACGCAGCGCTTCTCACCAGAGGACGGCATCGTGATGTCCGCTACTGCATGCATCCGCAGTCGTATATCGCAACCACGGCTGCTGAGGCGCTCGAGAGCTCCCATTCAAAGTTCGAACTAAGCCCGGTGCTGGCAACGCTTAAAAGTCTGGGCAGCTATCAGAAAAGTGCTGTTGTGGGCACACCCTGTCAGATCCTCGCTTTGCGCAAGCTCCAGGTTGTAAGCAGTGATCCGCTGCTGCGCGCGCGCATGCCGGAGCTTGCCCGGATTGCAGGAAAACTCACCGCACCAATCACCTACGCCATCTCCATAAACTGCTTTTTAAACCATACCAGCATGGACCGGGCCTACGCCTGGCTTGGCATTGACGAGCGCCAGCTCATACGCTTCAACGAAAACGTGTCCAAGGATCTGTACGAAAAAGCTTTTGCTGCGGGAAAAGACTGGCGCTGGTTTTTCAGAAACAACTATGTGACCACAGACGGAGTGGAGCAGGATTATGATGTCAACGAACTTGGCGTGCGGGTGCTTCCCAGCGGCTGCCTCCTCTGTAATAACCTGATTGTGAGCAAGCAGGCTGATGCAAGCATCGGGTTTTTCGGTGCTGAGACAGGAGTTAAGGAGGTGGGCTGGAACACCATGGTTATCATGCACCCGGAGCTTAAGAAGGTTGTCGATGCAATGGTTGCTCAAGGGAAGCTTAAACGCAAACCCGTGTTGCGGGGTTACGGCAGAACACTGAGGAAAGTGCTGGAAAAGCTCATGCCGGCCCTTGATGTGATGGGCGTTGAAGGCTATCTGCAGACCGGGACATGGCGCTATCCCCGGCCGCTGCGGCTGGCAAAGGGGCCGCGCAAAACCTACATCCTCGGACTTGAGCTCCTGTTCCTGGGGCAGACCCTCAGGAGGAAATTTTTCTATGAGGGTCCGCTTAAAGCGCTGAAAAAGGCTGGGGCGTATATACCGACAGTGTACTGAAATGCGGAATGCAGAGTGCGGAACGCGGAATGCAATCAATTAAAGAAAAAACTTATTCCGCAATCAGAATTCAGAAATCCGCATTATTAAAGGCCCCTAGACCCCTTGAACCTTTTTTTTCTAAATGCCGGGATATGCCGGGCACACAGCACTGCTCCTGCAACGCAGGCAAGCCCGCCGAGCAGCAGGGTGTTGGGAGCTCCTATCCGGTGAGCCAACCCCCCAGCTAACAGGCTGCCAAAAGGGGCCATGCCCATGAAGGCCATGGTGTAAAAGCTCATCACCCGTCCCCGCTTATCATCATCCACAGTCGTCTGCAGGCTGGTATTGGACAGGGCCATCTGCACCATCAGGCCGAATCCGCTCATCAGCAGCAGCATGAAAGAATATATAAAAACCCGTGAAAATGAAAAAGCAATAAGCCCGGTGCCGAATATGGCAGCTGCAATGGGAATGAGCCTGCCGATTCCGTTGAAATCCCTGCGCGAGGCGAGAAAAAGGGCGCCGGCCAGCGCGCCGATCCCTGATCCGGCCATAAGAAAGCCAAGGGTTGACGGCCCGCCGTGCAGTATTTCCTTGGCAAAAATGGGCAAGAGCACGATATAGGGCATACCCACCAGGCTGACGAGAGCGACCAGCAGCAACAGCGAGCGGATAGGGACATGGTTGTAGACATAGGTGAACCCTTCCCTGAGCTCCTGGAGAACCGGGGTCTTCTGCACGGTATGCTCCTTGGGGGTAATGGTCATGGCCCTGAGCGCGGCGATGATGGCCAGGTAGGAGAGTCCGTTAATGAGAAAACATATTCCCTCCCCGGTCGCGGCAATTATAATTCCCGCAAGAGACGGACCGATCAGGCGCGAGCCGTTGAATATCGCCGAGTTAAGTGCGATGGCATTGCCCAGATCCTCTTTCTGTTCGATCATGTCAAAAACGAATGACTGCCGTGCCGGCGCGTCAAATGCGTTCACCAGACCGGAAAAGAACGCCAGCGCCAGCAGATGCCACACTGCCACCGCGCCGCTCAGCACCAGCGCCGCTAAGGTCAGCGACTGCAGCATGAGCAGCGCCTGCGTGCAGATCAGCATGGAGCGGCGGTTCCACCGGTCCGCGTACACTCCGGCAATAGGGGACAGGATAAAGGCGGGGATTTGATTAACAAAACCAATAACGCCCAGCATCATTGCCGAATTGGTCAGGCGGTAGGCCAGCCAGCTCATGGCAACCGACTGCATCCACATGCCGATCAGAGAAACACCCTGGCCGACAAAAAAGAGCCGGTAATTTTTATACTTTAAGGCCCGCAGGACCAGTTTAGATCTCTTCATAATTTCCGGGCTTTCGGTCATAGTATCCATTGCCATTGCTGTTTGAGAAATTATGTGCGCATTACAGAGGGGGTTTACTATCTGAAGCGCGGAATACAAGAGGGAATAAGCAGGCAGATTGAGGCTGCTTTAACAGCCCTCTCTCATACTATATAAAACATTTGCCTGGAGTTAATAATTTGCTGTTTCGAGCGATTTATAAAATAAAATCATAACATAATTTTTAATAAAAAAGTACCACCCATTACAGTTATTGCGATGAAATATTATTCATGACAGCAACAGTTCAGTTAAGCGGGCAGCACCTACAAAAGCATGCAACCGGTTACTGATCCAGCGATTTTTTTCTTCTTGACAATGCCGGCCAAGGAGTTTATGGTTCTTTAAAAATCAGAATAATCAGTGCATTAACCGATCTGCACTACGGCACTGATCCTCGGTAGGCGAGGCTCCCGCGCCACACACAGGCCACTGCCCGGAAAGTATCCAGAGATACTTTCTGTCATGGTAGAACAGGCACTCCCGGATTAAGGGTTTACCTAAGGTGGCTGAGGCAACAACGCCTCTCACGGTGCGCGGTGCTGAAGCTTGTACGAGCGGGGAAAGCGGGTTTTAAGTGTAGCCATCCATATGGCTATAGCACAAGCTTAGCAGAACCGGCCCTTTCTCCTCTCGGAAGACAGGGCTTTTTTGTGCCATTCTGTTGGTGGCACAGTACTCTAAACAGGGAAATGTTATGATAGAAAATGATGATCAACCTCCCAGTAGCAAAAACGTAAACATTCAGCGTGGAAGTTGCGCTATGTGACACGGTAATTCAACGTTCCTTTCTTTATCGCCTCACTATGCCGCTGCTTCCACAACATATTCGTGGTAAACGCGGGGTGTAGGCGACTCTCTTTCCGTCAAAGCAATTCAGCTGAATACACCCCTTTCTCAGATACTAATATCTTTTAACACTGCATTAATCTGCATTTTAAGTTTAAGATTTAAAATCTTTTGAAGTGCAGGAGCGTCAGGCAGGAGTCTTTTAATTCAGCCGTACTGGCATAATTATACCTGGGTAGCCCTGCACAGCACGGTCTTTCTTAATTATGCCTGCAGTATGTAACGGGAGCAGCGGACAAGCATGTACTGGATCAGCAAAACCATTCACCGTCTAAGCCGCCTGCGCCGGCAATTGATCATTTTTCTGTCTGTACTGGGTCCGGGTACCATTGTTATGGTGGCAGATAATGATGCCGGCGGTATCTCCACCTATGCGGTTACCGGCTCGAAGTACGGTTTTTCATTGCTGTTTCTCTTTATCTTTCTCGTCCCGATGGCATATTATGTCCAGGAGATGACGGTCCGTCTGGGAGCGGTTACCAAGCGCGGTCACGCTGAAGCCATCTTTGACGGTTTCGGGCCGTTCTGGGGCTGGTTCTCAATTTTTGACCTTGCTGTCGTTAACTGGCTGACCCTGGTTACCGAGTATATCGGCATGACTGCCGGAATGAGTCTTCTTGGCGTTCCGCCCTGGATCACCTATATGGGGGTAACCGCCCTGCTGCTGCTGGTGGTGATGTCCGGAAAATATCTTACCTTTGAAAAGATCGCCCTGTTTTTCTGTATTTTCAATTTTGTCTATATCCCCGCTGCACTGTGGGCGATGGATACGCCCGCAGCGCCAGCCTGGGGCGAGGTGTTCAAGGGATTCTATAATCCTTCATTACCCCGCGGACTGACCGCAGACCTGGTATTCATACTCATGGCAAATATCGGCACCACCATTGCCCCCTGGATGATCTTCTTTCAGCAAAGCGCGGTGGTTGACAAGGAGATGGACATTCATGATGTGAAGTACGGGCAGATGGACACCATGGTAGGAGCATTCCTGACGTGCACGGTTGCGGTGTTCATCATTATTGCAACGA
>Ga0209777_10002110_pt1 | contig 26872 bp, 43 predicted proteins | sample FrelakmetHBP12HB_FD_187147 | JGI IMG/M metagenome (GOLD analysis project Ga0209777, IMG submission 187147) | Freshwater lake sediment microbial communities from the University of Notre Dame, USA, for methane emissions studies -HBP12 HB (SPAdes)... | ecosystem: Environmental > Aquatic >...
GAAGCGTTCACAGGATTTATCGAACTCCTGCATCCTTGCGTCACCATGGAAAGCCAGTGAGACAATTTGTTCAGTAGTAAGCGGTACGCCAGCCGGGTTCTGGCTTTCCATAAGGCTTCGAAAGTCTGCAAACTTACCCGGCTCTCGCTTCTCCATTATTTCCAGCGCTTGTGCTATCGTGACTATCTGCACAGGACCATCTTGCGAGGCATCGGCTATTACCTTTTCATCTCCCGGGTCCAGCTTCCCACCCACCTGTAACATCCACCTATCCTCAGTGATTAATATTGCCATTATCCTCCTTCTGGCATCGGCATTACTCGGAAGACAGGTGCCATATCGCGGCCAGCAACCGTAGCCAGCGTTCTCGCGATTAAATTTATTTGATTCTTTTCAAGGTACTCTTCAATAAACGAGTTAGGGACACCTATTATAAAAAGGTTCTCCTGAATATCAATACCCACCGTCTTTTTATCAAGCCAAGTTCGGTAGTTTGGACCGGATACTTGTTTTGCCAGTTCACCTAAGACCTTTACCCAAATATCAGCGGCACTTACCGTTTCGGTAAGTTTTTGTGGTAGATGACTATTTATATTCTCTTCATTACTATTATATATATTTAAACTACTTTCTTTCCGTGAAGCTAAATCACTCGTGGCGAACTTACTTATTCGGTAAGTTTTTTCGTTATGTGAACTTACCAATTCGGTAACTTCTTCCTCATTACTTACCAATTCGGTAAGTTTGTCACGGTTCGCCTTGGCGTCGGCAATATTGATACTTACCAATTCGGTAAGTTTTTCCGGTATGAATGGCAGCACCCGGCTGACCTGCCACTCTTCAAACATCTTATTAAAACTATACTGGTCGCCGTCGATGGTGATAATCTTTGACGTAACCATCCAGTTCAGTTCTGCTTTGATATGGCCCTCGCCGACGCCGACGACCTGAAAATCCTTCTGCTTGGGAATGATGGCGTACTTTTTCCCACAGCCCCAGCTAAGGCGCAAAATCAGGTCAAGGATTTTCACCTGTCGCTTCGAGAAGTCCCTTTGCATAATAGCTTCCCAAATGGAGTGAGCCACTATCAGGTGGGGGTCTGTGGGTTGAGGATTTACAGCCATAGGCTCCTATTCCAAGACATAATAAAGCCGTACCCATTGAGTACGGTTGAGGATATGCACAAAGTCGGGTGCGTGTGAAAACAGCATAACGCCGCTTAAAACGGGTCTTCCGCACATGGTTTTAACCCGTTATCTGGCTGTGGCTTCGGCTTCTTCGGTCTTTCTCCTGTAATCCCGGCAAGCCTCTTCGACGAGTTCCCAGAGGGCTACTTTGGTGCCGCTCGCGCGGGAGCGCTCCTGTGCCTTGTCGATGAGCCACCGATGCAGAATCGGGTCGAGGTTCGACAATGTGACCACGTGTCTCATTGTCGGTTCGTTGGTGGATTGAGTGGCCATAGGTTTACCTCCGAATAAAATATTGCAATAGCCATAATATTACAATGTCGAAAAGTGATTGTCAAGTGGAAATAAAAGAAGGCCGGCAGAGCCGGCCAATCAACAAATTTCAGAAATAGGCTTAATTAAGCAAACTACCGCTTGCGCTTTTCTTAAATTAAAGACCTTATTCCGCAATCGCCGCTCGTCGGGCCACCGGTTCCCCGAAATGCGGCTTATGCGGCTTGAACGGGTATCTGTCAATCGGCCTGTCAATCGGCCTGTCAATCGGCCTAAAATGGTCAGGCTTGGCAGATTGGTTATTTGCGCACATCGCACAGTCATATCCCTCTCGCCGGCAATGTCCCGCGAAACGACAATTAGGCAATCTAAATCACCTCCCTTACCAGTTACCTTTTAAAAGCTCTTTCGGCCAGGTAAACTTCTTGTAAGAACCCGGTGGGCACCAAAGCGCGCACCAGCCCTGCGGACTTATTCTACCGGACACCCATCGGCAGGTGTTCTCCCCTGAGGGGAGAGGCAGGGACAATCCATCCGGCATTGCGGTTTGGCCGCCCCAGGCTCGGCACTTCATGCACTTATAATCCCAGAAGAACGGCGGCGGCGAAACATTCGAATAAAGCACCGTCCATTGTGGAAACTGCCCCTCGGCGGTAACCCGCTTCTCAACGACAGCCATCCACTTCGCTAAAGTGCCAGGTAGAAGCGTGGCATCGAAGGACGCCGAACTAATGGATTTGTAAGTCAAATAGACAGCATCCGGTAGGACAAGGGGCTCACCGAATGGTTTAATCGCATCGAGCAACCCGGCGCCCTCGCCTCGAATCGTTTGCCCGAGCTGCTCCCAGGTAAGTGTGACTCCGCGGGGAACCGGTGGCCCGACGAGCGGCGATTGCGGAATAAGGTCTTTAATTCCGGCCATGCTTCCTCCAAGTGGATAAAGAATAGCCCCGGCCTCGAGATAACCCTCTTGGCCGGGGCCTTAACAAAAAGAGTTCGATTTTCAGTTCAGCTTTAGCTGACTTTGGCGCGGAAATTCCGGGCCCATTTGGCGGGGTCGGGGGCAACGTACTCGGCGGACTGGATGTTAGCCGCATAATTCGTTTTCATCCGCTGGTTGAACGGGGTCTCGTTGTAGCCGGTAATGGCTCTCTGCTTCGCGGCGTTATAGGCTGCGGGCATGTCCGCAATGCGCGACTGGAGCTTTTTCTGGCCGATGGCGACCATCTGGTCAATCGTTTTCATGATAACCCTCCTTCAGTAAAATGCTAAGCTTATTATAGTCTTAATATTTCACTGCGCTAGTACTACCGGACTCCCCCCCCCCTCCCTTTGACAACATTAACTTTTCCAGCCAGGCCGGGTCGAAGTTCGGTCCATGATAAAGCCGGGATATTTAACTTCCCGGCTTTATCATAGGCAAGTCTTTTTAATCCAGCTCTCACAATCTCGCAAGTACCGCGGTAATATCTGAAGCTCCATTTCCTCAAGTTTCTCTTCGTCGTGGTTTTCCTCGAACAGTGTGTAATAGCCGGCCATTCCCTGTGCGGTTCCGACTGCCCACTCGATAGAGAGGTCAACCTGCGTCGGTGTATATTTAAGCGCCAGCAGCTCTTTGCGGCGGACATCCAGCATCTGTTGAATCGGACGAGTCGGCATCATTTCTCCTTCTTGAGCCGTTGCTCCGCTCGCGCGAATAGTTCCTCTGGCTTCACATCGAGATTGGCGAGGCAGGCAACCCACTCAGGCTCGGTGATTTTACCGGAGGTATAAGCCCGGGCTGCCATCTTGATATCGGCATCCCCCGATTCTTCGGCTATTGCCCTGGCAAACACGGCCTCTTTTTTACTCGGCTTCTTGATGGGAGCTGAGTCGTCAACGGGTTCTTTTACGGGAATAATTCGGTCAGCGCAGTGGATGATGACACTCTCGCCGACCGCGGATATCCGGCAAGTTTCCTCACTGGTGCCCTCTTTGTTGACGACGACGGCCACATCTTCGCCTGCCAGCTCCGGCTGGCCGACGAGCAAGTTCTTGGCGTCCTGGGAGTCCTTGTTTATGAAGGTGGCCTTGCCGTCCTTCACCATGTCTGCCGTCTGTTCCTGGAGCTTCTTCCCACCGACGAAAGCGATTTCAAAATCATCTGGCTTGCTAATCTTTATTCTCATACCTCACCTGCGTTCTACTTTTAACCAAAGCTCGATGAAGAACAGACTGAAGGAAAATCGGATAGCGTCACCCTCGTTTAATATAGACGGGCCGAGATAGCAGAGCTCACATTCTCGCCAGGGTGCCGTCCAGCAGTAATTAAACCGTACTTTAAATAACGACATCCTTCCCTCCCTCTAATATAGCACGTTGGACAGCCCTCTGAATAAAACCCTTGTCGATAGGCACATCTGGCATTACGGTGGTAACTACGTTGTCGAAATGGTCGCCCCTCAGGTACGGTAGGAAAGCTTTGCCGTACTGTTGGAGGGCGCTTTCGAGCGGCATTGCAGGGAATTTATCGGGGGCCATCTTTAAGTCTACGAGAATAACCTCGCTTACCCAGTCGCAGAGTTCCTGAAGCCGGGGCGGTTTTGGATTTGTAAGCCAGAATGTCCCGCTATCTTCAATATTGCGGCCGCGTTCATTTTGAGCGATGCGTTCGGCGACGTCCTCGACACTGACCAGGTTAAGCAAGGCCATGGGGTCGCCCGGAATGCGAAACACCGGCCTTATCGCCGGTAGCCGCATCGAACCCTCAAGGGACCGGCGTATCGTTTCGGCCATTCTGTGGAGCCGGATTATCAGCATGATAAACTGGAGAAAATGCCCCGAGTATTGATACTTGTCTGACCCCATGATAATCGATGGCTTGAAAATAACGTAGGGGATACCTGATTTAGCGACCATTTCCTCACAGGCGGTTTTCGAATTTTCGTATGGATTGTGACCATTTGTATAAGCTGTGCTGCAAAACAACAGGCGGCCCACTCCATACTTTTTACAGAAGTCGATGATGTTCCGGGTGCCATCGACATTGGTTCGCTGGATAATCCCCTTCGGGTCCGGCCCGAGGTCGTGGACTGCCGCTAAATGATAGACCGTGGAAATATCCTTCGGTACTATGTCTTCGGTAAGACCGAGATTTAGTTCTGTGATATCGCCGACCAGGGGTATCACGTTTGGACCCCCCTTTACAAAAGGGGGTCGGGGTTTCGGATGCCGGGAAAGGTCATAGATAGTGGCACCTGGATAACACCCAACCAGCCTGTCGATGAGAGCCGAGCCTAGAAATCCTGAGCCGCCCGTCACAATAATTGTAATTTCCAAGTTAAATCCATAAGCGCACAATTTTAATAACAGCTAGACCAACGAGCAAGATACCAGCCAGAAAAAGTATAATGTACACGAAATCGACTTCATGTTTACCCCAAATGCTCTTCATATTCCTGTTCCTGCCTTAATTAAGAATACTCATCCTCGACTAACTGACCTCGGGAAATCGGAAAAGGGTGGCCCCGGCCGCCAGGCCGGCGCCCAGACTGAGGATAACACCGGTATCACCGGGTTTTATCTTTTCCTGCATGAGCCGCTTGCCGACGAAGCCGAGGGTTGCCGAGGAGCAGTTACCGTATTGCCGCAGTATGTCGCGGGAAAGGGTGAGATGCTCTTCGGATAATCCGAGCTTATCTCGTATATTGTCGAGAACTGCTCGGCCACCCGGGTGAATGACCCACCATTTTATCTCGTTTTTGATGATATGGTTCCGGAACAGAATGCGCTCGAGTACATTCTCTACAAGGCCGGGTACCACCTTTGGCACCTGTCTCGATAGAAGGCACCGGAGCCGGCCGTCCTGCCAGAGGAAGCCGAGATATTTCATGTTTTCCGGGTCGAAGTATGTTTCAAAGTCCAGCAGGTACGGGTGACGCGGATTATCGTCATAGCCGACGAGTACTGCCGAGGCACCGTCTCCAAAGATAGCATTTGCCCGGAGCAACTCAAATTCTCTTGTCTCATCCGGGTGAGCGCCATCCTCCGGGAAATGGCACACGCTGCATATTTCGCAACTGATGGCCAGTGACCAGCCTCCAGTGGCGGCCGTAAAATCATAAGCCCGCTTCAGGGCGGGAAAGGCGCCCTCGCAATTATGCACGGTTGCCAGCCCACAGTTATAAAAGTGCCCAACCATAGTGAAGTTATAAACAGTACCCGAGTATTGTTCGTCAGCTACCACTTCAATAGGAATCCACAGGTGCTCTCCGTCATCGTACCAGTTTATTCTTTTTTCGAGAACGATTTGTTGCCAATCTTGTCTGAAACCATTGTTCCACTCTGTATGCCAGCTAAACGATTTCCCGACTGTTGCCATAAGCAGACAAAGACCCTCGGCCAGTTTTTTCGAGGCTGTGCTATAACTTTTACCCCTATCGGTCTCTTTGCCATCCCCAGCCCACATTCCTGAAATGAAACTCTCCTTTAGCCCCTTCTTTATGCGGTAAATCCATGCTGGTAATGTCTTGTTCTCAGCGCCCTCCCCGAACCAGTCAATTAACAGGCGAGACAGAGCTTTAGACCAGGCTCTTACTCTTTTCGACTTAAGACTCCCAAGACTGCCCGGATTCGGTGTCGTAGTTGGTTTTAAGCCGAGATACCGAAGTATTTCCATTGTCTCCAGGATTAAATCCGGCTCATCGCCAAATGAAAGTTCTATGGTGCCATCCTTGCCCGGGCTACCTTCGGCAACGTATAGACCACAGAACCTCAAAAATCGCGGCGTTAGCAGCTCGTTCCGTATTTTGTTTATTTCGCTACTTTCACAGGGGAGTCTAATCTTTCCCTCTTTACGTCTTCTGGTTTTACACCGGAGTGGAATCGCAAATTCGCCCTCCTCACGGCTCGGAATAAGGTCTGTTACTTTTAGAGACGTAAGAGGCTGGAAGCGGGGTTTAGTCACCATAAGATAGTCACCGTATTGAAGTTCATCAGCCCTTAAACATTTAGGCGACCAATCCCAATTCTTGACACCGTGGAACCAGGATGAATCTGGTCTGCTAACTTCACCACGTTTACTGATTTTGGGCCGTACTATCTTGAAAGGATGTTCTGGTGTCACCTTAAGAGGCGGTAACCCCCGCGACTTGATAACTTTTAATATGCCACTGTATTGACGGGCCGACTTATCCGAGGCAGGGGAAAAAGCCCCGTCATCAGTCATAACACTATTACCGTTCTCAATTTCGGAGATGTCTTTGAACCCTAGGTCCGTGAATACATCGTAGCCTCTAGGGAAACACCCGGTGCCTAAAATCGGGGTGATGAAGACGTTATCCTGTAGCTTGAGTTCTCGCGAAACGTGATGAACCACTGAAGGACAGGAATAACCGGTGCATGAGGCGAATGTTGCTGAACGGACTAATTCCATTGGATAGGTATCCATGCACTGCTTGACGACGTCACAGGTAAGGGACTCGGCACCGCGCTGGTACTCGTCAGTGGCTTGCTGCCAGGTGAGCGGGGTGTTCATTGGCATCCACATGTGACGCTTATCAATCTGGGCGCCAGCGAAGAGGCTCCAGAACTGGTGTGGATAACCGAGGGCAGTGAAAACTTCGCGCTGCGTGTAGGATTTCGGCGGCACGGCGAAACCGATGGAGATTATCTTGGGAGGCTTCACAGTATAGCCTCCGCAAAGCTCAAGGCAACAAAACAGTCAACAAATAAAGATGAAAGGTCAGGCAGGAATGAGTGCCTTCTCTCCTTGAGTAACCGGCACCACCTGAGCGAGAAGTCGTTGTATGTAACAATGGATATCATCCTAATACCTGCCCGACAACCAATAAAACTGGGTACAGCGCCGCGATGGCGACGAACACCCCGGCCGCTTTGCGATAATTGCTACTGAAGAAGACGCAGCAGGCCATCATCGGGAAAAAGGTTAGCCAGGCTATTGCTGTTAGCGGCGCCAGATAACCGATAGAGATAAGAAAAATCTGGTACATAAACATGAATAATATCCAGGCCATCAGGTACCAGCGCAGAATGTTGACGTCCTTAACCCAGCTACCGACTAGACCAAGTGGTATCAATCCATGTTTATTCGCGTATTCGGGTGTTTGAAAGAAGCTAGCTGGTTCTCTGACCCACGGCGCCAATCCCCAGACCATGAAGGCGACTGATTTAACGCCCTTCTTGATGTTTGCTTCCGCGTCGGGCCATTCGTCTAAGGCCAGTCCGGCAAACGATAAAATTATGGCGTAGGGATAACTGATGATGATGCCTTTGATGATATCCGGGTGCGCGGTTACCGAGAACATACCGAGCAATACGGCCACCGGGCCGCAGCCGGTACCCAGGGCGAGTTCATGAGTCCAGTTGAATTTGGATTTCGAATACCAGAAGGTGTCGAGCAGCCCGATAATCCAGACCGGAATTATGCCCCAGCCAACGGTCGATGCCAGGTATAGAATTGGGATTGCTGATAAAACATACCACAGCAGAGCATTAAAAAGGGTCTCATAGATGGAGACGATTTTGTTCTCAATGAGGTTCTGAGCGCCGCAGTAGTCTTTCTCTGCTGACCGGTTCTCGATTTCGCCCTGGTCGATTTTCGTCCAGGCATAATCGAGGTAGCTGTTGAAAGCATGGCCGCCGGCCATGATGAATAGCCCGCCGATAAGTCCGATAAGTGCGTTCCGGGTGAAGAAACCGCCGGCGAGCGCGCATCCGATGAGCAGGGCGCTCCCGAAAAATGGCGCTGCAAACCAGCGAGGCAAAGTCCACAGATGAGCCTTTAATTTTGCCCTGAGGCCAACCTCCATCATACCAGTGCCACGGGTGTCAATCTCATGTGTATCGGGTATCGGTGTCGTCGTGCTCACCTCTCTAAATTCCTGTTGTTTTGCCATTTTCCCCCTCCTACGATAATAGTGCTTGTACTTCTCGACCTGTTAGTCAGCTTCAATGTTAATTTCCTGCCCGTCTGAGGCGAGTTAAAGGTAATGTGCGGAAAAAGCGTTCCTCCAATTTCCCTTATATCAAAGGTTATCTTATTGCTCCGGGTGTCCCGAGTTCTGGTTTGGTGTAAGCATTCCCGGCAGTAGGTTATCACGATATTCTTTGCATAGGTTTTGAGCTTATCGGGCGCAGGCAGGTTATCAATTCGCTCCAGATAGTGATTACGCCACATCAGCAGGGTAGCTTCTCTTGCCCGATTGTCACCAATGTCCATAACGGCGCTTAATCTTTGTAAACACTCGGAGAGAACACCCGTAATCTTATGGGAATAAGCCTGATGCTCCGGGAGCAAAAGCATGGTTTGTAAAACCCCTGAGGCCGGCGTGTTCAGAAAAGTCGCCGGGTCTAACTTGGAAAATAGCTGTTTCGTCATATTCACCTCATAAGGATAGTAATAGCATTGTCAGGCCGGAGACGATGGGTATTGTCCAATTGTCATCTGCAAAGGTAAAAATGCCCACGTCGCCCGACACGTATTCTGCAATCGTGGCTGTAACGGAGGCGACGGCGCCGACCCAGAACGCCGGTACCAGCGCCAGAGAAATTACCAGGCAGACGAGGAGCATGGCGACGCTGCCCCACACTCCCTTAACCGCGTGGCCGTATACCTGTGACCGGACAATTCCAGTCACGCAGTCTCCCCATGCCATGAAGAGCAAGCAGGCAATGGTTTCCCACGGATGATTGAACAAGACCCAGCCGATATAGATTACCGGCAGCGCGGATAGTGGGAAATAGACCTCGGCCAGAACACTATCGGAGCGGCCGGTGCCGCCGACCCCGCGAAAAGCCGACGGTCTCACCAGGCGCGCCCCGGCCAGAAGTAGTACGAACCCGGCCGATATGCAAAGCGGAATCCAGCCACTCGGGAAAATGAAGCCACACAGCAAAAAGCCCATGCCGCCCATGCCGTGCCCGATTTTCCGACTGATGTATTGGGGCACCTTCAGGTCGAAGAGAATGTTCGATACCCACAAACCGATTAGTACGGCGCCGATGATGATGAGCGTGTACGCTATCTGTGTTCTCACTTTGTTCCTCCATCGGGCTGAATTCTTCGAAGTAATTCCTCTCCGAATTTTTTAATTACCTCTTTATCTTGCCAAGGCGTGTCGGTTTCGGGTAGATGATTAAGTCCCAATGAAACCAATTTACAGAGCTTATCTAAATCAGGAGTGCCTTCAATAGTAACGGATATGCTTGTTTTAATCATGTCTTCAGACTGCCGACTTTCCGCATTTTCTCTACGAGTTGGGTCAGTACTCTTAATATGTCCTCCGCGTCATATATGGAGCGGTCTCCTCCGATAACGACCAACCGGGCGGCAACGGCCTCGCGGGGGTCAAGCTCTCCACTGGTCAGGTCCAGAAGCGTCTGCGGCTCCAGGTAGAAATCGTTTCTCACCCCATCTGGGGTCGGGTCCTCAACAAGATGTTCTCCATCCCATCGGAGATAAATCAGGCAGCCGTCCGGGGCATCTGGAAAAAGGCCGCCCCCGATATGGAGCGCGCCTTTACGGCCAGCTACGGCCCGCTTTAATTCCTCCGGTACGTCAGGGGCGACTTGGGCCTGTACCCTCAAGGCTGCCCGAATTAATCGCTCTGTCCAGGTCTGCATCGGTTGTACCCTCCATAAATATCTTTAATGTGCCTCTCTTAAGCTTTTTAATCATGAGGCGGTTTGGTAAAACGACTGGCGTATTTGTTATTATGGCTTGGGAAAGAACTGCGTAGTACGGAGCCAGCAAGCCGGGATTGCCCGACTGCGGTATTGAGCAAAGGAAAGGCACCTTATGTTCGATGGCCCAGGCCTGCACATCTACGTGGCCGCCGAGATAGGGATAGAATACGTCGCCATTTGGTGCCCGGCAACCGTCAAAATTAGATACTATCCCGAAGACCGGCAGAGCATGGTCCCGGCAGAAATCAACCAGACGCTCGATATCCGCAATCGACATGGGCTGCGGCTGTGTAACGATGATATAGCCGGATATCGACTTGTCCTCGGTCAAGACAAAAATCTCCTCTGACATCGATGGCGGCGAATCAATGCAGAGATAATCCATATCAGGCTTCCACCTAACCATGCTGCCGAGCATCTGCCTGGTTAAATCTCCCTTGTCCGTGCCGCGCCAGCTTACACGTACATCCGGTCCCCAGTGCGAGGCCATAGTCACAAGTTCAATTCCATTGTCGAGTTGTGAGGGGATTATCTGTGATGTTTCGGTCGCAAGGCCCCAAGCGGGAGGTTTATTGAGTCCGAATGCCAGGTGTAGAGTCGGAGAAGAAGAATCCAGGTCGAGGGTGCCAACCTTAAAGCCTCGCCGGTGCAAGGCAAGCGCCAGTTGCGCGGTCACTGTAGTTTTCCCGACCCCTCCTTTTGTTGAGCACACGGATATGCGTTTAAGGGTCATGTGAAACCTCCCTAACTGCTTGATTATCGAAAATATAACACGTTTCCCATTATTTTTCAAGATGCTATAAATATTCTGGGTTGCCGGGTGGGGATTGACATGGAGGGAATAACAACCTATAATCACCGTAGAAGTCTAGTTTAGGGAGGATATATGGTCAACCCAGCAGACAAGCCATCAGAAAAGGCCGCCCCAGGAAATACTGAAGTACTGACTACTACCGGAATCCCGGGAGGTAGAGAAATAAGGAGTGTTCCTGAAAAAAAACCTGATGCGGAGGCCCCGAAAGAGGTTGTTGTTCCTGAAAAGAAGCCTGACGCGGAGGTTAGGGTTATTCCTGCCGAAAAGAAGCCCGAGGAGAAGCCTGAGCCGGGCAAAGGGCCAACCGCCGCTGTTTCCGCAATTCTTACTGATGACAGTGTCCAGATTAATGTGCTTGTCCCGAAGACTATAAAGGATAAGGCTCAGGCCGAGGCGAATCTTGCGGCCGAGTACGGCTGGATATCATCACCAAAGTTAACCCAGTATTTCATCTGGCTGGTGGATAAATATATGTTCAAAGTAATGAAACGAGCAGCCGCACAGCGCCGGTCTGAGGTGGCGGCCACGGAGAAGGAGTGAGATTATGCCGTTCTTTAACTGTGACCCCTGTAAGCGTTCTTTCCCAGTCTATACCAACCTGGTAATGCACTATCAAACCGGAGACCATAAACAGAAGGGGGATGTCTGCCCGGCTAAAGCCGATTGTCAGACAGATGCTGTACCCCCGGGCTATGAGCTGCGTCTTCCCAGAGAGGCGGCACCGAAGGGGCCAGCCCGGCCTCTTCCCGAACCACCCGACCCCAATCACCTGGAGGAGGAAGGGCATGGAGAAGACCGGCCTGAAGAGGAGCGGACTAGCAGGCGAACAGAAACACCACAAAGTGAACGTGTACGGCCGCCAAGAGAAGAGGACAAACACGGAGATGAACTCCGTAAGGAGGGCGGCCGCCGTGAAGCGACGGGGGACGACCGAAGGGCGAGACGTTTACCCTATCGTGAGATGCCGGAACCGGCTAATATCCTCAAGACAATACTGGAAGATTATCCTGGCATGACGGACGATATCATCGATGAAATCATGAGCTGGGTGGAAGTTCAGGGCGGCGTGATGGACCCAATGCAGGTCCAATATCTCCTGACGCAGATGGCTAATATTCCCAAAGGTGCCGCGACACTTGTCCCAGCAAAATACACGCTGGCCCTCCAGAATGCCGCCGACCGGGGACAGTCTGAAGTACTGGCGGCAATGGATAGTTGGGGTGGAATTAACCCGATGAATGGTGGTATGCCTCGCGGCTTCGGCAGACGTGTAAACCCGATGAACCCGATGATGAACTTCGGGAATCCGTTCGGCGGCGGTATGAACCCGATGAATCGAATGAACCCGATGTTCGGATTGGGGGGGGGTATGAGACGTAGCGACGGTTATGATGATTACGAAGCGGAGCCGGAGTACAGACCTCGCCGCCGTGCCCCGCGTGACGAGGGCGATGGGGAACCAGCTCGCGGAGACCCCCGCTACGACCGCCTTGATGGCGCAGTGATGCGACTGGAAACAAAGCTCGATGAACTAACTACCCAAAAAAAGGATGATGCTCTCAACGCCCGTCTGGACGAAATCGAGGGGGCTGTGCTCAGACTCGACAAACACGGCGACAATGGAGACCCGGTGATGGCGCACCTGACCACACAAGTGGATGACCTCAAGCGGGAAATCGGTGAGACCAAGGGCTCTCGGCTGGAGGAGAAGCTCGAGAAGCTGGAGCAAGAGATTAGCGATGCCAAGGACGAAAGGTTTGTTGCTCTCCAGGAGCAGATAACCGAACTGAAGGACAAAGTGCAGCATCCGACCGGCCGCGGGGATATGGACGTGGTCGGCGATATTGCCTCAAAAGGACTTGATACTCTGAAAAAGGCCGGTGAGGATGTCAGGGCAATAGTTATGGCTGGGCATACAAAAGAGGAGTTTGCCGCTGACCGGATACCTGTCGAAAAGAGGATTAAAGCGGGGCAGGAGCTAGCAGCTAACGTGGAAAAGGAAGCACGTGTGCTGACTGCCGAAGATACGCTTCTGGCAATGGAGAAATAAATGCCGCAATTACCGCAATTACCGAAGTTTCCCCCGGACCCGCCGCCGGCACCCGATATGGTAGCTCCTTTCCGTGCTTTACGAAAAGGCATTAAGGCGACGAAAAAGGTACTACAAGATGCTAGGGATGAGGTTCACGCGGCGGCAAATGAAATTCACGAGGCAGTAGATTCTATCAAGGACGACCAAGAAAAGAAATAGTTGACAAATCCCTCCACTAGACTTATATTTGACAACGTGGAGGGATTATCATGTCTGTATTAGATGACATCAGGCCCTCATTGCCATGGGAGGGTCCTCCGCTACCGCGTATTTTAACCAGGTCGGATGCCAAGCCGGTCTCCCAAACTGTGACTGTCAAATACGGCGCCTGTGAGTATGGCCTCGAATGTTTAAAGGGGCATATGCTCCGGGCGCATTTGTTTATGACAGAAGCAATTCGCTTCTCCTCGGGCGGTACTATTACGCCGGAGGCCCAGGCGAAAGTTCGGCTCGCCCGCGAACAACTCCTCTGCGAAGATGATTTTCAGGCGGCGATGGACGCTCCCCCGGAGATAAAAGCAGAAACACTAAAGCTGCTCGCATCGGCTCGCGCTACCTGGAAAGCAATTGATAAAGCCGGCCTCGATAACGGCCACGGCACGGTCGATGACCTGAACGATGTCGCCAAGGCCATTACGGCACTTTCCGAAAAAGCTTATCAGATTGATGCACGGTTCAGGGTAATGAAGGAGGCTGTATGAAGAGGGAATTAGCCAGATTTATAGAGAAAATCACTCCGGCTCGGCCAGATGTTGGGCCACCCTTACCTGCCGCACTCTTTATCCAGTGGCCGGCCAAAATCAGATATAACATGCCGAAACCGGTAATAGGGCTCGGCAATATCATGGCAAAGGGAAATCTGAAAATCCAGCAGGCTCTAAGATGAAGTTACAAGACACCGCTGTCCGTGTTATCAGTGATTTGTCGCCCCGGGTGCCGACGCTGGGCCCACCGCTTCCGGTCATTATCCCGGTCGAGTGGCCGGAAAGGATGCAGCAGGCGCTCACGGACTCCCCGCTTTATCCGTTGAGCCGAGCCGTACTAACCGGAGAGCTTAAATTAAGAGACATAATTCAGGGTAAAAAGGGCTGACCCTGGGCTAAATTTGGCGGTGCGCCAGGTGGTGGGATGTAATGGCTACGGGCTGTAAGGCGGGAATTAGAAAGGAGAAGGAGAAGTATGGCAATTCGAGAGGACGTTTCTGAAGTCGTCGATAATATCATGCCGCACGTCCCTGTAATCGGGCCGCCGGTTCCCATGGTTCTGCCGGCCTGGCCGGACGGCGTCAAAAAGGTATTGGGCAAGACGCCGCTCTTTGTTCTTTCCAAAAAGATGCTTGATGGCCAGGCCATAATCGTAAATGCCATCGCTGGGCATTAAATATGCCCAGCGAACATTGTCTTGCCATCCTGAACGAACCCTATTCTCCCGAATTATGTGCTGACCTGCGGAAGAAGCGTGCGCTGGTTATGTGCTTGGCCTGGGATAAGATGAATACCGAGCATAAAACCTTTAAGGACGCTGTGAAAGAAGCCTGGGGCGAAGTGAAGGGGAATTGTGGGGTCATAAACTCAGGGATGAAGACGCTGGAAGTGTTAAAGGAATACAAGCCGATGCGTCTGGGGTAAAAGCGGAGAATTTATGGAATTTATCCGAAAAATGAATGAGCAATTCGGGCCGCCAACTGAAGCCCTTAAGTCACTGCGAGAGCTACTCAATGGTGAATCCGGCCGCCGGCTGGAGATGGTGTTAACCCGGGTAGAAAATCTATCGAAGGACACCGAGAGCCTGGGCAAAGCTATTCAGCTATTAAATCTTCTCCGTGAACTCGATAAGTCGGGTGGTCTGGCCCGGCTTGATTCCATTATGACAAATGTACCGAAGGGAGCCGAAGGCAAGGCGCTCATTACCGAGCTTAACAAACTGGTTGGAGTTTATGGCCCCAAGATTGACAGACTCATTGGGCTGGCAGAGAGTATTCTGGGTTCTGATAAGTAACATGGGACATGCAGAGGAATGGCGGAAACTTGTAAAGGGACCGAAGCCTCTATCCAAGGAGATATGGGACTTCGCTCAAGAAGCCCGTGCTTATGAATCGAAGCTAAACCTTGCCAGGGAAAAGATTACACAGCTATACCAGAGCGAGAAAGACCCGCAGAAATCGGAAAGAATCGGTAGATTGGACGAGACGATGCGAAGAACACTGGAGGAACTCGCCGGTCTTCAGCAGGCACTTGGTCCATTCGCTTGAGCAAGAGGAACTAAAAAGTGGGACATTCTGACGAACGCAAGCATCTTTACAGCGCGACCTTCGGCTCCACGGTGGATAGAGAAGTCGAACGCTCTATGTCCCGGCAGCAGGCGGATAAGCTGAACGACTTGCTCCGCACCGCCATCGACGATACCGTCCAGCAGACCATTTATTATCCCAATCTGAGTTTGCAACTTAAGAAGGCGGGATTTATCGATTTTGCCGCCCAGTGCGCGGTTCTCCAGACCGGCGCTGCCGCTAATCTCAATACCTTGAGAAATATCCAGCAGAGGATACGCGAATGAAAATATTACCCGGGCCAAAGATACCGACCCCCTTTGGTAAAATATCGCTCCCCGACCTTGAGACACCGCCATTCTCCCTGCCGAAACGTCCCAACAGCCGTGAATTGGCTGCTATCAGACATGGGCTCGGCCAAGACCTCATCGATGTTGCGGAGGGTGTTATCGCGGCTATCCCCGTGGCCGGCTCCGCCTCAGAGTTTATTAGCGTCTCGATTTCCGATATGCATGCGGCCGAGATTCAGAAAATTCTCACTAAGGATGAGTACATTACCTATATGAATTACAATAAGATTTTCCCATCGAGCGTCGCCCTTGCGCGTACTTTGCTATTCCCCAAAGTAAAGACCATCGGCGAACTGAGAGAGCGGCTTAAATCGGGACTTAAACAAGCCACAGCCTTTTAGGAGGCCTTATGGACATATTCACCTTAAAGAATATTAAAGTCACGCCGGTTGCTCCGGCCATCGGTGACCCTGTTACGGTTACCGGCGAAGTCTATCTGTTCGGTATCCCGTATATTTGTCCACTGTGGATTATCGCCGCAGCGCAGTATCCGAAGAGCCTGTGGCAGAAAATAATGCCAATTCTGAATGGCGCGACTGAAGTAAGACAAACTACAGTTGTGCTGGGCGGTAAATTCAGTTTGACTTTCCCGACGGGATTTACTGACGGCGGTGATTTCCCGCTGTTCGTGGATGCTTATGGCGGTCCTGAGGCGGTTGTTTCTAATATCACCCTGCCGCCGTTCCCCGCCGTTGCTCACTATGGCAGTACTCTCCATGTTGCCACGAACGATGAGGTCCCAGTCGGCTTTGAGTGGGGAACTCCTACCGCCAGTCCTCTTTCCGCACTGAGCGGCGATACAGTGGTAATTACCCTCCCGGTGAAATCGACCAGTGCCAAAGACCAGCCGGATATGTCGGTTGTGCTCGAGGTCAGGGAGACAGCCCTCGTTGGCCAGGGCAGCCTGGTTGGTGGAACGATTACCTCGGATAAAGTAACCATTAAAGCCGGGGCTAGTAACAGCTTTAAGTTTAGCTGGAAAGCGGCCGGTGCGATTGGGAAGAAAACCATCGGAGGTACGCTGCTGAAAGCCGGGAGCAAAGCGCCGAACACGAAACCGGACAATCCGTACGGCGGCGGTTCGTTCCAGAACCTGTTCGAGGTGATAGCCAAAAAGCCGGGCACAAGCCTCGAGTATGGTGCGATTACCGTTGAAACAGCCACGGGGCCGGCCACACAGCCATCTAACAAACTTCTTACCGAGCCGGACGGCACGAAAATTACCATCAAATGCAGCGTAAAAAATACTTCGGGGTTTGCCTTGCCTGGGATAACGGCAGCTTTCCAGGTAAAAGAGGAATCGGCTATCGGCACCGGGACTATTGTGGGAGATATTGCCGCTGATAAGGCAACAAGTCTTCCCGACAAATCAACCCTCGTCTTGTCGTTCCCGTGGACAGTATCAGGCGGCGTCTGCCGTAAGGTTGGCATATTGACCATCAAGCAAAATGGTAATGCCATCGATAGTAAGAATTACGGGAATATCGTCGAAAAGATAACCCCGCGCACACTGACCCTCAAAGTTAGCCCGTCCAGCCTGACTGACATAAAAATAATCACCAGCCCGGCTAAGGCAGTCTATAAGGATGGAGAGCCGGTGACAATTTCACTATCGGTTGCTCAAGCGGCTACATTCGACCACTGGGGCGGCGATACCGGCGTTGGCAGTTCCGGTACGGACGACTGGGGCGATTACCGCGGGTTATCGGTTATCATGGATAAAGACCGGACAATCACGGCTTACTTCAACTCAGAGACTCCGCCGCCGGCAGTTGGATATACGGTTAGCGCGGTTAATCCACCGAGCGGCAGTACCACCTGGTTTCTCCAGCATACAAACGAGACTGGTTCAAATGACTTCAATAGTGGCTGGGTGGATATTTCTGCTGCGGTTCAAGTTTCTAACAACACCAGAGGTTACTTTCAGGGCGCGTTCAAGGACGCCAGTGGGAATATTATTGGTAACAAGTCCACAGACTTTTACACGCCGGATATCGAAGGCGTCTATTACTGGGATTATGCCGCTAATATCCTGACGAAGAACGCGCCGCCAGTCGGACAACCTCATAATCTCTTTATTTCCGCTAACATGAATGGCGCCGGCAGGGTGACCATTTCTCCGTATAAGACCGATGAGTACAACCTGCCGTCGTATGCCCCTGGTGAGGCCGTAACGATAACGGCGAGTGTCAATGCTGGATATGCGTTCACCGGCTGGAGCGGTGATGTCTCAGAGACTTCACGGATTATTACGATAACAATGCCGGACCGGGACGTCAACATCGAGGCTGATTTCCAGAGTCTTGAGACTTTTCAGCAGTATAACCTCTTTATTTCAGCTAACATGAATGACGCCGGCGACGTCTCAATTTCACCCGTTAAGCGCGATAAGTGGGGTCTGCTGTCGTATGATGCAGGGGATGTTGTGACACTGACAGCAACGGCTAAGGATGGATACGTTTTTGATGGTTGGAGCGGCGACGTTTCAGATTCCTCGCCGACCATTGATGTTACCATAACAAAGGAAACCAATATAGAGGCGGACTTCCATCAAGCATAAAAGGAGATAAGATGGCAACCGAATACGATGCACTAAAACAGGCGCTCTCTCAGGCGAATACACCGGAGGCGAGGCAGAAGGCGGCGCAGGCTCTTCAAAACTATGTTGCAGCCAATCCCCACAACTCGAAGCCGATGCTTGTTTCCCTGGGACTGGATGGCTCCACGCAGATTGCGGTGAAAGACCTGCCGCAGGCGATACAGAATAACCCGGCTCTCTTTGAGAAGCTAAAGAAGATTGTCGGAGCGTAACATGCTGACACTTCCACTTCACGATTTACCGACGCGCTGCGCCTCAGGCTTCATTATCCGGTATATTCTGCCGCGCACGTTCCCACCGGCGTTGGTCGGCCCGGCCGACCGTAAGTCCATTTTTGATTCCCTGGGCGGGGGTGAACTCTTGGTCGGAGCTGGGCATGGTTCACCCACCCTCTTTTGTGGACACAATAACCAGGTTTTACTAACGGCCGATAAGCTCCCTAATATAAAACAGAAAGTGATTTTTCTGGTGAGCTGCTCGACCGGGCAAGAACTCGGTCCGGCGCTCATTGCTGCCGGCGCTCAGAGTTACATCGGCTTTAAGGAGGACCTTGTCTGGATACTCGATGGTGATAAGTGGATGATACCCTGGAGCGACAATCTGGGCGGGCTCACCATGAAGCCCATAGTCGCCTGCATTAATTCTATCCTTGATGGGAAAACAGTGCAGGAGGCGTTTGATGTAATGACCGCGGGCCTTAAGGTAAGCATCGACCAAACCGAAGATGAGCTGATAAAGGCCAGCCTTCAGTATAATATGGGAAATGCTGTATTAATTGGGGACGGGGATACTAAGATACGGCCGACACCGCACTTCACATCGCCTATTCCGCCGCCACCGCTTCTCATCCCGGCCGACCTGACCTCGCACTTTTCCCCGTCGTAGGAGGTGGGATGAAGAAAACATAATTTTCCATTGACACCAGTGGAAATATGTGCAACAATCCAGAGTAACCATTTCCAAACCGACGGGCTTGGAAGTAACAAAGAGCCGCGAAGAATTCGGGACTGACTGAAATTAGTCTCAGAGCTTCGCGGCTCTTTTATTTCAGCCAGCCGGGTTCTCCGCGGTAACCAATAAGGAGGAAACATGAGAATTCCCAGCGTCGGTACAGTTGCCGATTCGATTGGCGACGGAGCAATCGAAGTCGTCGAACTGCCTGTTCGGGCAGTTGCGAATGTGAGTGGGGTTGGTACCACCTATATCAACCAGGTTAAATCGAATCTGGAGGCCATCAAGAGCGGTATGCCCGGTAACCCGGCCGTTATTCCCGAGGTCGGTATTAAGGCCGTTGGCCAGACCGTGGATGCGGGTATCGGACTCCTGCACGCTATTGGCTCCAGCCTCGATGAGACCGTCCGAGGAGTCCAAACTCAAATCCGTCGAGTAACAGGTTAAAGGAGGAAAAAGGTTATGAACACTGTCACAGGCGTCCTCACGGACGCGGCAAAGTACCCGGCGGCCCTTGAAGCCGCACTTCCAATTCCCAAAATATCTACTTTCCTGAAATCAACCGCCGGAAAATTATCGATGATACCCGCCCTTCCGTTTAATATTCCGGCCCTGCCGGCGCCGCCTGCTAAAGTTGCGAGTGGCTCCAGTAGTCTGAAAGTCGAATCGGGCGCCGGGAGTGGCGGGGGGACGAACGTTCCCATCTCGGGTCCGTTGCCACAAGTAATCGTAACAAGGGGGATGTAAAATATGTCGTATAACGGAAACATCGGTGAAACCTCAATGGTTGCGGCCCTGACCAAAGCAAGTCTGTATCAGTCCAGTGGCCAACTCGGGTCTGCGCAACTTGTCATCCAGCAGCCGAGCGGCAAAGAGCGCTCTTATACCATGCAGCAAATGGATTACAACGACATCAAAATCTTTGCTGATGAGTTCGATGTCGAACTCGAACAGGAAAACCCCTATTATGCCGCTATCTTCGCCAAGAACGCGGTCGGCATCGTGAATCTCATTCGCGCCATTAACTATTATTCCAACTCCGGCTTCAAGGGCAACACCGGCGCCGGCCGTCAGCTGGACTGCATTTTGATGAGGGCCGAACAGACCCAGGACCCCGACCAGGCAGGCATTCAGGCCCGCACGAGCTGGATTCGAACCATCGGCGCGGCCGGTACTCTCCAGTTCCTCTGCGCGGCGGATGCTCTAGGCGCCAACATCCACGCCCCTCTCAGTATCCAGTCACAAATTCACCCGGAGGGAATCTTTATCGGTGGGTTCTCTAACCCCGGCGCCTCTCCCTGCATCGACGCTATTCAGATGGTCTACCTCGCCGATACCTACAACGTTCAGAACCTCGACTTCGATTACGTCAATCCCGAAGTCGGTGATTCGTTCGTCGAATTGAAGCAACCGCTGTTCCTGTTCCCGAACGAAACCATTCTTCTCTCCATGCGGTATTACAAGGCCGGTGTCGATGAGACGCGGCCGATTGGCTGCTGGATAAAGATGGCCTCCGACCTCCGCGCTCTGGCAACAAGCTAAACATCTTAATCGCCCATATCCGGGGTTGGACCCCGTGCCGGCCCGCCTTTGCGGGTCGAGTACCGAAATGAAAGGAGGTTACGTATATGGGACGTGTTTTTAGATGGGTCAAAGACCTGTGGCTGGGTAAACGCTTCATGGGCGTGAATGTGGAAAGGGCTATGGCCGTCATCGCGACCGGTACCACTCCTATCTTCACTATCTCCGGCGGCCGTGTCCTGGTGACTGAGGTAATTGGTCTCATCACCGTGGTCTTCCAGGGCATTGCCATTACCGTCAAGCTCCGCGCCGCTCCGACTGCTGGAACCGGAACTGACCTTTGCGCCGCCCGGGATATCCAGTCTTACGCTCTCGGCGATATGCTCGGCATTACAGGCATCCCGACTGACGCACTGGAGCCGCCGACGTCCTCGGGTTGCATCGTTGGACAGACGGTACCCGTCATTCTTCAGACCGGGACTCTCAACATCGTCGCTGTTACTGCCGGCAATACCGGCCAGGTTCGATGGACGATGAAGTATCAGCCCATTGACGATGGCGCTGTTGTCGTCGCCGCTTAACAATCAGCGGGGAGGGACGAACCTTCCCCGCTACCCGATTTTGAATTCTCACCAGAGTAATGGTGAAAGGAGGAAGATATGTCCTGGTGGACTGCTTTACAAAATGTGCTGGTTCCGAAGCCGGCCCAGCAGGGTATGCCTATCACGTTCTACCCGAACCTGGCTCCGGCAAAGCAGGCAACCGGTGGCGCGGCCAATACCTACGGCAACCTGGTTGAACTTCTGTCGGACGTAGGTAATACGTCGGACGGATGGGTCACCGGTGTCCAGATTGACGCGATGGATACCGCGAATAATGATTTCTTCATCGCTCTTTCACGGGAAGCCGCCGGCGGAGCCCCGACTAAAATTGAGGCACAGGTGCCGACGCACTCTCAGACGACCGTGGTCGCCGACCATCACGAAATTATCCGGTTCGAGCCGCCCGTGTACTTCCCGTCCGGCACCGGCATCAGAATGGCCATAGCCGATTCAACCGGAGCCAAGAAGCTCTCGGCCTGGGTCATCGTTTCCCGGAACCGAGGTTAAATATGCCGGACGCAGCCGCCGCTCGCCGGGCTTTTGAGCTACTGGGGAATATCTATAAAGACCTCAGCCTGGTATCGGATACACTATCCTGCATCCTGGGTGTCCCGCTTTGTGTACCATCTTGCGGCCGCTGCTGCCAGCAACCGGTTCTTGTTACAGACATTGCCGCTCAGTACATTGTCCTGAACATGAGGACTCTGCCACCTGAGCGGCAATCAAATATCAGGCGGCGTCTGGAACGGTGGCTCTTATACGAAATCCCTGGTGTACGCCCGAAATTTTCAAATGATGGGCAGATAGATGAGGAAAAGCTCCGGAGCCGGGAATATGACCTGGTCAGCCGGACCTGGTGCCCATTCATGCAAGAGGATAAACGGTGCTCTATCTACCCCTGGCGGGATACCACATGCAGAGCATGGGGAGTTACCCGGCCGGCTGCCGCCTTCTGCCAGCGGCTGCTCGCTAAAGAGGAGACCGGGCTCAACCGGTCTTACGTAACTACCGAAAATCCTACCGTTCAGGGGATTCAACATCAGATATCCATGCTGCGCGGCTTGCTGGAGGATTTCATACCCGAGGCCCTCACGAAGGGCTGGATTCCGTACATGGTTTTCCGGTCGCTCGATGCCAAGAAATTCGAAGAAATTAAGAATGGCATCCAGGAGGCCAAGGTTACACAATACTCGGGAGGAGTAATGCTCGGGCTTTTGACAAAGGAGCAAGTGGATAAATGTTGCGAGCCCGACCCGCAGTTCCTCGAACACTCAATGAAAATCGAATAAGCTCACTTAGATTATAATTCTATCTCTTTGGAGAGAGGAGAGAAAAGGAGAAAGATTATGATAGAACTACAGCCGCCGGTCGAGGCGACCGTCACCCCCGGAGTAAAGAAACTACTCCAGAAAGATTACTACGTCACCTTCAGCCCCGCGTTTCCGTCACAGCTTAAGGCCGTATCAGGACTCACCTTCCAGATTGCCCAGGTATGCGTGGTGACCAATGACCTGGCCTATAAGCTCCCCGGCAATGATTACCGCGATGTTGACCTTTCCAATAATGCCACTGGCGAGAATATCTACCCCGATAACGAACGTACCCTGTATGAGGTACTGGTCGGTTTCAAGCCGGGTCCTTATCTCGTTCATCTGCAAATCCCGGCCACTCAGTATGTCAGTCGTCTTGAGCAGGCCTCAATGAACCCGGACGTGACTATTGCCAGACAACGCTACATCGGCGCCAAGAAACCGTCCGATTCTCCCTATGATGACCCTCGACTCTTCTTCTATTTCGTGAAGAATCTGGACCCACTTATCATGCGGGTTTTTGTCGAAACAGATGTTGACTACGCTAAGCCCATCATCGGCCTCACTGTCAATAAGTGTCTGCTGAGCAGCCCGATTACGGCCACCCCGGACATATTTAGCCGCGCCAAGAAAATTCCATATTATACCGAGATTCGGTGGTAAAGGAGAATTAAGATGCCAAGTAAAATGTTGACCATGGGCGTTTCGCCTACCACCTTTGTCCTGGAGCGTGTCAATGCGAAAATTGTCGTGGACGCCATAACTGTCGATAATACCCTCGGCGCGCAAGATGCCATCCTGACAGTTCAAGACTCCTTCACCCCGAGTGCCTCCGCCGGTGTGCTACTTCCGGTACCGGTTGTGGTAAACCGCCTTGGTATCAATGAGGCGATGGGAGGCTGTGATATCTGGCCGCCGGTGGGCATTCCTACTAAGGACTTGGAAATTATCGGCAATCTCTTGATTACCATTGCAACGCCGGACGGCGGCTGCCGGGTAACTGTCGCGTATCACGACGAATAGGAGGGTATATGCCTGAAGTGACGAGCCGGGAGATACCCTTCCAGATAGCCGTCGCTCCCGGAATGGGTGTAAAATACGAGGATAACTCAGGACTGACCGGCCATATTGTGCAGGTGATACGGCACTGGCCACCCGGCTGCATGGGGCTGGTTGATATAGCCGTGGGACACGGGGATAATACCTGGATGCTGCCGGAAAAGCAGGACACATTTGTTGCACTCGATGCGGCCACCCCAGTGGTAACAATCTCTGAGCCTATCAATGTTGGGGAGAAGGTATGGGTGGTCGTAAGAAACCGGGATGCCATCAACCTCCACACTATTAGCGTCACTTTTGTGATGGAGGGCGTCTAAAATGCCTAGCAAAGTATCTGACTTTATCATAACGCCAACTGGTGTTGGAGCGCCCGATTATACCACGCCCGTCAGTACAGCGCTGTCTTCTGCCGGGTCTAAAACCCCAACGGTCATCCTTAATAAAGCGAGCATCCCGGCCGCGCCAGCCCCGGGTTGTATCACAAACCTGGGAGACTGCCTCCCGATAGACCTGAGTTCGAAGCCTTCTACGTTGACGATTACCGTTGAAGCGACTTATCATGCCTCCGCCACGCGGGGAATCATCATTCATGTTCGGTCAGCGACCGATAATTTAATATATGATACCGAGGACTATGATACGTTTACACTCAACTTTAGGGCCGGCGCGACAATTCGGCAGACCATACCGTACGACCCGTCTCCTTACGGCCTGAAAATACTTGTGGAAAATCTCGATACGCTCAGAGTAGTTAGCGCGGTCAAAGTCTATGTGACGTTAGGTTAGGAGAATAATATGTCAAGACGGCCGCCTCTGGTAGAACTCGTGGATTTATTTGGTGGTGCAATCGCCAAAGTTGGGATAACTACGGCTCCGGGCGCTCCAGCGGGTAATAGTTTTATAGACGCCAGCTTAATCGGGCTGTGGGGAGACAGTTATCTCAATATGCTGACTGTTCTATATCCGGGAGAACCCGATAAGGTAGATTCCGCCCGCAATACCATATTTAATAACGGCACCGGGGAAATGACACTTGAGCATGCATACAAAAATGCGGGAGTAGCTATTCCCGCCGGCGTTTCTTATGCAATACTTTCTTTTCCCTTCGCGACCTCTGTCTCGGTATCTGGCCTGGCAGCCTTGCTAATAGCCATTAAAGCCGAGACGGACAAGCTTATCTCTGTGGTCACAACGGGAGTGTACGCACACTCCAATGACCTGCTTGAGCACGACGCCATCGTTTTCCCTGCTCTATATAAAGATATTGCTATCCGGTTCGATGTGAACAATCTGGCCCAGGTCACCACTATCAGAGAATACGAGCAAGTGGACGGAGCCAACTATCGGGAATTGTCCGCGTCTGTCTTTCCCGCTGATTTCGACGCCGGCGCCAAGGCCGTATCTTACACCTTCAAGCAGGCAAACTCGCTCTATAAAATTACGTTTCAATCAAGTATCGTCGAGGGCGGTGTGAAAAACGTGCCATACCGGTTGATTATGAGAGATTTAAGCTAATGCCGTGCATAAATAGGAGAAAGGTGGGTGTCACTCTTTTATCGGCGCTTTCCATTGACGCTGATAAAGACTGGAACGCCAAAGAAATTCAGAACCTTGAGAGCATCAATGTAGGAACACCAGTGCTCTGGGGAGATATGTTCTGGATGTCACAGAATGAAATTTTCCCATTTCGGACAAATCTATCCGACCTTTTTCTTCAAACACAGGGTCCAAGTAGGCCGCCGAGATGGGGGATCCATTAAATGCCGTGCGATAACAAGAAAGTTCCCGGTACAACACTAAGTGGTTTAACCATCGATGTGGATAAAGATTGGTCTCCCGGCGCGCCCCCGTTTCGTGGAATTACGAATCTTAAGGGAATCGCCGCTGGCTCGGCATGGGGCGATATGTTCTTTCGCGGAGTAAATGTCATTCAGCGATTGCCCCCTGGTACCGCCGGACAATATTGTAAAACGAATGGTGCTGGAGCGGACCCTGTATGGGATGATATGCCCGGCGGTAGATTCGAACGTTTGTTTAACCTGGCGCCGCCGCCGGTTCCGACGGTGCTTTGTTCGACTATCACCGCTGTTATCGGAGGATTTACGGATAGCCATAATTTAGCCATGATGACCGTACCGACGATAGGGATGGCCGCAGCCCAGGCGACCATAGCCCCCGTTGGGGATAGCCATAATTTAGCCATGACCGTACCGACGATAGGGATGGCCGCAGCCCAGGCGACCATAGCCCCCGTTGGGGGTGGTGTGGCTCACCTTAATACAGGCTCAATCGATACAGACGAAACGGTACAGACAAATAATGCAACTGCTAATGACATGGACTTGTTGCCAGCAGCAGGAAATTCAATCGGGGATGGTTTTTATTTCGGCGCCGCGGCTCTATGGGATGGCCTTGCCGTCCGCGTGGGAACAGCAGGTGCTGGAACGTACACGATTACCTGGAAATATTGGAACGGAGCTACCTGGGTTGCCCTGACTGTTAAAAATGATGACACAAATGCCTGGAAAACGGCGGCGGCGTATGCTCTCCACATGACTTTCGCCCGCGCCGGCGATTGGGCGACTTCAACCATTGCTGGGATAGCCAATCTGTATTGGATTAAAGCCGAGGTAACGATGGGAACGATGACCATCCAGCCAAAGGGCACACAGGCCTGGATACTTAGTTACTAAAGGAGTGAAATAATGTCAAGGATTTATGTTGAACCACCTGAAAATGAAAGAAAGTATCGTAAGCTCGTTGCGCTGGGGAAAGAGCTCGGTGTACCTGTTCCCCAAGTGTTCCTCGAAGTAGAAGTCACGAAGGGCGGCAATGTTATTCATCATCACAAACAGCGCAGCCACTCGTGGGTAAGAAACGGCTACAACTGGTTATTTTGTCAATTAGGGTGTGTCAACGCTATTGATAATGCTTACGCTGCCGGGAAGCTCAATTACAAAGACACCGGGGGGACGGTTAGATTTGGAGGGGGAACTACAATAGGGAATCGTTATGACCAGACTACCGCCGGCAGTGGTTTTACCCAGGCCGCGGGCGTGGCCACCTCTGGCATTGCCGTTGGTTCAGATGTAAGTGCTGAGAGCTTTGAGGATTTCGCACTGGTAAATCCTATAGCGAATGGTACCGGTGCGGGCCAACT
>Ga0209777_10002111_pt1 | contig 26861 bp, 24 predicted proteins | sample FrelakmetHBP12HB_FD_187147 | JGI IMG/M metagenome (GOLD analysis project Ga0209777, IMG submission 187147) | Freshwater lake sediment microbial communities from the University of Notre Dame, USA, for methane emissions studies -HBP12 HB (SPAdes)... | ecosystem: Environmental > Aquatic >...
TAGTCGAAGCCGACCGGCTCCGGCCGTTGACGACGATGAGATCGACCTCCGGGTGCGGCAGGCCCAGGGCCTGGAGCACGTCCTTTATCCCGGGCGAGTCCTCGAACTCGTGCGCGATCGGCCGGCCCCGCCTGGCCATGGCGATGAAGTCGTTGAGCGACCCGTGGACCCGAAACGTGGCCGTGGGCATGACCACATGGTGGCGCATTCTCGACACTCGGGGCGGGCGATTGCGAACGCGCCCGAGGCAGCATCTTGCCTTCCGATGGATTAGGTCTAGTCTGGACCGGCGGCGTCTGCCGGCAATGCGGAGGATTCGGCGATGGAGCAGACGATCGAGCGACCCGTCCAGCTCGAGTTGAGCGCCGACGAGCTGCAACTCATCCAGGCGGGCCTGCGGCTACTCCTGGAGGTCGAAGACGACCACATCACGATCGAAGGGCTCAAGGACCTGATCGGCAGGATCGACCGGGAGCTCGCGACTGTAACGCCGTAAGCACGGCCGGCGCCTCATTACGGGAGTTACCCGCGTCCGTCGTCCTCCGAGCGCCGATGCTGGTGGAGCGGCGCGGTGGCCATGTACGCCATCAGATCGCTGAAGCGTGCCTCCGCCAGGCCCACGACGGAGTCGCCGGCGCCGTAGTAGAGGGATAGCCGGTCGGCCGCCTGATCCAGCACCCAGCCGTTCGGGAAGATTACCTTGTCGACGTCGCCCACGGCTTCGTACGTGGTGTTCGGGGCCATTACCCACTCGTCCGATCGGCGCAGCACGACACCGGGGTGCTCGAGGTCGAGAAGGGCAAGGCCGACGCGGTAGATCGGGCCCGACGCCGTGGTGTGGGCGCCGTGATACATGACCAGCCAGCCGGCATCGGTGGCCAGGGGCGGGGGCCCGAGCCCGATCTTGCCGGCGTCCCACCACGCTCCCTCGCGCGCTTCGAGCAGCACCTCGTGGTCGCCCCAGTGGCGCAGGTCCGGCGAGTACGAGATCCACATGTGGGCCAGGCCCTGGAGTGGGGCCGGCCGGTGGATCATGATCCAGCGACCGTCGAACCGGCGCGGGAACAGGGCCGCGTCCTTGTCGTCCGGCGGCATCACCGGACCGAGCCGCTGCACGGTCCGGAAGTCGCGGGTAACGGCCAGGGACACCAGAGGACCGCGGCGACTGTACGCCGTATAGGTGATCGCCCATTCCTCTCGCTCGGGCAGGTAGACGAGGCGCGGGTCCTCGCAACCCCAGACCTCTTCGGGATGGGCCGGATCCGGCGCAAGAAGAGGCTTCTCGTCTACGCGCCAGTCCGTGATGCCGTCCGCGCTGCGGGCCACGAGCAGACTCGAAACCCCCCGCAGATCCTCCACCCTCAACAGCAGGACGGTCTCGTCGCCGACACGGGCGGCGCCCGGGTTGAAGACTGTGTTGGCTGGATAGGGCAGGTCCTCCGCCGTCAGGATCGGGTTGGATGGATGCCTCACGAAGAGGTGCCTGCCGCCTGAGTCGCTCACGGCCGAACACCCATCTCGATCCCCGACTCGGCCCAACTGCCCGGTCGCGACTCGCCTTGCACCTGATGGCGTATCTCTCGCATCTGCTCGAGAGCAGTCAGCCACATCAGGGTCGACTCGGCGCCCTGGTTCAAGTTCACGCCGTGTGGCGTGAGGCCGTCGTAGCAGGCTCCACGGGCCGGATCCGCGACGGTCACACCAAGATCGTTGTCGCCGAGGAACCAGCCATAGGCCGTTTCCGCGGCTGCCAGGTAGCGCCGGTTGCCCGTGGCTCGAAGGGCCGCCGCGGCCGCCGAGACCATCGTGGCAGCCTCGATCGGCTGCTGGTCGAATTGACTCCGTTCGCCGGTCCGGGGCCACCACCGCCTGTTGCCAACGGGGGAGAAACAGCCCTCCTCGTCGGTCTGGATATCGATGAGCCAGTCGAGGACGGCGCCGCCTCGCGCGAGCGACCCGGGCCGGCCCAGGCGCATCCCGGCGACGATGAGCGCGTGCGGCATCAGCGCGTTCTCGTAGGTGAGGAGCGGCTCGGGCCAGGGCCACTGCACCGCTGCCGCCGCGTCCGCGGGGCCGCGGCGCCGGACCACCACGCAGTCGTCGAAGGCCTTCGAGAGGCGGTCGGCAAGCAGCCGGAGGGTGGGCATTGCCTCCACTGTCAAGCCGGCATCGCATGCAGAATCGCAGGCCAGGATCGCGCCGGAGATGGAGCGCAGGGCGCCGAAGGTGACGGCCGCCGGCAGGGCTCGAACGAAGAGCCGGCGGGCGCGGTCGGCCGGCTCGGTACCGGGCATCTCGGTGATCACCGCCGCCAGGCCGACCAGGGCCCGGGCGTGGCAGTCCTCCGACATCTCGGAGTCGAGCCACTCGCCGTCAGATCGACGGAGGTTCAGGAAACGGCCGGATACATGGTCGAAGGCGTTGTCCAGGAACTCGAGCGAACGCCGGATGTTGCCCTCGACGGCGGTCTGGAGCCCCTGGCGAGCATGCAGCACGTCCACGACGAGCGACCGGGCCACATCGTCGGTGCAGTAGCCGAACCGGGGATCGGGCTCCGCCCCGCGGGCGTGCTGCCAGATGCCCACCTGGTCGGTCATGGCGGTCAGGTGGAGTCTGCTGATCGCGTATAGCGGCCGCGGCACAAGATGCAGGGAATCGTGCGAGGCGGCCCCGGTTCGGCCGTCGAAGCCGGCAGGCCGGCGGATCAGCACCGCATGCACGTCGTCACGCTCGAGCATGGCCGGCAGCCAACTCCGCCACCTCGACGTGCGACTGGAAATCGACTGCGGCGACGCGATCGAAGATACGCCGGTACCTTGCCCCGATCGCCGGCCAGATCATGGTCCTGCTGAACTCGTAGGCGTTCCGGCCCAGCCGCCGCCGCATCTCGTGATCACGCAGCAACTCGGTCAGGGAGGCCGCGATGACGTCGGGCGAGCCGGAAGTCGTCACCCTGCCGCGGCCGGCCTCGAGCATCTCGACGGCGTAGGCGTAGGGAGTGGAGACGCACGCTTTGCCGGCGCTCATGGCGTAGGCAAGCGTGCCGGACACGATCTGGTCGCGGTTCGGGTACGGCGTGACGAATATGTCGGCCGCGGTGAGCCACTTCCCGAGCTCCAGTCGGCTCACGAAGCGGTTCACGAAGATGACCCGGCCGGCCACGCCGAGACTACCGGCCAGCTGCGTGAGCTTCGTCCGGTAGGCCTCGCCGTCGCGCCGCAGCAATTCAGGATGCGTGGCGCCGAGGATCACGTAGTAGGCCTTGGGACAGGCGCGGATGACCGCCGGCATCGCTTCGATGACCGACTCATAGCCCTTCCCCGGTCCGATGAGTCCGAAGCTCAGGATCATCGGGGCGGTCTCCAGTCCGAGCCTCGGCTTGACCTCATCCGGCTCGACCAGCGGCAGCTCCGGGACACCGTGCGGAATGACATCGACAACGCCCGAATTCACGTCGTAGACGCGCCCCAGAACGGCCGCCGCGGAACGCGACATCACGATCGTGGCCGAGCTGGCGGCGATGAGGCGCAGCAGGACTCGGCGCTGCCCCAACGTAGGGTTCTGCGGGACCGTATGCAGCGTCGTGACGACCGGTAGCTGCAGGGCCGCAGTGAAATCCAGGACAGTATCGCCCTCCTCTCCACCCCAGATCCCGTACTCGTGCTGGATCGATACGACTCTTGCGTCCGATCGATTCAGCGACCTCGCGACGCGTACGTAATCTTCACGAGAATCGCGCCTGATCGAGTGCCCCACCTCGCTTGGATACGCCGCCGGTCCATCGGGCGGATGGAGCGCCACGATGTCGTGGTCGCCAGTCGCGCTCGCCAGGTCGTGGGTGAACGTGGCGATGCCGCAGTGTCGCGGCGGGTAAGTGGCAACGAATACGTTGCGAGAACTCATGTGACCTTGCCGGGCCGTCGGTCGGCAAAACCTGGGGCCCTGTCGCGCCGGATCGAACCGATTCTGTCTCGGGACCTCGCCAGCCCGAGAGTCGGCCAACGGCTTTCTGCCGTCTGCGGGACCGGAGCAGGCCCGGCGGCTGCCCGTCCCAATTGAGCCGATGCAACGTGGTTAGTCGAGCCACTCTACGCGCATCGCATGGTTATGCCAAATCGGGGACGGACCGCGAGACGCGCACCGCCGCGAAACGAGTCAGGTCCGGCCCGGATTCGCCTGGGTTGTCTCGGGCGGGACGGACGTCGGGGCTCAGCCTTCGAGCTTGGGGTCCGTCTTCAGCAGCTCTGCGTGCGGCACGAGCACCTCGTCGTGGGGCCATGTGTCTTCAATGATCTTCGTAGTGAGCGGGTTCGAGGACGAGGCCAGGTATGGAACCTGGGCCATGTCGCGGACGACTGCCCGGACCAGTTCGTGCGGGAATTGGTTCCACGGCTCGATCTCGTTGGCCACGTAGCCTTCGACAACCAGGTCCGCGTACTCCGGGAAGTTCCAGGCGTTCCAGGCCTTGCGGAAGTCATCGGCGTCGATTTCCAGCCAGGTTCCGAAGAGAACCGAATAGCCGTCGGTCAGCTTCACGGGCAACAGCACTCGCAGGAAGAAGCCGACGTTCTTGATGGCGAGGAACGGGTCGTCTCCCCAGGTGTCGAGGAGCTCTTCCTCGATCTCGAAGTAGACGTCTGGATAGCCGAAGGTTATCGAGAACGGACGGCCCTGCGGGTCGGGGGCAATGCCGCAGACTGCGCACGGCTCTACTGCGGCCTTGCCACCGGTCTTGGCCCGGCTTGCTCGCGAGATGTTCGACTTGGTCATCTTCGGGGCCATCCACCTTCTCTACGCTCGACGTGAAGAGACGCCCACTCTGGGCCGTCCCTGCGGAATAGTAGTCAGCCGAGCAACTCCAGGTTGGCGATGCTCGCCAGGAGCGTCTTCACGCCGCCGCCGTTTGAGAAGGCGACGGTGACTTCCTCGTCGTTGCGGGTCAACTTGGAGGTTACGACGATGCCGTCGCCGAGGCGGGCGTGGCGGACCCGGTCGCCGTCGCGGAACTGCCGCTCACCGGGAATGCGGGGACGCGCGGCCGGGACCCGGCGGGGCGGCGTCGCCGGCACCGAGGCCGCGTGGCGGGGTGGGAGTCCAGGGGGAATGTCCAGGCTGCCGGACCGCGCTCCCGAGTCGTAGGCCTCACGCCTCGCACCGAGGTCCCGGCTCGGCCGGAACGACTCCCCCGGCCTGGGCGCCCCGGGCTGGCCGCTGCCGCTGCGGTACGCTCCACCGCCGGCACGGATCGGCGTGCCGAACCGGCTGCCCATTCGGCGCCCGAAGACCAGGTCGGGGTCCACCTGGCCGATGTCGTCGTCGAAGTCGTCCGCTCGATTGAGGCGCGGTCCCGTCATCAGTTCCGCGGGGATCTCGAACAGGAAGCGGCTCGGGACGGAGAGGCCGCCCTGGCCCCAGGTGGCCCGCCGGGCGGCATGCGAGAGGAACAGGCGCCGCTTGGCCCGGGTGATGCCGACGTAGGCCAGCCGCCGCTCCTCCTCGAGCTGCTTCTCGTCGTCGAGCGAGCGGCTGTGCGGGAAGACCCCCTCCTCCAGGCCGGCGATGAAGACGACCGGGAACTCGAGGCCCTTGGCGGCGTGTAGCGTGATCAGGGTGACGGCGTCTGCGCCCGCCTCGTACGAATCCTGGTCGGCGACGAGGGCGGTCTCCTCCAGGAACCGGTCGAGGGCGTCGTCGGGGGTCAGATCGTCGTAGCGAGTGGTCACCGACCGCAGCTCGAGCAGGTTCGCCCAGCGCTCCTCCCCTTCCTCGGACCCGTCCGCGAGCATGGCCCTGTAGCCGGACTCCTCGAGGACGGCGTCGAGCATCTCCGGCAGCGGCAGGGCCCCGACTCGCGTCCGCAGCTTGGCGACGAGCGCGGCGAATCCACCCAACGCGCTCCTGGCCCTCGACCCGAGTGTCTCGAGGCGCCCTTCCGAGGCGTCGACGATGGCGCTCCAGTACGTAGAGCCGGGTACTCCCTCTTCGGCGGGGGGCGGGATCGTCCGCCCTCCGGCCGCGGCGACCCGAAGTTCCTCCAGGCTCTTCTCGCCGATGCCGCGGGCCGGCACGTTCAGGATCCGCTCGAAGCTCACCTGGTCCGTGTCGCTGCGCAGCACTCGCAGATAAGCGAGCGCGTCCTTGACCTCGCGGCGCTGGTAGAAGCGCGTTCCGCCCACGAGCTGGTAGCGGATGCCGTAACGCAGGAACGCTTCCTCGATCGCGCGGCTCTGGGCGTTGGTCCGGTACATGACCGCGACGTCGCCGCGCTCCCAGCGCTCCGCGTCCTCGTCGGCCCGCCGGGTCAGGATCGAGGCTCGGGCGCCGGTCAGCTCTTCGATCTGACGGGCGATCCACTCCGCCTCTTCCTCCTCGTTGTAGGCCTCGAAGCGCGCTATCTGGCGGCCGCCACTGTTCTCCGTCCAGAGCTTCTTGTTCTTCCGGGAGGTGTTGTGCGCGACCACGGCGTGGGCCGCGTCGAGGATCAGCTGCGTCGAGCGGTAGTTCTGCTCGAGCTTGACGACCGTCGCATCGGGGTAGTCCCCTTCGAAATCGAGAATGTTCCGAATGTCGGCGCCACGCCACGAGTAGATCGACTGGTCGTCGTCGCCGACGACGCAGAGGTTGTGGTGAGCCGCAGCCAGGGCCTTGACCCACAGGTACTGCGGCCGGTTCGTGTCCTGGTACTCGTCCACGTGGAGATATCGCCACCGGTCCTGGTATCGCTCGAGCGCCGCAGGGGCGTCGTGGAAGAGCCGTACCGCCTCGAGGAGAAGGTCGTCGAAGTCGAGGGCGGCGGCCGCCTTCAGACGAGCCTGGTAACGCCGAAAGAGCCTGGCGATCTCGCGCTCGCGATGGGTGTGGGCGTTCGCGGCCATGAACTCAGCATCGAGCATCTCGTTCTTCGCCCGCGAGATAGCGCCGAGGATCGCGCTCGGCTTGTACTCGCCGGTGACCGGCAAGTCCTCCTCGCGCAGGATCTGCTTCATCAAAGCTTGCTGGTCGTCCGTGTCGTAAACGACGAAATGCGGGTCCAGCCCGATGGCCGCTCCTTCGCGCCGAAGGACCCGGGCGCACAGGGCGTGGAAGGTCCCCATCGCGACCTCGCGACCGGCTTCCTCGCCGATCAGCCCGGTTATGCGGGCACGCAGCTCCGCGGCCGCCTTGTTGGTGAACGTCACGGCCAGGATCTGCCACGGCCGGACGCCCCGGACTCCCACCAGGTAGGCGACGCGGTGGGCAAGCACGCGCGTCTTGCCGCTGCCGGCGCCGGCCAGGATCAGGACGGGTCCGTCGGTCGTCTCGACAGCCCGCTGCTGTTCGGGGTTGAGACGGGCCAGGATGCGCTGGGCCAGAGCCTCAGTGGCGGCCTGTCTCTCCGCCAGGGCGACGGGTTCCGGCTCGAACGGCGACGCCTCGGGCGGCTCGATGCGAGGGCCGTCAAAGGCCTCCGGCGGCGCCTCATCCGGCGGCGGCGCGTCGCCCATCGAGGCCTCATCCGGCGGCTCGGTCGGGCCGCCGCTCGATCCGCCCGAGGGCGCAGCCACCCAGCCGTCGTGCGGCTCTGGGGCCTCATTGCCGCGGCCCTGCGTGGTTCGGGCCGGCCGCCCGTGGCTCGGGGTCTGACTCACCCTGGAATTGTATGGGCGCCGGATTGGCCCCGACTAAGGGGCCGCGGCCATCCTCAGCTGGCCGCGGGCAAGCCCTGGTCCACCTGGTTCGCCGGCGGCGCCTCGATCGGCGAGACGTTGTTCCAGTTGGAGAGGACGAGGCGTACGGCCGCCGCGCCCGAGGCCGGGTCGCTCGTCGAGAACTCGAGCCGCTCGAGCTGTAAGCCGCTCTGCGTGATCCACAGGTCGATCTTGCCGCTGCCGAGCGCCTGGACCACCTGCAGGCTGGAGAGCTTCGAGTTGAGGGCGCTCTGAGTCACGTCGACTCGGATGTGGTAGCAGGCGCCGTACTGCTCCTGCTCGACCCCAACGAGAACCGGGCTCAATCCTGGGTCGCTGGCCACGGCGACCACCTGCTCCACGATGAACAGAGGGCCGCTCGGGAGAGCCGGGTTTATCGCCAGGTTGGAGTTGCCCTGGGAGGTGTAGAGGACGGCACCGGGAGCACGGACGTAGGCGTACGCGTCGACGACGATGACCTCTCCCGAGAGATTCGGGATGCCGGGCGCGCCGCCGATCACGTGCGCGGTCTTGTTTGCGAAGTCGATGTCGCCGTAGGCGGTAGCGCCGGTGAGCGCAACGGGGATCGCCGTGTACAGCGGACTGGGCGTCGGCGTGGGGACAGCGGAGGAGGCAACGACGGCCGAGGCGGATGCACTCGCAGCGGCGCTGGCGTCGGCAGAGGCCGCCGCGCTGGCACTGGCGGAGGCTGCGGCCGAGGCCGCGGCCACCGCACTGGCGCTGGCGGATGCACTGGCACTGGCGCTGGCGGCTGCGCTTGCCGCCGCGCTGGCACTGGCGGAGGCGGCGGCTGCGGCCGAGGCGCTGGCGGCGGCCGAGGAAAGCGGCGCGGGGCTGGAGGAAGGACCAGCGGTGGGAGTCGCAGTCGCAGTGGGCGTGGCAGTGGGAGCCGCCGTCGGAGTCGGCGTCTCGGTCGGAGTCGGCGTCTCGGTCGGGGTGGGCACGGCCTGGACGCCGATCAGGAACTGGCCGCCCGCGTCGATCTTGAAGTGGACGGACTGCAGGTTGTTGAGGTTCGTCTGGGCGTTGGTGAGGATCTTGCGGCTGTCGGTCAGCGGCGCTGACGTGCATCCGGCGAGGAGCGCCACGATGGCGAGAGCGCCGGCGGCTGTGATGGCGAGCGAGTTCCGACGAGACACCTGAATCCTCCACACCAGAATGCCGGCCGATGACTCACGGCCGTCCGATCCTCGGCGCAGGGCAATGCCAGGCCCTGCGGCCTACGGCAGTGTAGCGGGAGCGGACGGGGCGGGTCTGAATCTAGGACGGCCGCAGACATCTCCTGGACTGCGCGGCGGTCAAATCGGACTCGGAAATCGATGCCGCGGTCATGCTGCGGTCGTCGCCGAGGATGATCAGTTGCCGTTGAGCTTGCTTGCGGGCGGCGCCTCGATCTTCACCGGCAGGTCGTACCCGGTCATGGCCAGGTCCAGGTCGATGCTGCCGATGGTGGCCGAGCTGGCCTTCAGCTCGAGCCTGGCCGGCCGGAGTGTGTCGACGTACACCCAGTAATCGAAGGGGGCGATCTGGACGTCGAGTCCGGCCGCAGCCGCTCCACCGACGTCCTGGACCAAGCGTTTCAGCCCTTCTTCCGACACGGTCACGACGAGGTTGTAAGCGTCCAGGCCATCGACCGTGTCCTGCCCGACCAGGATGGCCACGGTGCCGGAGGATTCCAGGACCGATCTGACCTGGCCGACGGCGTCTCTGAAGCCCAACGTCGCGGCTGGCCCCGTGCCTGCCGCTGACAGCGATGCGGGGGCTTTCGACTTAGTGAACTTGCCGCCCAGCAGGCTGACCTTCGTATACACGTAGCCGTCGACCAGGACGATCTCGGCGGTCATCCCGAACAGGCTTGGGAACGACGCCAGACCGCGAGCGGCTCGGTTCGCCACATCGACATCGCCAGTCATCGACGCGCCGCCGAGCTTGATCGTGTCCAGCAGGCCGATGGGCAGTCCTCCGGCGAGTGACCCGAGCGATGAGGCCTTGACCGACCCACCGATCCTCGCCTCGACGTGGAACGTGGCGGCCGTCGAGAGTCGGGCGAGACTGCGGGCCAGGATCTCGTCCGGACCCAAAGGCGTGGGCTGCGCCACCGTCCCCAGTTGGTCGCCGCAACCCGCGGCGAGAAGGAGCAGCAGCGCGCAGAAGGCCGATGCCTGCCGCGGTAGCCGAGTCAATGGGAACCTCCACTCGACGGCACCCCAACAGGCTGGCCAGCCCGGGAGCACGTGTCAAATCGCGTCTCGAGGACCCCTCGCTTCGACCCGGACAAGAACGGACCCCGGGCGCCTGGCCCGGGGTCCGTTCTTGTTGGCTGGTTCCGGCAGATCGCCGGCCGTCGCTACGGGGCGGCGGTCTGGACCTGGTCCGCCGGAGGCGCGGCCACGGTCACCGGCTGGTCATAGTTGCTGATCGTGAGCGTGATGTCCAGGTTGCCGAGGGTCGAGGAGGCTCCCTTGATCTCGACCTGGGCGATCCGGTTGCTGTCCGTGTACACCCACATGTCGACCGACGCCGAGTCGATCTTCATGGCGGGCCCGGCGCTGGCCTGGGCGGCAATCGCGCTGTTGAGCTTGTCAAGCGGCACTGAGATGTTGATGTGACTGGCGTCCTTGCCGCCGATCTTATCGACGCCAACGAGCGTCGCCTTCACGCCGGCCTCGTTGAGGGCCGCGCGCATCTGGCTGATCTGATCGGCAATCGCGGCCGAGGCGCCGGCCGACGGGACGGCCACCGGCAGGCTGCTGCTCAGCGCTCCGAGGCTGTCACCGATACTGCCGAGGTCCATCTTCGTGTACTTGGTACCGAGAATGCTGACCTTGTAGTAGAGGGTGTTCGAGACGAGGATCAGGTCGCCGGTCAGGGGGACATTACCCAGAGCCGCCAGGGGCGGCACGTTGAAAGTGAGATGGCCCGCCTGATTGGCGACGTCGACATCCCCTTCGACGGCCGTCCCGTCGAGCTTGAGGTCGCCCTGGAGCGCAGCGCTCAACCCACCCGTCGCGCTGCCAGCATCGGCAAGGGCCGCGGCCTTGATGGTGCCGTTGACGGTGAGCTTGATGTGGAACGACTTGACGTTCGTAGTGCCGTTGATCACCCCGGTGATGATCGAACTCGGGTCCTGCGGGTTGACGGTGGCGGCCGCGGGGGCGTTGCTGGCGCCGGCGGGGGCGTTGCTGGCGCCGGCTGCATAAGGTGTGATGGTGCTGCTGCCGCACGCAGCCGCGAAGACGAGGACGAATCCGGCGAGAGTCGCTAGTGCCGGCTTTGGCAATCTGATCAAAGTTGCAACCTCCTTGGGGCGCGTATGTTGTTCAGGATTCTGGTTGCAGGCGGAACTGTCAAACTTGTGCCGGACAAAGACCCGCTTGTCCCACCGTGCAAGTACGAACGAAGCCCCGGGCGCGTTGCCCGGGGCTTCGTTCTCGCCGGCCGGCCGGCGCATTCCGTCGTTGGCGAACGGAGCTAGAAGTCCATCTCCCCGCCGCCGTGGTTGTGGCCGGCTGAGGAGTCCTTCTTCTCCGGGATGTCGGTGATCAGCGTCTCGGTCGTCAGGACCATCTTGGCGATCGAGGCGGCGTTCTCGAGGGCCGAGCGGGTCACCTTCGCGGCATCCACGATGCCCTTCTCGAACATGTCGCCGTACACGCCCTTGAGGGCGTCGTAGCCGAAACCGATCTTCATGCCGCGGACCTGGTCGACGACGACCTCGCCGTGAGCGCCGGCGTTGTCGGCGATCTGGCGGATCGGGTATTCCAGGGCTCGGCGGACGATGTCGACGCCGACCTGGGCGTCGGGCTCGTCCATCTTGAGCTTGTCGAGAATGGCCTGGCAGTGAAGGAGCGTGGCCCCGCCACCGGCGACCATGCCTTCCTCGATGCCCGCCCGCACGGTGGAGAGGGCGTCCTCTATGCGGTGCTTCTTCTCCTTGAGCTCGACCTCGGTCGCGGCGCCGACCTTGATGACGGCGACGCCGCCGGCCAGCTTGGCGAGGCGCTCCTGGAGCTTCTCGCGATCGTAGTCCGAGGTGGTGTCCTCGATCTGGGCGCGGATCTGCGAGATCCGGGCCTTGACTGCTTCGGGCGCGCCGGCCCCGTCGACGAGGGTCGTGTCGTCCTTGGTGGCGACGACGCGACGGGCCTCGCCGAGGTCGTCGATCGTCACAGAGTCCAGCTTGCGGCCGATCTCCTCGCTGATGACGGTGCCGCCGGTCAGGATGGCGATGTCGCGGAGCATCTCCTTGCGCCGATCGCCGAAGCCGGGAGCCTTGACTGCCAGGACCTGGACGGTGCCGCGGAGCTTGTTCACCACGAGGGTGGCAAGGGCCTCGCCGTCGACGTCCTCGGCGATGATCAGGACCGGGCGGCCGATCTGGACGGCCTTCTCGAGCGCGGGAAGCATGTCCGGGACGGCCGAGATCTTGCGGTCGGTGATCAGGATCTTGGGGTTGTCCAGGACCGTTTCCATCCGATCCGCGTTGGTCACGAAGTAGGCCGAGATGTAGCCTCGGTCGAACTGCATGCCCTCCGTGTATTCCTTCTCAAGGCCGAGAGACTGGCCTTCCTCGACCGTGACAACGCCGTCCTTGCCGACCTTGTCCATCACTTCGGCGATGATCTCGCCAACTTCCGGATCGGCGGCCGAGATGGTCGCGATTGCCGCGATCTCCTCGCGGGAGTCGATCGGGCGGGACTGGTTCTTGATCTCCTCGACGACCGCCGCGACGGCCTTCTCAATGCCGATACGAATCTGCATCGGGTTGGCGCCGGCGGTGACGTTCCGGATCCCCTCGTTGATCATGGCCTGGCCCAGGACCACCGCGGTCGTCGTGCCGTCGCCGGCGACGTCGTCCGTCTTGGTCGCGACTTCCTTGAGAAGCTGGGCGCCCATGTTCTCGAACGGATCTTCGAGCTCGATGTCTCGGGCGATGGTGACGCCGTCGTTGGTGATCGTCGGCGCACCGAACTTCTTGTCCAGGACGACGTTGCGACCCTTTGGCCCGATGGTGACCTTGACGGCCTCGGCCAGGCGGTCCACGCCGCGCTTGAGTGATCGACGAGCGGCCTCGTCGAATACGAGCTGCTTAGCCAAGTCTGTTTGTCCTCCGCATTGCTCAGGCCGCCCGGGTCATGCCCGGGGCCGAGTCGGTCATCGGCGCCGTCTTCCGGCAGCCCTTAGTCCTCGACTATCGCCAGGATGTCCTTCTGGCTGACGATGAGGAGCTCCTCGCCTTCCACCTTGAACTCGGTGCCGGCGTACTTCGCGTAGAGAACCCGATCGCCAACCTTGACGTCCATGGGTTCTCGCTTGCCGTCGTCGAGGATCTTGCCGGGTCCGGCAGCGAGGATCGTGCCTTCCATCGGCTTCTCTTTGGCGGTATCCGGCAGAACGATTCCGCTCTTGGTCATCTCCTCGCGAGCGGTCGGCTTGATGACGACGCGATCGCCGAGGGGCTTCAGCTTCTTGCTGGTCGCAGTGGCCGTTGCCAACGCGTAATTCCTCCTGATGACGGCGGCTTGTGCCTGCCGTCGCGACTCCTGGATGTTGTCCGCCCGACCCCGGCGCGAGCCGGCCCGAACGCTCTTGCACGAGATCCTCGACCGGCAATGCAGCAAGCCCGCGAGCTCTGTCGCGTTGCGTCCTGGCGGACCAGCTGGGGCCCTTCCACCACGTCGCGGCGACGCCTTACCGTCGAATTAGCACTCTACCATCGAGAGTGCTAACAGCCTAGCGAGGGCCGTCCGGGCTGTCAAGCACGGTGGGACAGACCACGAAGGCTCGGCGGCTCGACCCGGAGCGGGCGCGTCGCTGACCGAGTGAGCGACCCTGGAAGGCGCGCAAGGGCCGCTGCAGTGGGCCGCGACGCCCGGGGGTCGGGTAAGGACCTCGGTCACCCTGCCCGCACGCCAGCGGACGCCGAGGCGCTTCTCAAGGAGCGCTGGCGGCTCCGGGGCTTAAAGTCGAAACGGGCGGCTCACGCCGCCCGTTTCGACTGTCTACCTAATGCGACGAACCGATGGCACTCAGGATCGTGTCGATTCCCCCACCGAGAAAGAGCAACGCGCTGACCGCGACGATTGCGATCAAAGCGAGGTTGAGAGCGTACTCGGTAAGACCCTGGCCACACTGGCCCCGCCTCTGGAAGACGCGAGCCATCGGCTGCCTCAGAGACTGCTACAGACTACCGGCAATCCTGGTGAGGATTCCCTGGATTGCGCCGCTCAAGACGCCTAGAGCTATGACCGCGGCAATTGCGATGAGGGCGAGGATCAGGGCGTACTCGGCGAGGCCCTGGCCGCGCTCACGAAGACGAAGCATTAATGAGCCCTCCATGGAATGAAGACCGTTGAGCCAACGAGTGCGTTGGCTTTATGACTCGGCGATGGTAGCAGCCACACGCTGCCGTTGGAAGCCGGACTAACGTAATAGTTGCGTCTTGTCAACGGCGCCGCAGCCTTCAGCGGCGCCGCCCCGAAATCGCCCCTTCGAGTGCATCCAGGTGCTCGGTGCGGTGGATCGAGCGGTCGATCAGCGCCGGACGCTCGCCCAGGATCGATTCGATCGGCGACTCGTCAGGAAGGCCTGCGATGACCCGGTCGACCTCGTCTGCCGCGGCCAGCGTCTCGTCGATGGCGGCCCGGCCGCCATCGGACGCGAACCGAGCCCATGTCAGCGGCAAGCCGTCGTTCAGGACGTCGGATATCTCGTGGGGCATGTGGGCAGGCTGCGCGGCGGGCCCACCGGCCAGGGCGGCACGCCATCGTGCGCCTAGGAAGCGGTCCCAGAAGGCCAGGTGACCGAGGACCTGGCCGACGGTCCAGGTCCCATCGCCGACCGGCAGGGCTAGGTCGGCTGGCTCAAGCCGCCCAAGGAGATCGCGGAGACGAGCCAGGCTGGCCGCGTTCCGCTCGACGAAAGAGCGATCCACCGGGCCATCCGCGGCCGCCACTCCCCGTCCCGCGGCCGCAAGGACTCGCTCGATGTGGTCCATGTGCTCCGCGCGGTGGCGGTGGCGGAGGAGCAGGTAGGCGACTGGGGACCCCTCGAGGGCATCGACCATGGCGTCGGGGGCGCTCGCGATGAGCGCATCGAGCCGAGTCGCCGCCTCAAGGGCGAGGGCGGGGATCTCATTCGACTCGATAGAGGCCCAGTAAGGATGGAGCGCCTCGCTGGCGAGGTGCTCGGCGGCAAGGACCGATTCGTCCGCGGCCGACCAGTTGCCGGCCAGCATCTCGGCCCAACGCTCCGCCTGTCAGCTGTCCCAGAAGCCCATGTGCGCCAGCGCCGACGAAACGGTCCAGCCCTCGCCAAGATCGACGTGGAGCTGGGTCGGAGTGAGCGTCGCGGCGAGCCGGGCCAGCCGATCTCGAGACTCGTCGTTGGCGCGCTCGAAGCTCCGGTTCGTCATGTCGTCTCCGCACTGGCCGGCGCTACGGCACGACCCCCGGGAGCAGAAGACGTCTTCAGCCCTGGGAGTGGCGCCGGAAGGTCGCGTCGTAGGCCGCGACGAGCACCTCACCAATGCTATCCGGGCTTTCGCCGCGATGCTCCGCCAGCCATTCTCCGGTGATCCGCACCCATTCCGGCGAGTTGCGACGGCCCTGGAAGCCGGCCGTCGGGTCGGCCGGCTCGGTCCCGGCGTCACCGGCCGCGGCCGGCCTGTGGCGCGGTACGCCCGGCGGCGCGAGGTAGGGTGAGTCGGTCTCGATCAGCAGCCGGCCGGCCGGGACGAGCCTTGCCACCTCGGCCGAGGCCTCTTCGCCCCGCCTGAACACGAGCCCGCCGAACGCGATCGCGAGGCCCATCTCCAGCGCGGCGGCGGCGTAGTCCACCGGCCCGGAGAAAGAGTGAAGCACCGCCGGCGGGCGATCGCCGAAGGCGTCCCGGGTCGTGGCTTCCCCGAAGCCGGCCCGACGGAGCTCGGCGATGAGCGTGCCCTGGGCGTCGCGCCGCCCGGCGGCCGACCGACAGTGCAGGATCGCCGGCTTGCCCGTGTCCAGGGCGAGGCGCAGGTGGCGCCGGAGGTTGGCGATCTGCGCCTCCGGCGGGGCGAGCATCCGGTCGAAATCCAGGCCGGTCTCCCCCACCGCGACCACGCGGGGGTCGTCCGCCAGCCGGGTGATCGCCGCCCATTCGGAGTCGGTGGCGAGGGCCGCATCGTGCGGGTGGACTCCAACCGCGGCGTCGATCCAACCGTACTCAGCCGCCAGGGCGACCGCAGCGGCCGACGACCCGGCGTCCCAGGCCGGGACAAGGATGCGCTCCACTCCGGCCAGTCGAGCAGCCCCGAGCACGGCGGCGCGATCCGCCCTGAACGCATCCGCCTGGAGGTGAGCGTGGCTATCGACGAGTCTCATCCTGGGCCCGCAGGCTCGAGCCTAGTCCGCGGCCGTCGTCGCGGCCTCGGTCTCGATGCGCGGGAAGAGCGGCTCGGGGGTCGCCACCCGACCGGTCGCGGCCGAACGGGCGCCCCACTTCAACTCGTCCAGCAGCGCCGGACCGCCGTTACCGTCAGCTCCGTACGGGTAGTCGTAGCCGAGTTGGGCGAGAACGCGAGGGGCAGCCGTCGGAACGAACGGCGCGGCCGCCAGCCCTATCAGCCTGCAGGCCTCAACGAGGTCGGCCAGGGCCGCCTTCAGCCGAGCGCCGGCTTCCTGATCGCCCGTCTTCGTCGCCTTCGCCAGCGTCCAGGGCTGCACGGCATCGACGTATTGGTTCGCCGCGTCCACGAAATCCCACAGCACCGCCAGCGCCTCGGAGAGCTGGCAAGCCCCCAGCTTCTCGGCGTAGGCCGGCAGCGTCTCTTCCCACTTGCGGCTCAGGCCGCCGGTAGTCAGCGCCGACCGCTCGCCTTCGAAGTAGCGGTTGACCATCGAGACCGTGCGGTTCAGCAGGTTGCCGAAGTTGTTGGCCAGGTCCGCGTTGTAGCGGCGGACGAACGAGTCCCACGACACCTCGGCGTCGCGGTCGAACGGAACCTCGCGCAGGGTGACGTAGCGGGCGCCGTCGGCGCCGAGGCTCCGGACAACGTCGAGCGGATCAAGGAAGTTGCCCAGGCTCTTGCTCATGCGCACGCCCTGGGCCAGCAGCCAGCCGTGGATCCAGACGTGACGCGGAGCCTCCAGCCCGGCGCTCCAGAGCATCGCCGGCCAGTAGATCGTGTGGAACCGGGCGATGTCCTTGCCGATGACGTGCAGGTCGGCCGGCCACCACTTCTCGAACGACGCCGGGTCGTCGGGGAAGCCCGCGCCGGTGACGTAGTTGATCAACGCGTCGTACCAGACGTAGATGGTCCCGGCCGCCGAATCCCACGTTCCGTCGGGACGCTGGGACGATGAGCCGTCGGGCATGATCGGGAACGGAATGCCCCACTCGGCCCCGGCCCGGCTGACGGAGAAGTCCTCGAGGCCGCCGCGGATGAAGCCCAGCATCTCGTTGCGCCGGTAGTCCGGCTGGGCGAAGTCGGGGTGCTCCTCGAAGTGGCGTTCGAGCCGTTCCTGGTAGGCGGAGAGCCGGAAGAACCAGTTCTTCTCGGACAGCCACTGCAGCGCCACCGTCGGGTGGTTCGGGCAGCGCGTGCCTTTGGGCGTCTCGACCACGTCGGACCTGGCCTTGAAGCCCTCGGCCGGACAGTACCAGCCCTCGTAGCTTCCGAGGTAGATGTCGCCGTTGGCGTAGGCCCGACGGACCATCTCCTGGGCAGCCCGGATGTGGTCCGGATCTGTCGTGCGGATGAAGCGGTCCGGGCTGATGAGCAGGGTCTCCTCGGCGGCGCGGAAGAGCGCCACGTTCTCGTCGACGAACGCCCGAGGGGTGGTGCCGAGCTCCGTCGCCCGCTGGGCGATGTTGACCGAGTGCTCGTCCGTGCCGGTCAGGAACCGAGTGTCGTCGCCCTTCATCCGATGCCAGCGCGCGATCACGTCCGCCCCGACCACCTCGTAAAGGGTGTGAAGCCCGGGCTTGTTGTTGGCGTAGGCGATGGCGGTCGTGATGTAGTAGCGATCGGCAGGGCTCATGGCGACCGATGGTATCAGGCGGTGCGTGACCGGACCGGACTGCCGGGCCGCGGACCGTCTCTCCGGCGGCAACCGGGCTTGACGGCCCTGCGGAAATGCGGAGCATCTGACGTACCGACAGGCCGCCACGGATGGAGCCCAGATGCCGCCCACCAGACTTCCCGATCTCGACCGAGAGACCGAACGCCGGCTGGCCGCCGGCCTCTTCAACGAGACCTGGCGGCTGCTCGACCTGGCCAAGCGCCGGCCCGAGCAGGACGACGAGATGATCCACGCCGCCCACGCCTCGCGATACCACTGGGGCAACGTCGGCGAGCCGGTCACCCTCGCCCGCGGCGAGTGGCTCTGCTCGCGCGTCTACGCCGTGCTCGGCCGGGCCGAACCGGCCGTCTGGCATGCGCAACGCTGCCTCGACCAGTTGACCGAGTTCGGAGGCGGCGAGGACTGGGACGAGGCGGCTGCCTACGAGGCCCTCGCCCGGGCATACTCGGTGGCCGGCGACAGGAAGCAGAGGGACGCCCTGGTCGCGAAAGCCCGGCAGGCTCTCAAGGCCATCAAGGATCCGGACGACCGCCGGCCGATCGAGGACGACCTCAAGACGATCAAGTAGGGAGCGGCCGAGGTCGGGGCCGGCCGGCTCTCGCTCGGGCGCGGCGCCCCGGTGCAGCTCTATGCAGCCGTTGTCGGGTTCGACATCGACGGCGTCCCGGGCTCTCCGGTTTGGGCACTCCCCTGCCCCGACCTCCCGAACGTGGTGCGGCGATAGACCAGCACGACGGCCGAGGAGACGCCGAAGGCCACGGCGGCCTCGAGCGCGGCGAGCGAGAAGACCTGGCCGGCCAGCATGCCGACCGCGCCTGAGACCTGCAGCGCGGCCACGGCCAGGGCCGCCGGAAGTGGCAGCCACGACGCTCCCACCATGCGAATCTGCCCGCTCGACCCTACCTCCGACAGTCTGGCCTGGTTGGCCGCATACAGGCCGGCCGCGGCTCCGGCGGCGAACAGCACGATCGAAACGATCTGCTTGAGTGCGAGCCCGGTGATGGTGAGGTACAGCCACAGCGAGAGGATCGGTCCGCCGGCCGTTATGGCCATGACGACCAGCGAGTAGCGCTGCTCGTGGCGCAACCGGTACGCATCCCACGCGCCGGCCAGGACCGCCAGGGCGGCGCTCACGAGCGCGATTCCCTGGTAGATGTTCATTTCGCCTGCCCCTGCAGCGCCCGGCGCTGGACTTCCGCGGCCAGGTCGCGGCGAGCCGCGACGGCAACGTCGGCCTCGACTCGCAGCGCGACGATCCGGACCTGGACCGAAGCCGAGAGGGCGTCGTAGAAGCCTCGCCAGCGTTCCAGGCCGGCCAGGGCCTCGATCACGGCCATGCGGCCGTCGGCAACCTTGTGGCTTGCCGCCCATTCGGCCAGCGTCATCGCCGCCGGCATGACCGAGTCATCCGGGGGCGCGGCCGGGGTCTTGCCAGTCGTGCGACGCGGGTGCTGGATCCCCGCGTGTCGGGCCTGCTCGAAGCTCTGGCGAAGCGCCGCGGCCATCTTCGAGGAGTCGCCGGCGAAGTGCCAGCCACGTCCATAGGTGATGGCATCGGCGAGGTATTGCGGCAGCCCGACCTTCCCGGCGTCATCGACCCGGCCGAGCAGGTCGCTGATGGCATCGATCTGGTGGGCCAGGTTGCTGCGGCGATCGTCTAGATCGTCGAGCTCCTGCTGGGCTGCCGCGAGGGCATCGAAGGCGGCGTCGGCCTTGCCGGCCCAGAGGGTTCGAGCGGCCTTCAGATCGCGCGCCGAGAGCGAAGTTGCGTCTTGCGGCGGCGCCGTGGCCGCCGGATCGGGGGCGCCGGCGTCGAGATCGCCGAGGTCGTGATCGGCGTGGCTGACGTTCTCATCGAGGATGCCCTGCATGTAACCGAGCCGGCCGAAGTTGCGGCGCATCTGGTCGAGCATCTCCGAGGGCGACTTGACGTCGGTTGCTGCAGCAGCTCCGCCGCTGGCCAGCGAGATGAGCCCGATCCCCGGCGCGAGGGCACTCGCCAGGGTGGCAATCCCGGCCGCGTCACCGAACAGCTGCGCGATGTCGCCGGGGCTGTAACCACGTGGGTCGGCCTGATCCGTCACGCGCTTCATCGATCGGAAGATGCTCAGGCCGCCCTGCACCAGCTCGATGCGTGGGACCGGCAGGTTGACCCCGCTGATCGCCGGAATCACGCCGAGAATCGTGGTGTTGGCCGTGGTGCCGGCCGTGGCGGCGGCGGCCGCGTGGAATGGGGTCATCAGCGATTGTCCGGCCGTCGCCGCGTGGCCTGCGCCGGCCGCGCCCCCGGCGCCGCTCCCCGCCCCCGCCGCGGCTCCGGCCGCGCCTGTCGTCGCCCCGGCTCCACCCGCCGCGCCACCCGCCACACCGGTGGCGAGACCGGCCAGGCCGCCGGCCGAAGAAGCGACGACGGCCGCACCGACCGACATCAGGAGTACGCCTGTCGCGGCCACGCCGCCGAGATCGGCGTCGCGTGGATCTGGGGCTACGGTTCCGTCCGCGGCCAGCACATCCGCGGCTTTGCCCGCCGGCCCGAAGCAGCCGACCGGATCGTCGTCGTCGTCGTCGCAGTAGTCGTCGGCCGGGGGCGCAACCTGGGGGGACTGGATCGAGGACGGACCCGAGCCGGAGGCGCGCGCCGCCAGCTGGGATCCGAGGATGAGCAGCAGGCCGGTGGCGAGGAAAGCCGCCACCACGCCGTAGCGGATCAACGCCGCGAAACGAAGAGGCCTGGCCACGATGCACTCCTCCGCCCTATCGTCGCCGGACGCACCTGAGTGACGCTAGTCTACGGGAGGGACAGCCGCTGATGAGTAGCGAACGTGTTCGAGTTCTTCAGGATTTGGCTCCTGGTGGTGACGGCCGCCATGGCCGTCGCCGGGGTGGTGGCGGTGCTGATCGTCGGGACGCCGCTCTTCTCGCGGGTTGGGGCGTTCTTCGATCGCGCCTTCTGGCCGGGCCGGTCCGACACGATCACGCGCAACTTCCAGTCGTGGGCCTACCGCGTGACCATCGCCACCATGGCCGGCTGGGGCACCGGCCTGGCCATCGTCATCGCCAACGCCTTCTCATCCCGCGAGGCCTGGGTGCGGTGGTCGATCACCGCCAGCATCGCGGTCTCGTTCCCGCTCGACACCGGCCGCTCGCTGCTGCACAAGGTCTACGCCAACGCGGCCCTGATCGTGGCGTTGTTGGTGCTCCTGGCGATCCCACTCATAGGCACGTTCGGCGAGTTTCACTGAACGTGGCCGCCAGGGCCCGGATCGTGCAGAGTCCGGCTAAACCGGACACGATCGGCGAGATCTGCGCGATCCACCCCGCAGGCTGAGCCGGACGCAGGTGTTGGCGGCCAGATCGGCCTGAGTAGCGCCACGACAACAACCCGAAACCGGCTCCGTTGAGCGCAGGCAAGCGAGATGCGACGGCCGGACAGAGGATCGAGCCTGCCGTAGCGGCGCGATCGTGCGTGAGGCCCCAGACCTGTCCGGTGTCACCGGACAACGGACAGATCGCCCGATCGGAGGGTACGAAAGCTCGTCGTAGGTCATGACCGCGCCTGCGGCGCCCGGCTCAATGCCTGAAGTGACGCACTCCCGTGATCAGCATCGCCGCCCCGGCCTTCTCCACGACCTCGAGAACCTCGGCGTCGCGCACGGAGCCGCCGGGCTGGGCGAAGGCGGTGACGCCGGCGTCGAGGCAGACCTGGACCGCGTCGGGGAATGGGTAGAAGGCGTCCGACCCGCAGGCTGCGCCGCGGAGCGCCTCCGCGCCGTGGAAGACCGACGCCTTTGCGACGGCCTGGCGGGCGGCGTCGACGCGGCTCGTCTGGCCGGATCCGAGGCCGATCTCCATCCCGTCCTTGACCAGCACGATCGCGTTCGAGACGACGCCGCGGCAGAGCCGCCAGGCTAGATCCAGGTCGCGCAACTCGGCGGCGGATGGCGCGCGCGTCGTGGCCTGTTTCCAGGTCGCCGGATCGTCGGGTAGCACGTCCGGGGCGGTTACGAGCACTCCGCCGCCGGCCACGCGGATCGAACCCAGCGGATCCGGCGCCGGCGCAACTTCGCCGCTTCCCAGCACCAGGTCCTCGAGAAGCCTGAGGTTCGTCTTGCGGGCCAGGATCGCGAGCGCCTCCGGGGAGTAGGACGGCGCCACGATCACCTCCAGGAACAGCGACGCCAGCCCCTCGGCGGTGGCGGCATCCACTTCCCGGGTCAGGGCAACTACGCCTCCGTAGGCGGACACGGGATCGCCGGCCAGCGCCGCGTCCCAGGCTTCGCGCAGAGTGGCGCGTTCCGCGGCCCCGCATGGGTTGGTGTGCTTGACGACGACGCAGGCGGGGCCGCGCAGCTGGCGGGCGATGGCGTCGGCGCCGGACGCGTCCAGCACGTTGTTATATGAGAGAGCCTTGCCCCGGAGGATCGTACCGCCCAGGGCGAACGGCCCCGCCCACTTGGTCGTGCCGGGGCGGCGGTATCGAGCCGCCTGCTGATGCGGGTTTTCGCCGTAGCGGAGCGTCTCGACCTTCTCGAGGCCCACGACCAGCGTCGGTGGGTACGGGTCGGACGAGCCCGGCAGGCCCGGCTCGTCCGGTATCTCGACGCCGGCCGCAGCCATCCGGCCGGGCAGCTCGGCGGCGATGCGGGCGTCGTAGGCACCGGTGTGACGGAACGCCTCCACGGCCAGGGCGGAACGCAGCCCCTCCCCCACCCGACCCTTCGCCTCGAGCTCGGCCAGCACCGCGGCGTACCGCGCCGGTGAGGTCACGATCGCAACAGAGGCATGGTTCTTGGCCGCCGCGCGGACCATCGACGGCCCGCCGATGTCGATCTCCTCGACCAGGCCGTCGAACGAGATGCCGGGCTTTTCGGCAGCCGCGGCAAACGGATAGAGGTTGACGACGACGAGGTCGAACGGGTCGATCGCCGCCTCGGCCAGCTGTTCGCGATGAGAGGCGAGCCGCCGGTCGGCCAGGATGCCGCCGTGGACGCGTGGGTGGAGCGTCTTGACCCGCCCGTCGAGCATCTCCGGGAAGCCGGTAACCGCGGCCACGTCTGTGACCGGCAGCCCGGCCGCACGCAGGGCCCGGGCGGTCCCGCCGGTTGAGACCAGCTCGAAGCCCAGGCGCACGAGCCCGGCCCCGAATTCGGGCAGGCCGGTCTTGTCGGAGACCGACAGCAGGGCGCGCTTGGGCACAGGCATCGTCTCGGCCGCCAGGGCGGAGTCGATGCGGACGGTTCGGCCGTCCGCCGCGATCGCCAGGGCGCCGGCAAGAGCCAGGCCGACCGCGCGCGGCAGCAGCCGGTGCTCGAGCGCGTGGACCCGCTCGAAGAGCGTCTCCTCGGTATCGCCCTGGAAGACCGGAACCGAATCCTGGAGGATGATCGGTCCGGCGTCGAGCGAGCCGTCGACGTAGTGGACGGTCACGCCGGTCACCTTGACGCCCGCCGCGAGCGCGTCCTTGACGGCGTGAGCGCCGGGGAACGAGGGCAGCAGCGCCGGATGGAGGTTGATGACCGGGCAGCCGAGGGTACCCAGAGCCCGCACGCCGAGAACGCGCATGTAGCCGGCCAGGACGATCAGCTCGAGCCCGACGGCCTCGATGGACTCGGCCAGAATGTCGTCGGCGGCCTCGCGTTCACGGACGTCGCTGAGCTTCGGCATCGGGACGACGAGGGTATCGATCCCCTGCTCCACCGCCCATTCGACGGCCGGGCATTCGCGATCGGCGAAGACGAGGGCGATCTCGGCGTCGAGCGCGCCCCGATCGATGGCGGCGTGCAGGGCCCGCAGGTTGCTGCCCGTCCCCGACACGCCGACCGCGATCCTGTGTGCCACGCCGCTCCTCCTCCGTCGGGGTTGCCCGACCAGACCGTCAAGACTCCAGGTAGCGCGCCGACGCGGCGCCGATCTCCTCTACTTCGCCGACCCGCCACGCGGCCAGCCCATCCTGTGCCAGGCTGGAGATCGCCGTCTCGACGCCGGCCGGCGGCACAACACACACCATCCCGAGGCCGCCGTTGAAGGTCGACCGCAGCTCTGCCTCCGATAGGCCGCCGAGCGCGCCCATCAACCGCATGATCGACGGCATCGGCCACGACGACGGATGGACACAGGCGCCCAGCCCTTCGGGCAGCGCCCGCGGGATATTGCCGGGCAGGCCACCGCCCGTGATATGAGCGACGCCGGCAAGCGGCACACCGGCCTCGTCGAGCCGCGTCCGCAGGGCCAGGATCGCCTTCGAGTAGATCCGCGTCGGCGTCAGCAGGACCTCGCCCAGGGTCAGCCCGGAGGTCTCGGGCTCGGGCGGCACAGCCGGGCCCAGGATCCGCCCGACCAGCTCGGCATAGCCCTCGTCGAGCGGGATCTCCGTCTCGTCGATGATCCGCCGCACCAGCGAGAAGCCGTTGCTGTGCAGCCCGCTCGAGGCGATACCGATGAGCGCGTCTCCGGGCCGGGCCGCTGTCCCGTCGAGGAGCCGGTCGCGCTCGACGACGCCGACGCAGAAGCCGGCCATGTCGAACTCGTCGGCCTCCATCAGCCCCGGATGCTCGGCCGTCTCGCCGCCGATGAGCGAGCAGCCGGCCAGGCTGCAGCCGTCGGCAATCGAGCCGACCAACGCCGCGACTCGCTCGGGGAAGATTCGTCCAACGGCGATGTAATCGAGGAAAAAGAGCGGCTCCGCTCCGGAACAGACGAGGTCGTCGGCGCACATCGCCACCAGGTCGTGGCCGACCGTGTCGTACCGGCCGAGGGCCATCGCGATCGCCGTCTTCGTCCCGACGCCGTCGGTCGAGCTCACCAGCACCGGCTCCCGCATTCCCTTCGGCAGGGCCATCGCCGAGGCGAACCCGCCGAGCCCGCCGATCACCTCCGGCCGTCGCGTCGCGGCGGCCGCGCCGCGCATCAGTTCCACCGCTCGCTCACCGGCGTCGATGTCCACGCCGGCACGGCGGTACGCATCCCACGCACCCCCCTGCTTTGCGCCGGGCGCGCGGGGCTCGCTCAATTCACCGGCTCCGGATGGGCGGCGGCCGCGCCCTCGACCTCGCCTTGAGACACCGGCTCTCCCTCTGCATCCTCGAGCACGAACTTATGGCGGGCCGTGTCGTAAGGGACCGGCACGGGGTAGTGCCCGTCGAAGCAGGCGAAGCAGAACCGGTCGTACGGCAGGTCGAGCGCCTGGAGGACGCCGTCGATGGAGAGGAACGTGAGCGAATCGGCCCCCACGAACTCGCGGATCTCGTCGACGGAATGGGTCGAGGCGATCAGCTCGGTCTCGATCTGTGTGTCGATGCCGTAGAAGCAGGGGTGGTGGATCGGGGGCGAGCTGATACGGAGGTGGACCTCGGTCGCTCCGGCCTTGCGCAGCAGGGCCACTATCTGGCGGGTGGTGGTGCCGCGAACGATGGAGTCGTCGACCACGACCAGCCGCTGCCCGGCCACGACCTCGCGCAGCGGGCTCAGCTTGACGGTGACGCCACGCTGACGCAGCGCCTGAGACGGCTGGATGAAGGTCCGGCCGGAGTAGCGGTTGCGGACCATTCCTTCGCGGAACGGCAGCCCGGAACCCTCGGCGAAGCCGGCCGCAGCCGGCGCCCCGGTGTCCGGAACGGGCATGACCATGTCCGCCTCGACCGGCGCCTCCGCCGCCAGGGCAATCCCCATCCGGCGCCGCGACTCGTACAGGTTGCGGCCGAGCATGTACGAGTCCGGCCGGCCGAAGTAGATCAGCTCGAAGACGCACAGCTGCTCGCGGCCCTCGGCGAAGAGGACCGAGACCGGCTCCTTGCCCTCCTCGAGGATGACGATCTCGCCCGGCTCAACGTCCCGCACGACCGTTCCCCCGGCGACTTCGATGGCGGCCGACTCGGAGCTGATCATCCAGGCGCCCGAATGCTTACCATCGGGGTCGTCCGGGCTCGGCTCGAGCCGGCCGAGGACGAGCGGCCGGAAGCCGAAGGGGTCGCGAACGCCGATGACCCGCTTCTGGTCGAGGATCGCCAGCGAATAGGCACCCTGGACGAACGGCAGGACCCGCATCAGCGCCCCGACCGTGTCGTCGGAGGCATCGTCGGCCAGGAGTGCCGTCAGCAGCTCCGTGTCGGTCGTCGCCGAAAGGCGCGACTTGCCGCCTTCCAGCCGGGCCAGCAGCTCACGGGTGTTGACGAGGTTGCCGTTGTGGCCGATCGCGAGCGCCCGGCCACGCCCGAGCCGGAAGGTCGGCTGCGCGTTCTCCCAGACCGTCGAGCCTGTCGTCGAATAGCGGCAATGCGAGATGGCGAGGTGGCCGCGCAGGCTCGGCAGCCGCCGCTCGTCGAGGACCTGGGCGATCAACCCAAGATCCTTGTAGAGCATCAGCTGCTCGCCGTCGCTGACGGCTATCCCGGCCGACTCCTGGCCTCGATGCTGGAGCGAGAAGACGCCCAGGGCGGCGAGCCCCGCGGCATCCGCACCGGGGGTGACCGCGCCGAAGATGCCGCACATGGCTAGTCGACCCCGGCGGACGAGGCGACGGGATGGGCTGCCCCGGCGGCCTCGGGCGCGTGACCCGAACCGACCTCGACGCCCAGGGCACGGGCCAGGCCGTGATCCCAGGTGTGGCGCAGGTCGGCCAGCGAGACGTCCAGCGCGTCGGCGACGCGCGAGCCGCGCTCTTCGGCCGCGCCCGTGGCGCCCTGCCCCGTCAGCTCGATGCGGATCCGATTGCCGCCGACGGTGCCGAGAATATCGGCCGGCAGCCCGAACTGGCGGGCCAGCAGCTCGATTGCGGGGGCATGCCGGTACCGGCAGGAGAGAACGAGGCGCGACGGGCTCTCGCCGAAGAGCTCGATCGCCGGCGAGCCGGAGACGCCCAGCCGGAGCGTCGCGCCCAGGCCGCCCCACATGCAGCATTCCGCGATGGCGACGGCCAGGCCGCCGCCGGAGACGTCCTGGGCGGAGGCCACGAGGCCCCGGCCGATGGCCTCGCGGATGAACGACTGCAGGGCCGCCTCGCGTTCGAGGTCCAGGCTCGGCGGCCTGTCTTCCGAGGAGGCGCCGGCAAGGGCGGCATAAGCGGAGCCCGCCATGCCGGGAACGCTGTTGCCGACCAGCATCACCACGAGAT
>Ga0209777_10002112_pt1 | contig 26861 bp, 19 predicted proteins | sample FrelakmetHBP12HB_FD_187147 | JGI IMG/M metagenome (GOLD analysis project Ga0209777, IMG submission 187147) | Freshwater lake sediment microbial communities from the University of Notre Dame, USA, for methane emissions studies -HBP12 HB (SPAdes)... | ecosystem: Environmental > Aquatic >...
CGTCATCTTCGACGTGACCGGCTACTTCACGCCCGATACGAGCGGCGCGACCTACCACGCGCTCACCCCGAGCCGCGTCCTCGACACCCGTGATGGCACGGGCGGCCTCGGCGGCCCCTTCAGCTCGCACCAGGCCCGGACATTCCAGGTGACCGGTGCAGGCGGAGTTCCCGCCGGTGCCAGCGCCGTCACCGGCAACCTCACCGTCACTCAGCAGACCCACCTCGGCTTCCTGTTCATCGGCCCGGTTGGCATGAACAACCCGACCAGCTCGACACTCAACTTCCCGAAGAACGACGACCGGGCCAACGCGGTCACGGTGGCTCTCGGGACCGGCGGCACCCTCTCGGTCACGTATGCGGCGCCGACCCTGGGGTCGATCGCCCACGTCATCTTCGACGTAACCGGCTACTTCACGCCCGATACGAGCGCACCCGCGACGTGGACCCTGGATATCTCGGATCCGAGGGCGGACCGCTGGCAGGATCCCGATTTCACCGCGTGCACGGCCGCCGCGACCGAGTCGATGCTGAACGACATCGACTACACCGGTTCGGCGACCGGCCTTGTCTGGCAGACGACGACCTCGTATACGGATCAGGAAGCGATCCTGGCGTTCGAGCGCAGCAACATGACGATGCTGACGACCTCGGCCGGCACGGATCCGCACGGCTGGCGGAATGCCCTCAACTACTACGGCTGGGGAAGCCTGACCGCCGCCATGTATCGCGACTCGTCTTATACGTCCTTCGACGCGGCTTCCAAGGCGGTGGTTTCAGCTCTGGCCCGATACCACAAGCCGGTCGGGATCCTTGCCCGCGCCGGCCGCCATTCGCAGTACGTCGTCGGCTACAAGGTCACGGGCGACGACCCGAGCACGGGCTCCACGAACTTCACCATCGTCGGCGTGGATGTGACGGATCCTCTGCAATCCGCCGGCTATCGCGACACGTGGGTCTACCTGATGGACTGGCGCTCCGGGGCCTACGAGATCCAGTTCGCTCCGTACCTCGAGACCGACTCGCCGTATCAAGACCCCATCGACGGCCAGGTCGGCACGACCGAGTGGTACGGAAGGTGGGTCATCATCGATCCTGTCGGGTAGTCTCGGCGCCGCCCAACAGCCCATCAAGTTGACGCCGCAGGCCGCCGGAACCTCCGTTCAGGGCACGCCCGACCCGGTCCCGGCGGGCAGGCCGGTGCCTCGCCCGATACGTCGGTCGCGAGCTCCGCGAAAGGCTCAAGGAGGCGGCAATGACCGTTGGCGCGTTCAGCCTGGCGACGAACTGGACGCGCATAGCCGTCACCCGCAAGAAGCCCGGCCACTTCGTGGCCCTCACCGAGGATGGCCGGATTGACGCGATGCTCGCCCAGGGCGGGGCGAAGCTGCCGCCTTGCTCGAGGCCCGGGCCGCCATCAACGTCACCAACCCGATGAAGGGCTCGAGCGACGGCACTGCGCCGCAGGCGCCGGTCAGCATGAAGAACGTTGACCCGTACGACATCGCGATTGCGATGCCGGCGCCGGACGGCGAGCCCGCCGTCGGCGACGACGACCGCGCGGTATGGGGCAAGTTCCGCATCGCCTACGACGTCACGCTCGAGGCGCCGCCGTACAAGGTCACGGGCGTGCTGCTCCTGCTCCCGTCCCAGGACCCGTTGTCGCTCAGGGAGCGGGGCACGGACCTCTTCCTGGCGGTCTTCGGCCCGACGATTCAGGTCGGCTTCGCGACTCTCAAGGACGTTCCCGGGGACGCCATACTGGTGAACAGGTCCCATCTCAAGAAGGTCAACGCGACCGTCCGGCGCTAGCCGTCAGGCTTCTCGCCCGAACAGGGCAGCGACCGCGCTGGTCAGATCGCGCCCGCTGAAAGGCTTCGCGAGGGGCCGAGGCGCCCCGGCCGGGAGGGCGTCCGCCTCGTAGCCCGACATGAACAGGACCGGCAGCCCGGGCCTGACCAAAGCGATCCGATCGGCCAGGGTCGGGCCGCTCATCGCCGGCATGATGACGTCCGTGACCAGGGCGTCATAGGCGGTCGGATTCTCTATCGCGGCATCGAGCGCGACCGCCGGATCCGCGAAGGCGGAGACCCTGTACCCGTGGGCCTCCAGGACGCGCAGGGCGAAGAGGCGAACGGCTGGTTCGTCTTCGACCAGCATGATCGCCTCGGTTCCACGGCCGTCCGCCCTGTCCGCGTCCTTCTGCGATCGTTCCTCGGGCGTTTCTCCCTCGACGGCCGGGAGGTAGATGCTGAAGACGCTGCCGCCGCCCGGACGGCTGGTCACGTCGATGAATCCGGACGCCCCTTGGACGATGCCGTAGACGCTGGCGAGCCCGAGCCCCGTGCCCTCGCCGCGGGGCTTCGTTGTGAAGAAGGGCTCGAAGAGACGTGCTTGTACGGATGAGTCCATCCCGACGCCCGTGTCCGACACGGCGAGGAGGACGTGACGGCCGGCTCGCGCCCCGGGGTGCCCAGCCGCGACTGACTCGGACAGCGTGGCGGCCGTGACCGTGATCCGCAAGGTGCCCCCTGTCGGCATCGCATCACGGGCATTCGCGGCGAGATTCAGAAGGACCTGCTCGATCTGGGGACGGTCGCAAAGGACGAGTGGGAGCCCAGTGGCGGCTTCCAGGCGTACCTCGATGTGCTCCCCAACGAGTCGCCGCAGCAGAGTGACAGCCTCGCGCGCGACCGTGGCAAGGTCGGTCGGCGTAGCGTGGACCTCGGCCCGCCGGCTGAAGGCCAGCAGCCCGCCGGTCAACTCGACGGCGCGGTCGGCGGCATGCTCGATCTCCAGCACGTCGGCCCGCCCCGGGTCGCCCGGCTCGTGCTCGGCGAGGTGCAACTCGGCGAAGCCTCGTATGGCCGTCAGGAGATTGTTGAAGTCGTGGGCCACGCCGCCCGCGAGCCGTCCGATCGCCTCCATCTTCTGGGCCTGGGCGAGCTGCTGCTGGAGGATGCGACGCTCCGTGACGTTCTCGCACACGATCAGCACGATCATGCCGGCCTGCTGGTCCGGAACGGCGCGAGCGGTCTCTCTGACCTGCAGGACGCTCCCGTCCTTGCGAACCTTGCGCAGCTCCCAGACGAACACCTCGCCGGGATGCTCCAGGCATTCGGCCACGTGGGCCGTCGCCTCGGCCTGCTGGTCGGGCGGGAAGACCTTCAGGACCGAGCCGCCAACCAGTTCGTCCACCGTGTAACCCAGCTCGCTCGCGCCGTACGCGTTCACGGAGAGCACGGTCCCGGCCGGATCGATCGTGAAGTATGTCGACGGGATATCGGCGTACAGCGCGCGGTAGCGCTCCTCGCTGTCGCGCAAGGCCCGGTCGGCGCGCTTCCGATCCGTGATGTCGCGGCAGACCGCGACCACGCCGAGCGGCCTGCGCTCCGGGCTCCGAATCCTCGAGAAGGAGACCATCACCGGGACCGTCTCGCCGGCCCTTGTGCGAAGCTCCATCTCGACGTTGCGAACCGGCCCCGCCGTCAGCGGCCCTTCGAGGAGGCCCTGAAGGTCGACCCGCTGGTCGCCGCCGAAGATGCTCTGCCAGGGCCGGCCGACGACCTCCCGCTCCGAGCGATGGAGCAGATCGAGCGTGGCCTGGTTCACCCTCAGCGTCTTTCCCTCCGCGTCGATGAGCAGGACGGGGTCGCTCATGGTCGCGAGGATGCCCTCGGCCGCCGCGGCGGGTGTGAGCTGCATGAACTCCTGGCGCAGGATGGCGTAGCTCGTACCCCCCGCCCAGATCAGCACCACCAGTGACGAGGTATCCGGCAGGTCGACAAACAGCGGCAGAACGACCTCCACCACGACCACGGCCGCGAGCGTCAACAGACCCGACAGGACCACGACGGAGGCCGACCGCTGCTCCTGCCGGCTGGTGGATGGCCTCCGGGACCACGACCAGCAAAGCGCGAAGGCCAGCAGCGTGCAGGCCACGTAGTAGGCCGTGAAGGCGAAGAACCAGGGCGACCCGTAGTCGGGCAGCTCGATCCATCCGAGAGCTCCGCGGCTGACCGTCCCGGCGAGAACGGTTGCCGTCAGGGCACGGTAGAGGAACGCAAACGCCGGGAGGTAGATCACCCCCAGGAGCCACCGCCTGCCCGTGAGCGACAGCGGGCGGGTGAACAGGATGAAGAAGTGAAGCACCAGGGGAGGGGTGAAGACCCAGCCGCTCGAGCTCAAACGCAACCATTGCCGGTAGAACGCTTCGTCCGGCGCCGAGTGCATGAAGACGTAGCCGAGAGCCCAGCAGGCGAAGCTGAGGGTCATCAGGCAGAAGACCTGGTTCCGGCGCGATCGGATGTCGATCTGCAGCACGAAGATGCCCAGGCCGACGTACGAGACGAAGGCGATCAGCTCGAGCGCGGAGAAGATGTTCAACGGCCGGACTCGCTCACGGGCATGGCCGCGCCGGCGGCCGCGAGGGACGCGCGCCAATGCTCGGGATCAGGGCGCATGAGGCTGTGCACAGGTTGGGTATCGGCGGAACCACTGGACGCTGAACAATCGGTGAGCCCTGGGCGGCGGGACCCCGGGCGGTGGAATCTGCTACGTAGTGTATCCTTAGTGCCTTCGTGAACGAATGGGCGCTACGGTCGGCGTCCCGGTAACTCACCGCCCGATCTCGATCCACTCCATCGCCCTGACCGGCCCCGCGCAAATGTCGCGGGTGGGCTCGTCAGGAGCTTTGCTCTCATGTCTTCCGTTCAGCTCGGCCTTGTGCCCGAGCGCCTCGAAACGCCTGCCCAGGCTGCCCAGTCTGCGCCGGCGTCCGAACTCCCCGCCTTCGACCAGCTCGGGTTGACGCCCGACCTCCTCCGCACCGTGGCCAAAGAGGGCTACGCAGTGCCCACGCCGGTCCAGGCCCAGTCGATCCCGATCGTCCTGGCCGGCCGTGACATCCTCGCCGGCGCTCAGACAGGGACCGGCAAGACGGCCGCGTTCGTCCTGCCGATCCTCCATCTGCTGAACGGCAACCGGCCCGCGGTGCGCTACATCCCCGCCGGCAAGGTCCGCCGCCGCGGCGAGACCGGCCTGCCGATCCGCTGCCTCGTCCTCACCCCAACCCGCGAGCTGGCCCTCCAGATCGAGGAGAGCGTCCGAACCTACGGCGCCGAGAAGCCCGTCGGTTCGACCACGATCTACGGCGGCGTCGGCTTCCAGCCCCAGGTCCAGGCCCTGCGCAACGGTCCGGAGATCGTCGTCGCAACGCCGGGCCGCCTGCTCGACCATGCCGCGCAGCGCACCATCGACCTGTCGTCGGTCGAGATCCTCGTCCTCGACGAGGCCGATCGGATGCTCGACATGGGCTTCATCCGCGATATCCGGCGGATCATCGACCTGCTGCCGGCCGCCCGCCAGAACCTGATGTTCTCGGCGACCTTCTCCGACGAGATCCGCGATCTTGCCGGCGGCATCCTCCGCGACCCGGCGTACGTCCAGATCGCCCGCCGCAACGCCCCCATCGAGCTGGTCCGCCAGGTCGTCTACCCGGTCGACCGCGAGCGCAAGCGCGAACTGCTGAGCCACCTGATCCGGAGCGGCCGAATCGATCGGGCGCTCGTCTTCACCCGAACCAAGCACGGCGCCAACAAGCTGGCCGAGCAACTCGTCATGGACGGGATCAGCGCAGGCGCGATCCACGGCAACAAGAGTCAGAGCCAGCGAGTGAAGGCCCTCGACGACTTCAAGGCCGGCCGGGTTGCCATCCTGGTCGCCACCGAGGTCGCCTCGCGCGGTCTCGACATCGACGGCCTGCCACACGTCGTCAACTTCGAGATGCCCACGGTTGCTCAGGACTACGTCCACCGGATCGGCCGAACGGGCCGGGCCGGCATGGAAGGCGACGCGGTCTCGCTGGTCTGCATCGACGAGAACATGCTCCTCGGCGACATCGAGACGCTGCTCCGCTCGCGCATCACGCGCGAGGTGATCCCGGGCTTCGAGGTCGATCCGTCGATCAAGCGCGAGCCGATCCGCCAGCGGTCGGTCGGCTTCGTCCGGCCGCAGGGCCGGCCGATGGCGCCGCGTAGTGCCGCGCCGCGACCGGCGGCCCCCCGCCAGGTCGTGCCCGCCCAGCCGCGCGCCGCGGCGCCGAGCCGACCGCCGCAGTCCGTGGCGCCCGGCGGCTATCGCCGCCCGATCCCGACCGAATACCGCCAGGCCGCCCAGGGCGGCGCCGGCCAGTCCGCGCCCCGCGGCTTCAATCAATCGATGCCCGTCGAGCCCCGCCGCAACTCGGCCGCCGGCTACCGCCGGCCCTCCCCGAGCGACTTCAACCAGGTGCCGGGCTCGTCGATCGGCTATGCCCCCGGTCGCCGCCCGGACCGGTTCAGCGGCCCCGCCGCTCACCCGAGCCGTGGCCCGGCCAACCGCCAGTCCACCGGCCGCCCCGCCGCCGGCGGCTTCCGCCAGCCCGATCGTGGTTACGCACCATCAGGAGAGCGCGGCTACGCTCCGCCCTTGGGCGAGCGCCGCAACAGCCACGTGTCCATGCCGGGCGAACGGATCGCCCGCTCGGCAGACCGCCGGGGCTAAGCGCCTTCGCCGGCGCCGCCGTCGACCCCTTGGCTCGGCGGTCCGAGCCCTCTCCCCCCGACGTCGACTTCACCCAATCCGAACGCCTCGAGTCTCGCTTCTCTCGCTCCTATCCGAGCCCAAACGCCCTGATCGCGGCAGCTGGCGCCCGTGCAAGAGCCCTGCGATTCGAGTGGTAGAGCGAGACCGTGGAGGCAGTTTCGGCTGCGCCCACTCTGACCTGTTGATGGACAGGCGACACGAGCGAGTCGAACTCTATCCGCCGGTTTGTGCCCCGGGAACTTAACGAGCGGTTCAGTTGGTCAGGCGGAACCATCGTGCGATATGACCGCCGGTGCCACAGGCTTGGGCCGGAACCGGAAGTACGCCCAGAAGACGATTGAGCTGAGCCCAAAGAAGATCAACAGCGAGGCTCGAGTCCAGGACATTCCCGGCGGGAACCTAGTACACGAACTGGAGAAGTTCACCTTCTGGAAGTGTTGTGCTATGGTTCGAGCATGGTCACGAAGGCCGAGGCCGCCCGCGAGATCGTCAGACTCCTGCCGGCAGTCGCGATAAACCTGCGGCTGGCGACGCTCATCGATCGGGAGGCGGTGGACCTCACAGCCAACCAGATCCTGGCCCTGCAGCTGGTGGGGTCCGCTCCGGACGGACGGATGAAGGCAGGCAGCGTCGCCGACCGGCTGGGGGTCTCGTCCCAGGCGGCCACAGCGCTCGTGGACCGGCTCGTCGCCGCGGGCGTCGTGGCCCGCTCACAGGGTGACGACAGGCGGGTCGTCTGGGTTTCCCTGACGGCGACCGGCCGGGGATTGCTCACGGGCCTGGCGGTCGGCCTCGAGAAGGTGATCGCGGCGGCCATCGAAGAGAGCGAGGACGACCCGGCGACACTGGACGCGCTCGTCGACGGCATGCGACGGGTTGCGAGGTTCGCCGACCGGATAGGCGAGCCGCACGGCCGCCCAGGCTCCCTCGAGCTTGCCGTCGAGGCCGACTCGCGGCCGCCGCCTTGATCTGAACCGCGGCCCTGAGCGCGGCCGCGATCTCGTAGATCGCCTCGAAGAGTCACTTCCCTCGACGTCGGCAAGGCGCCAACGAGCGCCGTGCTGGCTTCGTATGCCGCTGCAACGTGAAAGGACCGGAATGAGAGCGCTGTTCACCAGACTGGGACGCCTCGTCGAGGCGCGCCCGGGCTCCATTCTCGTGGCCACGGTCGTGCTGGTCGGGCTCGCCCTCATCGGGGTGACGCAAACCCGGATCGTCACCTCGCAGGAGGTCTTCGTCGACAGCGGCAGCGATACTGCCAGGAATAGCGTCGCGTACGCCACGGCGTTCGGCGGCGACCCGCTGGTCGTGATGATCCCGGGCACTCCCCAGGAGCTCACGAGCCCGGCGACGCTCGGCAAGATCAGGACGTTGACCGATCAAATGGCGAGAGACAGCGACGTTGGCTCGACCGTGAGCGTTCTGACCCTGCTCTCGGCCGCGCAGCTTCCCAGTGGCGTCTCGCTCGACCAGCCGGGCGTCGCGACCGGGATAGTCTTCGACGCCGCGGGAAAGCCCAACTCCGCGTTTGCAAGCCTGCTCCCGACGGGCCACGAGCTGATCGAGATCACCCTGAAAGGCCGGCTCACCGTCGACGAACAGAACAAGGTGTCCAACCGGGTCCAGGACGCGGTCAAGGCCGCCGGTCTTCCCGACGGGACGGTGGTCGGCGGGTATCCGCGCCTCTACTCGGACATCACTTCGAGCATCACCCGCGACATGGGCGTCACGGCCGTAGTGGCCGTGCTCCTGATGGTCGTGGTCTTGTATGTCGTCTTCCCGGTGCGCCGGCGACTGATGGCGCTGCCGGTCGTGGTCCTCGGCGTGTTGCTCACCTTCGGCATCACCGGCGCGGCGGGCGTCTCGCTGACGCTCGTGACGATGGCCGGCCTGCCCATCCTGCTGGGCCTGGGCATGGACTTCGCCATCCAGTTCCACAACCGATACGAGGAGGAGCTGGCGCGCGGAGAGACTCCCGCGGCCGGCTTGATCGACGCGCTCACGCACATCGGGCCTGCCGTCGGGACGGCCGTGCTGGCGACGATCCTCGGATTTGTCACCCTATCGCTGTCCGCCGTTCCCGCGGTCAGGGATTTCGGCGCCTTGCTCGCCCTGGGCGTGGCGGTCCTGTACTGCGTGGCCCTCGTTGCGCTGAACGCGCTGCTCTATCGCTTCGACAAGGCGCCCGGTCTTGCCGTGGGTGAGGAGGAGATCGATCGTCCCGCCGCCGGCGCCGCAGATTCCGCCGCTCGCCGCGGGCCGCGCGTGGACCTCAGCCGCTACCTCGTGCAGGTGTCGTCGCTCTCCGAGCGGTTCGGCCTGCCCGTCCTGGCGGTGGCCGCGGTACTGGCGCTCGGCGGCCTGGCCGTGGATCACCTTGTTCCCGTCCAAACGGACATCGAGAAGCTCGTGCCCGCCGACGCTCCGGGCGTGCTCGCGATGAACGAGATCAGGGAGGTCACCGGCAGCAGCTCGTACATCCAGTTCCTGGTCACCGCGGACGACGTCACCTCACCCGACGTACTGCAGTGGATGTCCGGGTTCGAGAGCCGCGAGATGCAGCGGCACTCGCAGATCGTTGGGGTCTCGAGCCTGCCGGTCCTTCTCGGCATGCAGCCCGGATCGCCGGCACCTGGTGCGCAGATCGTGGCTGGCACGCTGTCCCAGATCCCGACAGCCATTCGTTCGAGCATCGTCACGGACGATCACAAAGCGGCCTCACTCACCTTCGACGTCACCGAGATGTCGACGGCGGACGTTGCCACCCTGATCGGGTCTATCCAGGGCGACGCGAATGCTCCGGCCAGCGTCTCCATGGTGCCCGCGGGAGCGACCAATATGGCGGCGTCCATCTTCCGCTCGCTCACCCAGGGGCGTCTCCAGATCGCGCTCGCCGGGTTCCTGGCGGTGTTCCTCGGCCTGCTGCTCGTCCATCGAAACTGGCGCCGAGCCATCGTCCCGGTGGCGCCCATCGTCCTGGTGACCGGCTGGTCGTCGGGCGCGATGTGGCTCCTGGGCATGGAACTGAACCCGCTCACGGCCGTCATGAGCGCTCTGATCGTGGGCATCGGCACCGAGTTCTCCGTGCTGCTGCTGGAGCGCTACTGGGAGGAGCTGGGCCGGGGCGCGGAGCGGCGGCAGGCAATGAGCCGGGCAGTGTCTCGGATCGGCCGCGCCATCGCCGCGTCCGGCCTGACCGTCGTCGCGGGCTTCGCGGCGCTCATCGCCTCGTCGTTCCCCGCCATCCGCGAGTTCGGCGAGGTGACCGTCATCGACGTCTTGCTCGCGCTGGTGGCCACGATCGTCGTGGTTCCTCCGCTGGCCCTCTTCTTAATCCCGAGAATCAACGGGCGGCAGAGCGGCGTCACCGGGTAGAAGGACCGTCCTGGCGGCGTTCGGCCTGAAGCCGGCGGCCGAGAACGCTTGAGTCGCGAAAGGGCGTGCCTCGCACCGCGAGCAATCCCTCCGGCGGCGACCGAATCGTGTCGCCAATTCAGGCAATCGAAAGGTAGCCTCGTGCAGATTGCCCGCCATACACGCCGCGAAGCTCCATCGGACCGCGGCCCACAGCCCCACGAAGCGAGGCCATCGATGACGATCGTCGGAACACACCGCGGCGCGGTGTCGGGCAAGCTCTACGTCCATCTACTTCGCGAAAGCGCGGCCGAACGAGCCGCCAGGGCGGCGGCCGGTCGTCAGGCCGAGGCCGGTCGCACCGACTCGCAGTCGCCGACCGCCGAGCGGTTGAACGCCGCCGCGGATTCACAGAGAAGGGCCGGCTGACGGTACCGCCGGGCACTATGAGGTTGCCTCGTCAACAACTGGCCTAAGCTGCCTGCCAATCACACGGTCCCCCAGTTCGGCGTGTACGAGCAGATGACTAAGCGCGAGCTGCAGGTCATCGCGCTCGAGCGCATCGATGAGCCGGTGAAGACCGCGGGCTGATAACCTGCGACCCGAGGCCTCGCCTGGAGGCTGACCCCCGAGGCCGGATCGCTTGACCTTCGCCCCCGAACGCCTGCTCGAAGACCTCAACCTCTCCCAGCGTGAGGCCGTGACGGCGACCTCCGGCCCGCTGGCCATCGTCGCCGGCGCCGGTTCGGGCAAGACGCGCGTCATCAGCCGGCGTGCCGCCTACGCCATCGAAACCGGCGTCGTCGAGGCAGACCAGGTCCTGCTGGTGACCTTCACGGACAAGGCCGCCGGCGAGATGGTCGACCGGATGGGTGCGCTCGGCCACCCAGGCGTGATGGCCAGGACCTTCCACGCCGCCGCGCTGGCCCAGCTGCGGCACTTCTGGCCGAGCCGGCACGACGGCGCCGAGCTGCCGGCGATCCTGGAATCGAAGCTCCGCCTGCTCGTGCCCCTCATCGGCCGGCTGCCCGGCGGATATCGCTTCACGCCCGCCAAGGACGTAGCCGACACGATCGAATGGGCGAAGGTCCGCCGCATCCGGCCGAACCGGTGGGTCGACGAAGGCGACGACCGGGCGCCGATTCCGGCCGACCTCTTCCGCCGAATCTACGGCGACTACGAGCGAGCCAAGACCGTGGCCGGCCTCCTCGACTTCGAGGACATGCTCGTCCAGACGGTCGAGCTGCTCGAAGGCGACGCCGAGGCGGCGGCCCTCGTCCGCTCTCGAAAGGGCTGGTTCAGCGTCGACGAATACCAGGACACCAACCCGCTGTCGGAGCGGCTCCTCGAGCTGTGGCTGGGCGAGTCGCGCGACCTGGCCGTCGTCGGCGATCCGGACCAGACCATCTACACCTTCACCGGTGCCACGCCCGAGTTCCTGCTGAGGTTCGCCGAGCGGCATCCCGGCGCCAGAACGGTCACCCTGGCCGAGAACTACCGCTCCAGCCCGCAGATCCTGGAGCTCGCCAACCGACTCGTGAGCGATGGGCCGCGCGGCGCCCTCGTGGCCACTCAGCCGGCTGGGCCGCCGCCGGCGATCCACCATTTCGCGACCCCGGAGGCCGAACTGGGCGAGATCCTGGCGTGGACCCGGGCGCTTGGGGCCGCCGGCGTGCCGCTTACCGAGATCGCCGTTCTCGTCCGGATGAACGCCCAGCTGCCGCCGATCGAGGAGGCGCTGACTCGCGCGGGGATCGCGTTCACCGTCCGCGGCCAGCGGTTCTTCGACCGCCGCGAGATCCGCGATGCCCGGCAACTCCTGCGCCGCTCACATCCTGACGAGACCGGCACCGCCCTCGTGGATGCCGTGGAGCGGCTCTTCGTGGAGAAGCTCGGCCTGGACGACGTGGCCGCGGATGCGGGCCAGGAGGGCCGGGACCGGGCCGCTTCGCTGGAGCTGCTCGTCCGCATCTTCGACGACATGGCCGCCGCGGATCCCGAGCTGACGATCGACGCGGCGCTGGCCGAGCTGGACCGGCGCCAGGCCGCCGAGGCCGGCGGATCGACCGAGGGCGTCAACCTGCTGACCTACCACCGCGCCAAGGGCCTCGAATGGGACGCAGTATACCTACCGGCCCTGGACGAGGGGATCCTGCCGATCCGCCAGGCCAAGGAGGACGAGGAGGTCGCCGAGGAGCGCCGGCTCCTGTATGTAGGGATCACCCGGGCCCGCCGCTACCTGGCGCTGTCGTCGTCGAGCCGAAAGCCGTCGCGCTTTCTGGCGGCCGTGGAGCAGCCGCGGGCCGGGGCGCGGCCCAGTGGGAGGCCCACTGCCGCGAAAGGCGAGGGACGCGTCCGCGTCCTCCCGGGCGCGCCGATCGCCGTCGCCGCGCCCGTGGACGACAGCCTCATGGAGGCGCTCCGGGTCTGGCGCCGGGCTCGTTCCGCCGCCGACGCGGTCCCGGCCTACGTCGTCGCCCACGACACCACCCTGGCGGAGATCGCCGACGTGCGGCCGCGCACGCTGCCGGCGCTGCGCCGTGTCCGCGGCATGGGCCCGGCCAAACTGGAGCGGTACGGCGCGGAGATACTCGCCGTGATCGACTCCGCCGACTAGCCCCGTCTGCAACTCCCGCCGCCGCGGCCCCCCGCCGGGCAGCGGAGAGCGCACAATCCCGCGATGCAGCGCAAGTGGCTCATCCTGACCAGCGTCTCGCTGGGGTCGCTCGTGGCGACGCTGGACGGCAGCATCGTCAACATCGCCCTGCCGGCTATCCAGAAGGATTTCGGGATCGACCTCACCACCGTGGAGTGGGTCGTCGTCGCCTACCTGCTGGTCGTCGGCAGTCTGCTCCTGCCGGTCGGCCGGCTCGGCGAGGTTCTCACCTTCAAGCGCGTTTACCTGGTGGGATTCGCGGTCTTCACGGTCGCCAGCGTCTGCTGCGGCGCGTCGCCGAACGAAGTGACGCTGGTCGCGTTCCGGGTCGTCCAGGCGATCGGCGCAGCAATGATCATGGCCATGGGCCCGGCGATCGTGGCCCGCACCTTCCCGGCCAACGAGCGGGGGCGAGCGCTCGGCCTCAACGGCGTCAGCGTCTCGATCGGGCTGAGCCTGGGGCCGGCGCTGGGCGGCATCCTGACCCAGGCCGCCACGTGGCGGGCGATCTTCCTGATCAACGTGCCCATCGGCGTCCTGGCCATCGCGTGGGCCTCGCACATCCTGCCCAACGAGGAGCCCGGCAAGGGGCAATCGTTCGACAACCGCGGGGCGATGCTCTCCAGTATCGCGCTCTTCTCGTTGCTCCTCGCGCTGAGCGAGGGCCAGGGCTGGGGCTGGACCAGCCCGTCCGTCGTGGGGCTGCTGCTGGCGTTCATCATCCTGGGGACGGCGTTCCTGTACGTCGAAAGGCATGCCATCCAGCCGATGATCGACCTCGCCCTCTTCCGAATCCGGCCCTTCACGGCCGGACTCGTCAGCGTCGTCGTCGCCTTTGCCGGCCTGTTCACGGCCACGTTCCTGCTGCCGTTCCTGCTCCAGCAGGCCCGCGGCTTCTCGCCGATCGCGGCCGGGCTGCTCCTCACGCCGGTGCCGATCACGATGGCGATCGTGGCTCCCCTGAGCGGCACCGTGTCGGACCGGCTTGGGCCGCGGCTCCCGGCGAGCCTGGGCATGGTGATCATGGTCCTGGGGCTGCTGTCGCTGACCCAGCTGCCGGTGGACTTCGCGCTGCCCGATCTCATCTGGCGGCTCGTGCTGCTCGGGATCGGCCAGGGGCTCTTCATGAGCCCGAACAGCAGCGCCGTGCTCGGCTCCGTCCCGAGACCGCGCGTCGGCACCGCCTCGGGGACGCTGGCCCAGATGCGGGTCAACGGGCAGGCGCTCGGCATCGCCCTGAGCGCGGCGATCGTGGCGACCCGGCTGCCGGCGCACCTGGTCATCCCGGCCGGCGGGCATCCGAGCGTCCTGGCTCAGAACCTGGCCCTGGCCGACGCCATCCATGACGCCTTCGCCGTTGCGGCGCTGATCTGCTGCCTGGGAGTGGTCGCGAGCCTGGTCCGCGGCTCGGCGTCGCACCATCCCGATCAGGCGCCGGCTTCGCCGGCGGGCGCGACCTCGTCGGCGGGCGGCCCGGGCGCGGGAGCCCCGGCGCGGCCGGCTTCGCCGACGGGCGGTCCGGGCGCGGGTCGCTAGCCGAAGGTCAGGCCCTCGCCATCCCGGACCTCGACGCCGCGGCCCCGGCCGGCTCCCCGGCGCCGGTCTCGACGTCGAGCCTCCCGGCCCTCGCGATGCCGCCGAGGTAGGAGGCCGAGGGCAGGGCCGTCCGCTCCTGCGTCTCGAAGTCCACCGCGACGAGGCCGAACTTGGGGCCGTAGCCGTGGGCCCACTCGAAGTTGTCCATCAGGCTCCAGTGGATGTAGCCGCGGACTCGGGCTCCGTCCGTCATGGCCTCATGCAAGGCGGCCAGGGCGCGCCCGATGAACTCGACTCGCTCGGCGTCGTCGGCGGTGGCGACCCCGTTCTCGGTCACGACCTGGTCCTTGCCCGGGCACAGCTTCGCGATTCGCCGCACCACGGCGGCGAGCGCCTCCGGCCGGTACTCCCAGCCCATCTGCGTGACGCGCATGCCGGGGAGGGCCTGCGTGCCGGGTGCCGCGGTCTTCATGCCCAACAGGCGCGGCGCCAGCAGGTTCTCGACCGGCCGGGCGGCCAGCGCCAGTCGCGTGAGCGGGGCGGCGATCCGGGGCAGGAACAGGTGGGTCCGAGTGTAGGTTTGGACGCCGATGAAGTCGTCACCGTCCGTGGCTTCCAGGAAGACGTCCTCGTTCATCCGCGTGGCCCAGTCGACGACGGGCTTGCCGCCCGCGTTCGTCTTGTGTTCGGCGGTGAACGCCGCCAGCCCGGCCTTTGCGCCCGGGCGAAGCTCGTGGATCGCGGCGACGGCTCGGTTGTGCGCGTCGATGAGCGCCGCGATCGAGGTTCGCCATTTCCGGTGGTCCACGACCCGGGGCGGGAAACCCCAGTCGTTCATGTAGCCGCCGGTGGACATGGCTGTGGGCTCGTTGATCGTGCAGTACCAGGGCACGCCGTCGCCGAGGGCCGTGATAACGCGCCGGCTGTAGCGGTCGAACAGGGCGGGCACCCGCTTCGACGTCCAGCCGCCTTCCGCCGCGACCCACCGCGGCAACGTGAAGTGATTGAGCGTCACCATCGGGACCAGGCCGTTCTCGAGGACGCATTCGACGACTCGCCGGTAGTGGTCAAGCTCCTTGTCGTCGAAGGCTCCGTCCGCCGGCTCTATCCGCGCCCACTCCACGGAGAAGCGATACGTGTTGAGGCCGAGCCGGCCCAGCATCGCGATGTCCGCGGGATAGCGGGTGTAGTGCTCGCAGGCCTTTCCGCTCGGCGCCGCGCACGGTGTCCCGGGGGCCCGCTCCCAGTCCCACCAATCGCTGTTGGCGTTGCCGCCCTCGACCTGGTGGGCGCTTGTCGCGGCGCCCCAGAGGAAGTCGCGCGGGAAGTCGAGAGTCGTCAAGCGGTCAGCTCCTGCGTGTCGGCGGACGCCGGCGCCGCGCCGGCGCACGGGGAGGCCGAAGGAGCTTCCACGGGCGCCTGCCGATTATGCCAGCGAGTCGTCGGCCGGGAGACCTGCGGGCTGGAGAGCCTGCGCCGTCGGGCGCGCGCGGGCCGGGCGAGCCGAGCGGCGACGATCGGAGCCGGGGTCTGGGCCTCAGGCGGGTCCGAGGACCGCGGCTTCGCGGGCGCGCAGCCGGCGCCACTGGCGGACGAACAGCCAGCCGCTGATGACGCCGACGACGATCTGACCGCGGACGCCGCTCAGCTCGATGAAGGGGCTGATGGCCGGCAGGAAGAAGAAGATGCCCGCGGCGATCGCGTAGCGCTGCCGGTCGGTCCAGCCGGCTCTTCGCGATCCGCGCAGGAACCAGGTGCCGGCGGCCGCGGAAACCGCCAGCATCGCGGCGACGGCTCCGGCCGCCGGCAGCCCGAAGCCGCGGCCCCAATCCATCCAGAACACTACGAACGTGGCCGCGAAGGCGACGATGGCGACACGGCGCGGGCGGGGCACCTTGCCGGGGAGCGGCCCGGTTCCGAGCGTCGCCGGCAGGATACGGGCCAGCCCGACGAGGGCCGCGATGGCCGCCAGGCTCGCCACGATGTACCCGCCCTCGACCGGCCGCTGGTAGACGAGGAGCCAGAAGGCTTCGACGCCGATGAACCCCGCGGCCGCCCTGCGGAGCCATCGGGCATTCACCCATGGCTCGGATCGCCGGGCGGGGTACGCGAGCATCACCAGGAAGATCGGGATGGCGATGCTGATGACCGCGTGATACAGCGAGAGGTGGACGTCCCAGACCCAGTTGGTCCCGGCCGCCCAACCATAGTCCCTGAGCGGCTTGACGACCGGTGCCGTCCGATCGAAGAAGGTCCGAACGGCGACCCCCTCCTCGGCGATGGCGTAGGCGAGGCCGAGCGCCAGGATCGTCGGCCAGCCCTTGCCCCACCGCACGGCCGCCTCGCGGATGAGGATCGCGCCGCCGCCGTACATCAGGCAGAGCATCCAGCCGAAAAAGATGTAGTTGAACGCCGGAGTGGAGCCGGAGCAGAGCTCGGCTACGACCGGCGAGAGCAGATAAAGGGCCATCCCGGGGCCTGGGGGACGGCGTCTCAGGCGGCCGCGGAGACGAGAGAAGATCGAGGGGATCTCCGATGGAGGCCAGGGCGCCGGGTACGTGTCTGGTCTGGAAGGCGGCCGGGCGCTCACTCGACGGTCAGCCGGTTGCAGTGGCTTCGGCGCGTGTCTTCAGAACCCGAAGGGCCCGAAGGGTGACCCACTTGCTCGGCCGGCCCGTGCGGTCGATGTCCCGGACCAGCTTGCCCTGATAGGGGTAGTTGTTGGCCCATCGGCCCTCGGCATCCTGCTGGGCCAGGAGCCAGTCGAAGGCGGGGCCGAGGCGCGCGTCCCCCGCTGCGCCAGCCTCACACAATGCCTCCAGGACTTGCAGCACGTCCGCGACGTAGCCGGATGGGAAGCCGAGCTTGAACCACGAGCCGCTGGGCCTGGTATTGCCGGGCGGCAAGGGGTAGTCGGCCACGGCCGGATCGCGGCTCAGCAGAAACTCGACGCCGGCTTCGAGGGCCCGGGCCACGGCCGGAGTTCGCCGCTCCGCGGGGACGCGGCCCAGGGCCAGCACCGCCTTCGCGGCTCCCCAGGCGCAGGGCCGGCCTGCGTTCGCACCGCAGAGGAAGCCGGGGCCGGGCGTCAGGGCATACCACCGCTCCATCCCCTCGCCGGTGATCGCGGCCGTCTGCCAGTCCACCGATCGCCGGACGCGCTCATCGTCCAGCAGGCCGAATCCGATCAGCGCTCGCAGGACGTTGCCGTTGAGGCAGTGGATGACCCGTGAAGGCGGCGCAACGCCGGCCAGCACGCCGGTCGCCCCGAACCCGCCGTTGCTCGCCTGGGCGTGCCGGAGCAGGTACTCGCAGCCGGCCCGTATCCGCGGATCGCCTCCGTCGGCGCCCATCTGGTCCAGGAACATCAGGCACCAGACCGTGCCGCTGTACTTGGGCGCGTAGCCGCCGCCCGGCTTGACCCACCAGCCATCGGGATCCTGGGCCGCCAGGATCGGGGCGATCGGCTCCGCCGCCATCCCGGCATTTCGCGCCTCGACCACCTCCGGGTCGAGAGCCGGCCGGTCCATGAGCCCGCGCAGGGCCAGATGCCGGACCGCCGGGTCCGCCGGCTCCAGAAGCCAGGGCAGCGGATCGCCCTTCACCAGATCAGCCAGTTCCGACATCGTCGCCTCCATCCCTGGAAACGATAGCCCCGGCCGCGGCGTCGAGCCGGCTACCTCGTCAGCAGGTTTGCCGAGAACGAGTAGACCGTGGCCCGCTGCTGCTCGTGCCGGTCGAGCGCGATCTGCACCAGCGTCGAGACGAGTTGGTCGAAGCGCAACCCCTCCTCCTCCCAGAGGTAGTAGCTCAGCGAGCCCGGCGTGGTGTTGATCTCGTTGATGAGGAGCCGCTTCCCGGCCCGGTCGTAGAGGAAGTCCACCCGGACCACGCCGCCGGCGCCGATGGCACGGAACGCCTTCACGGCGGCGGCGCGGACCTCTGCAGTCAGGGCATCGCCGATCGGCGCCGGTACCTGGCGCTGGAGACCGGCCATACCGCTGCTGGGGGCCCCGCCGCGGCCGAGCTTCTTGCTGCCACCGTGCTTGTACTTGTCGTCGAACGAGAGCACTGCATCGGAGCGGGCCGGCTGCTCGCAGACCGAGGCTCTCTCCGGTGGTCCGAGCACCGAGCAGTTGATCTCGATGAAGTCGGTGAGGGCCTGCTCGACGAGGGCTCGGCCGTCGAGCTCCAGGGCCAGGTCGAGAGCCTCACCCAGGGCGGCTCGGTCGGCGCAGCTGGAGACGCCGACGCTGCTGCCGAGGCGGACCGGCTTGACCATCACCGGGTAGGCGTACTTCGCTTCGACCCGGGCGATCGCCGCGTCACGGGCGGCCTCCCAATCGGCCCGCCCGATTTCCAGGCACTCGAGGATCGCGATGCCGGCCGCTTCGAAGACGCCCTTCTGGAAGACTTTGTCCATCCCGATCGCCGAGGCCAGGACGCCCGATCCGACGTATGGCACGTCGGCCATTTCGAAGAGGCCCTGGAGCGAGCCGTCCTCCCCGTGGGTGCCGTGGAAGACCGGGAAGAAGACGTCGGCCCACAGCTTCGGACTCTTGCCGCCCAGCAGCCCGCCGCCGGCCCCGGGATGAACCACCAGCTGCCGGACCGAACGGTCCGGGCTCAGGCTCACGCGGTAGACGTTCTTCAGCCCCGCCGCGTGGAAGGTCTGCTCGCGGTAGAGGTCCAGGTTGTGGAGTCCCTCGCCGGCGTACCAGTCACCCTGCTTTGTGATGTAGATCGGGAGTACGGGAAAGCCCGCCTGGTCGAGGGCGTCCATGGCCTGGTGGCCCGAGATGACGGAGACCTCGTGTTCGACTGACCTGCCGCCGAACAGGACGGCCACCGTCGGATTGGGCATCGGGCTCCTCATTCCTCGTACAGGTCGGGGAGGTCATTCTCGAACAAGACGACGTCGCCCGCCCGAACGATACCCTTCAGCGCCTCCAAACCGTCGTTGAGGTTCTGAACCGAGGTCAAGCGGTCGGCGGCGAAGGCCGCTCCCTCGAGCCCCCGACGGATCGAGCCGGTCTGGTGGGGGCCGACAAGGATGACGAAGTCGCACGTCGCGGCGGCCTTCGCCCCGAACTCCTCGTTCCTGGCGTCCTGCTCGACGCCGAGCTCGACCATGCCGGGGGTGACGAGTACCTTCCGGCCGGTCTGGAACTCGGCCAGGGCGTCGAGCGCGTTGAAGGCCCCAACGGGGTTCGAGTTGTAGGCGTCGTCGATGATCGTGACGCCGTCCGGTCCCGTGTGGACTTCGAGGCGGTGGGGGACGGGCTGCAGGCGACCGATGGCGCGGGCTATCTCCTGCGGGCTGACCCCGGCGGCCATCGCGACCGTCGCCGCGGCCAGGATGTTCGACACGTTGTGGACGCCGATCAGCCGCGTCTTGACGGGGGTTCGGCTGCCGTTGCGCTCGACCAGCGTGAAGCTCAGTCCGGTGGGACCGTGGGTGATGTCTTCGGCGGCCAGGTCGAGCGGGCCGTTGGATTGATCGACGCCGTAGCGCTGCAGGTTCGGGAGCTTGTTCTCGCGGGCGAGCCGCCGGATGCGGGGGTCGTCGTTGTTGATCACGGCGATGTCGTCGGGCGCCAGTGCTTCGAGCAGCTCGAACTTCGCCTTCTCGATCGTCTCGATGCTGCCGAAGCGCTCGAGATGCTGGGGCCCGATGGCCGTCAGCACGCCGATGTGAGGTCTGGTCAGGCGGGCCATGTCGCGGATCTCGCCGCGCCGGTATGCGCCCATCTCGACTATCAGGACCTTGTGCTCGGCGCCCAGTTCCTCGTTGATGGCCCGGCAGACACCGAGGATGGTGTTGAAGCTGGCCCGGGTCTTGAGGACGCGGAGGCGAGGCTCCATGAGCGCCTCGGTGAAGTACTTGGTGGATGTCTTGCCGTAGCTGCCCGTGATGCCGACCACCATCGGCCCCAGGCGTCGCAGCTTGCGCCCCGCTCGGACCCGGTAGGCAAGATTGATCGCGCCCTGGACCGGCGCGAGGCAGATGTTGGCGGCCACTGTGACCAGGGGCACGGCGTGGAACGAGATGAGGGCCGTCAGCAGCAAAGCGAGGCCGAACGCGTAGTCGTGGTCCAGCCCGAAGGCGCCGGCGAGTCCCGAGACGGCCAGGAACCCGACCCAGAACAGGAGCGCCGCAAGGACCGCCGAGACCGCCAGAATGCGGCGCGCCCGGCCCGTGTACACGAGAGGCTTCTTGCTGGGAGCCGGCTTGGGCGTCAGGGCTGCGACGACCAGCGCGATGCCAGAGGCGAGCGCCGGCGCGGCGAGCGGGTACGTTCCGCCGGTGATGAAGGCGTGGACGACGGCCGCCGCCAGGTAGACCAGGCCGAGCCGCGCGTTGATCCATCGCGACGTCGCGGCCCCGAGCCATCGCAGGAAGCGTTCGTTCGAGTATTCGTCCTGCTGGAGTGAATGCAGGCTCGCGATCAGGCCCGGCAAGGTCAGGGTGAGCGCCGTGGCGACGGCCGCCGACAGGACCAGGACCTGGACGAGGTCGGTCCCCGCCGCGGTTGCGTCGGGCAACGAGTTAGCCATTCAGGAACGGGATGACGGCCAACCGGAACCGGCCGTACTGGTCCAGGTACGAGAAATGCCCGGCGTTCTTGAGGACCAGGAGGTGGGCGTCCGGGATCTGCTTCTCCATTATCCGCGCGTCGGCCAGCGGCGTGTCGTCGTCCGACTCGCCCCACACCAGAAGGGTGGGGCACTTGATCGCCGGGAGCGCCGGCCGGAGATCCTCGTTGACGATCGCCACGAAAGTGGCCCGAAGGGGACCCGCGTTGAGGTAGTCCGGCGAGGCAATCCGGCGCACAACCATGCCGCGGATCGCCTGCCCGGGCCGGCCGAGGTGGCGGCCAATGGCATTCGCGAACCTCGAGGCCGCGCGGCGCATCACCCGGCGCGCCGTGCGGGGCGGCGGTACGCCGGCGGCATCGACCAGGACGAGCCGTTCGACCGCCTCCGGATGTGCGACGGCCAGCTTGATCGCCACGCGCCCACCGAAGGAGTGGCCGAGGAGGGCCGCTCGCTCGATCCCGAGCTCCGCCATCAGGTCCAGTGTCAGCCCGACGAAATCGTCGACGTGCCAGGTGGCCGGCGGCAGATCGGAGCCCCCGTGGCCGGGGAAGTCGAACGCGGTGACGCTGAAGAAGCGCCCCAGGTCGGCGGCCATGGCGTCGAACGTGTCGAGCGAGGTCCCCCAACCGTGCAGGAGGAAGAGCGGCCTGCCGTGCCCCTGGGAGGCGTACCGGATCTTGATGCCCTGGACCGCCAGGAATTGCGCTTGGGCCGGCGCCGCGGCTGGCCGGGTGCCCGGTATCTCCACATCGGGCCCGGTCTCCGAGGTCGCCCCGGAACCTGCCCGCGCTCGATCTTCGCCCAAACTGATCACCGTAGTGAGATGGTCACCAACCTGGCGGCGGTTGGTGGGGCCCCTGAAGGTTCTGACATGTTACAAGAGGCGCGCCGCCGGGCTGAGTTCGTCTCCTTGATCAGCCGCCACCGTACAGCGGCCCTAAGTTGGCGCAGGCCCGGTAGTCGGCGCCTTCTGGATCGGCCGTTCCGAGCGAACCCCACACGGCCGGCCGGAATAGCTTCTCGGCGGGCACGTTGTGCATGCTCACGGGGATGCGCAGGACCGCGGCCAGGCTGATCAGGTCCTCGCCGATGTGCCCGTAGCTCATGGCGCAGTGATTTGCGCCCCAGTTGGCCATGACGCTGTAGACGTCCTTGAACGCGCCGATCCCGGTGACACTCGGGGCGAACCACTGGGTCGGCCAGGTTGGGTCGGTCCGCAGGTTGAGGGTGCCGTGAACCTCGGTCGGCAAGTCCACCGTCCAGCCCTCCGCGAGTTGCAGGACCGGGCCGACGCCGTGGACGAGGTTCACCCTCGCCATGGTCACCGGCATGCCGCCGGGAGTGGTGAAGAGCGACGAGTACCCGCCTCCGCGGAAGTAGCCGGTCACCGCCGGGCACCACGTCGTGGCCGCGAGGCTTCGCGCCGCCTCGTCTACCGTGGTCTCCCAGAAGGGCTTCATCGCCGGCTTGCCGTCGCGGCGCGATCCGCCGGCGGCGTCGAGGCTCGCGGCCCCGGAGTTGATCAGGTGGATGACGCCGCCGGCAGCCGGCCCCTCGAGTGTATGGCCCGTGACGCGGCGGACGGCCTCGGGGCTCCAGTAGGTCCGAACGTCGGCGAAGACCTGGGCCGTGTTGGTCAGCAGGTAGCCGAATAGCATCGCGGCGCCGTTGAGGCTGTCGTTCTCGGTGGCGAATACGTAGGGCGCCCGGATCCCATCCCAATCGAATGAGGAGTTGAGCAAAGCCTCCATGAAGTCGCCGTTGGGGGAGTGGTCAGTCCACTGGCGCTGGCCCTGGAAGCCGCCGAGGATGGCGTTGTGGCCCATCGCCTCTTCGCCGAACCCGAGTTCGGCCAGGCGGGGATTGCCCACCAGCAGGTCGCGTGCGATCAGGAACATCTTCACGACCGTCTCCCAGTCGCGATCCTTCTGTTCGCGGCTGCGGGTCTGTTCGGGCGTGTTCCGGTCCTCGCCCTCGCGGCAGTTGGCGCGGACCCACTTGTGGGCTCGGGCGAACTCCGCCGGGTCGAAGATCCCTTCCTCGATCCGTCGCGTGATCTCGCTCATGTCCACCGACTCGACGCGCATGCCCAGGTGGCGCTCGAAGAAGCCCTGGTCCACGATCGAGCCGGCGATGCCCATCGAGACGCCGCCGAGCGAGAGATAGGACTTGCCGCGCATGATCGCCGCGGCCAGCCCGGCCCGGGCGAAGCGGAGCAGCTTCTCCCGGACGTCGGCCGGAATGGCGTTGTCGCCGGCATCCTGGACGTCGCGGCCGTAGATGCCGAACGCGGGCAGACCCTTCTGGGCATGGGCGGCGAGGACCGCCGCGAGGTAGACCGCGCCCGGCCGCTCCGTGCCGTTGAACCCCCATACGGCCTTGGGCAGCAGCGGGTCCATGTCCATGGTCTCCGAGCCGTAGCACCAGCACGGAGTAACTGTCAGTGAGACGCCGACGCCCTCCCGGCGGAAGAGCTCCGCGGCACGGGCCGCTTCGACGCCGCCGCCGATGCAGTCGTCCGGGACCACGCACTCCACCGGCGAGCCGTCCGGGTAGCGCAGGTTCGCGCACAGGAACTCGGCGGCCGACCGGGCCAGCCCCATCGTCTGGTCTTCGAGGGATTCCCGAACTCCGTTGCGACGGCCGTCGATCGCCGGCCGGATGCCGATCTTCGGCCAGCCGCCAACGTACCGGCCGGTCGAGGGTGTGGTCGATCCCACGGAGCGCCTCCTTCGGATAGCCGGGACGCCCGAGTCCTGGTTGGCCGGCGCGGCGTCCGCGGCGCTCGGCCTGCTGCGCGATGGTAAGTCGAACATCCTCGGAGAAGGTAACCGAGAATCGACCTCGGTCGCCGGCGCCGCGCGACAAGGCCGTCGGCGTGTAACGCTAGCAACCTGCCCAGAGCAAGGGGCTGTGACCTCACATCGATATGACAAGACAGGCAAGGTGATCATTTCCCATGGATGAAGGCTCCCTGGCGATCGAGACCGTCAACTTCGGCGGCTGGCCGAATTGCATTCGTCTCTCCAACGGAGACATCGAGCTCGTGGCCACGACCGACGTCGGCCCTCGGATTATCCGGCTCGGCTTCGTCGGCGGGCAGAACCTCTTCAAGAACTACGAGGCGACGCTGGGTCGGACGGGCGGCAAGGAATGGCACAACTACGGCGGCCACCGGCTGTGGCATGCGCCCGAAGTCGTGCCGCGGACCTACGCTCCGGACAACGGACCCGTCCGGCACGCCTGGGACGGCTCCACCCTCGTCCTGGGCAATACCGAGAGTGAGAACGGACTCGACAAGGAGATGCGCGTCACCGTGTCTCCCACGTCGCCCTGCGTCGAGGTCGCGCACCGGATCATCAACCGCAACCCCTGGGCCATCGAGCTCGCGCCGTGGGCCCTATCGGTCATGGCCCCGGGTGGTCGGGCGATCTACCCGCAGGAGGAGTTCCTGCCCCACCCCGACACGCTCACGCCGGCCCGGCCGCTGGTGCTGTGGCACTTCGCCGACATGAGCGATCTGCGCTGGACGTGGGGCCGCAGATACATCCAGCTGCGGCAGGACCCGGCTGCCACCACTAAACAGAAAGTCGGCCTGCTCAACAAGCAGGGCTGGGCGGCCTACCTGCTCGGCGGTGATGCGCTCATCGTCCGCTATGGGTACGACCCGAGCGCCACGTACGCGGACATGGGCTGCAACACCGAGACGTACACGGACCCCGAGATGCTCGAGGTGGAGACGCTCGGGCCGCTGACTCGGCTGGAGCCCGGGGCTTACGTGGACCACGTCGAGACCTGGACGCTGGCCAGGGTGGAGTGCGGCGCGAGCGACGCCGAGATCGACGCCGCACTCCTGCCTATCGTGGAAGCTGCCGGCCGCTGACTGCGGCGCGGGGCGCCGATCGAGTGCGTCACGCGGTTCCCAACAGCAGGTTAAAGTCGAAGCGGCTCCCGAGGGAGCCGCTTCGTTGCTGTCCCGGTGAAGGGTCGTTCCGCCGAAGCGGATCGTCTTCTGCCACGCTACAAAGGCATCTATCACGTCGGCTGCACCGACTACCCTAACCCGACCTACCCATGACCTTGTAACTGGGGCAGCAGGCTGACTGGCAGCTTCTAAAGTCTACAGCCCTATCTGCCTTCATTCCAAGGGTTTTGGCGGCCGGATGGGTTAAAATCCCGCAACTTTGTGAGGCTTTGATTACAACAATGTTGCGGCCGGCGCAACGGCGGGCAAATTGCCCTGTAAACGACTAGTCGGCGATCGTCACGGACCGCATTGCCGTGGGCTCGACCGGTTGGTCGCGGCCGTCCCGTTTTGAGGCCGCGATGGCGTCCACGACGTCCATGCCGCTCGTTACCCGACCGAAGAGGGTGTACTTCTTGGGCAGCTTCCCGCCCGACAGGTCCGCCAGGCAGATGAAGAACTGGCTGCCGTTCGTGTTGGGGCCGGCATTGGCCATGGCCACGGCGCCCCGCACGTAGTCGCCCTCGAACGGTTCGTCGGCGAACTTGTGGCCGGGGCCGCCGGTGCCGAGACGCCCGCGATCCAGCTTGTCGATGTGGCCGTACTCGCCGTCGCCGCCCTGGATGACGAAGCCGGGCACGAGGCGATGGAAGACCACGCCGTCGTAGTAGCCCTTCTTCGCGAGCTCGATGAAGTTGGCGGCCGCCTTCGGCGCGCCGGTTGTGCTCAGTTCGATCTCGATGACGCCCTTGTCGGTCTGGATCGTCGCTTTGGTCATCAGGTCTCCTGGGCCGGCCGTCAGCCGGCCGGCGATTTCGCTCTTCTTGCCCGGCCGGTCCTACGGCGTCGTGATCGTGGTGCCCGTGATCACGATCGGCTGGAGCGGCATCGAGGCCGGGGAGCCGTCGGAGCCGGGCTCGCCGCCGGTGGGAACCAGGGCGATGCGGTCGACGACGTCCAGACCGCTGGTCACGTTGCCGAAGATCGAATAGGTCTTGGGTGTGGTGGAGGTCCAGGCGGTGTCGCTCAGGACGATGAAGAACTGGGAGCTGCCCGAGTTGGCGGCGCCCGTGTTCGCCATGGCCACGGTGCCGCGCTTGTAGGCCGTGGTCACCTTGTCGTCCGGTATCGTCCAGCCGGGCCCGCCCGTGCCCATCTTGGACTGCGTGAGGGTCGGCATCCGAGCGTAGGTCCCGTCGCCGGCCTGGATGACGAAGCCCTTCACGATGCGGTGGAAGACGACGTTGTTGTAGTAGCCGCACTGGGAAAGGGCCACGAAGGTGCCGGCGGCGTTCGCGCCGAGGCCGGCGTCCACCTTGATGACTATGTTGCCGAAGTTGGTGGCCATGGTCACGGTGGCGGTCCCGCTCATGGCCGCCGGAGCGGCGGTCGGGCAGCCGGATGGGGCCGGGGCGAGCGTGTACGGCGGCGTCGTCGGCGGGATGGTCGCCCCGGCCGTCGGAGACGGCGTCGGCGTCACGTTGGGCACGGTTGAGCAACCGCCGAGCAGCAGCGTGAGGAGGCCGACGGTCGCGAGCCGGCGAGCGGGTGACGTGGCGGGGGCGAGGATCATGAAGCGGCCTCCAGGGCTTTGGCGAAGTCGACGGCTCCGGACAGGAGCGGCTCTCCGAGGATGATGCCTGCGATCGCTGCGTCTCGCAGGCTCTTGATTGCATCTACGTCGACGGACCCGCCCGCCACGAACAGCTCGGCGCGGAGAGACCGCGCCAGCCCGGCCAGGAACGCCAGGTCCGGAACCGCTCCGCCGTGCGACAGAACCAGCCTGCGGATGCCGTGGTCCACGAGCTCTGCGGCCAGGTCCACCAGCGTTGGCGGCGCGGGTCGATGCCAAGGATACGCGGCAATGCGATTCGGCCGCGGGTCCAACCCGACGGCCAGCCAGTCGCCGGCAACGTCCAGGCAGGCGTGGAGCAGCTCCGGGTTGTCGGCGACGGCCATCGAGACGACCACGCGCGTCGCCCCCGCCGCGAAGGCAAGGCGGATGTTGTCCGCCCTCTCCATGCCCCCGGCCACCTGGAGCGGCACCGCCACACGCGAGGCAACACGGCCCATCGCCTCGATGTTGACGGGCCGGCCGGACCGCGCGCCGTCCATGTCGACCATGTGGATCATCTGCGCGCCCTGGGCCACGAACCGCTCCGCGATC
>Ga0209777_10002113_pt1 | contig 26859 bp, 35 predicted proteins | sample FrelakmetHBP12HB_FD_187147 | JGI IMG/M metagenome (GOLD analysis project Ga0209777, IMG submission 187147) | Freshwater lake sediment microbial communities from the University of Notre Dame, USA, for methane emissions studies -HBP12 HB (SPAdes)... | ecosystem: Environmental > Aquatic >...
CAAGCGTGAGCGAGATGGTTATCATCAGGCACTTGACGCAACCGATGACATTTATCAGCGCACGTGGAAAGAGCGCGATAAGGCCAACGCGCGGGTGAAGGAGCTGGAACGCGAGCTTTCAGACGCACAACAACGATTAGCACTAGGCGAAACGCGCGAAGATAATTTACTGGCCAGAGCCTTGAAAGCTGAAGAGTCGGCTAAGAACTGGGAGATTCACGCGCACTGGTTGGAACAAGGCAAAGGTGATTGGCACGACGATCCGCAACAAAAGGAGCCGAAGAAATGAACGATACCGTAACAATCAAAAACGCGATTATAAAAAGCGCAACGATAACCACGCACGACCGAGGTTTTCTGGATTGTTGGCTCGATCTTGATTACGGCGGAAGCGGTCAAGGTTTCGGCGGGTTTGTGCTTTATCTGCCGGAATCGTTTGACCATCACCGGCTCATGTCACCGGCTGGCCATTTCATTTATCGCGTAATGGAGATCGCAGGAGTTGAGAGCTGGAAAGAGTTGGAGGGAAAACCGATTCGCGTAAAATCAAGTTTCTCTCACATAGATGCCATTGGGCACATTCTGAACGATGATTGGTTCAACCCGGAAAGTGAACTGAAGGCAAGAGAGGAAATATGAGCACCGCGCCTATCAAATCAGCGTAACCGCGAATTATTGGTGAGGTCAAAATGAGCTTAGATGTTTTATCGCGTGGGGTATTTATGAGGCGTACTGGGTGTTTACTCGGGGGATCCCGATGCTGTGCGAATGGCTGGATAAACCATGAGGAGACCTTTAGCAAAATGCGAGCGCGGGCATAGGTTCGATCCATCAGAAGGGGATTGTCCTTTCTGTCCGGATGAACCGGAACACAGCTGCTGCATGTGCGGCGCGCCAGTCCAACAAGACGGCGAAGATGAATGGCCAAAATATTGCTCTATCGCATGTGAGGAGGCGGACGCAAAATGAATGCTTACACAATTCAAATCCTGATTCGGGCAATGGCTTGCCAAGCGCGAATAGAAGCGATGAAAGCGGCGAATGCTTGGCGAGAAAATCGCGGAGAACCTATTCACATTATTTCCTTGGGAGCTGGGGTACAGTCTAGTACGATGGCCCTGATGGCCGCTCATGGGGAATTAACGCCAACTCCGGTAGCGGCGGTATTCGCAGATACTCAAGCCGAACCCAAGAGTGTTTATAAATGGTTGGATTGGTTGGAGAAACAGCTTCCATTCCCAGTTCATCGTGTTACCAAAGGGAACCTGGCTGAAGTAGCGTTGAAGATCCACAACAAGAAAGACGGTACAGGAAAGTGGGCAGAATCTTTAATACCTGCTTTTATCAAGAATCCAGATGGCTCACGAGGTATGATCCAGAGGCAATGCACCTACAATTACAAGGTAATCCCGCTGCACAGGGAAGCTCTGAAGATAATGAAGAAGCATAAAGCGGAGAGTGCTAGAATGTGGATTGGGATATCCTTGGATGAAGCTCATCGAATGAAACCTAGCAGGGACGAGCGTATCGTGAACTGCTGGCCTTTGATTGATCATCAAATGCGAAGGTATGATTGTCTGCGTTGGATGAAGACGAAAGGCTATCCGCAACCCCCAAGATCCGCCTGTGTGTATTGCCCATTTCATTCAGATGCAGAGTGGAGAAGACTTAGGGATGAAGAACCGGAGGCGTGGGAACAGGCGGTAAAATTTGATGAAGAATTTAGAAACGTAAAAGAAGTTTGCCGTAAAGGGGCGGGACAACCATATTTGCATTCGTCTCTCAAGCCTCTTACCGAAGTTGATCTTCGGACAGACGAAGACAAGGGGCAGCAGGTATTGTTTGGAAATGAGTGCGAAGGGCTCTGTGGTGTCTAATGAAAAACTTATGGCAATTATATACTTGACGCACAATGGCGGGATAATGACGCCAGTCACCATACGCAAACGGATTGATGAAGCGATGAGGATTTGCGCGATGACAGAAAGAACTTGGGGCGACCGCATATGAACTCACCATGCCAAAACTCGCTGAAGATGTTACGCAAAGCCGGTTACATTTGCGCTATCACCGAACATTGGAACAAATTCGCGCGAATTCGACAAGATGCCTTTGGGTTCATTGACATTATCGGAATCAAATCTGGCGAACCCATCCTTGCAATCCAGACAACTACCCGGACAAACATCAGCGCGAGGCAGAACAAAATTTGTGAACTGGAAGCCGCTAAGGTCTGGTCTATGGCTGGGGGTTTTATTGACATCCATGCGTGGTCGAAAAAAGACGGCCGTTATCAATGTCTAATTCGTCATCTGGAATTTGATCCACTAACAGAATGGCAGATGGTAGAATTTGACGCCGCCGAATATTTCGAGAAACAGAAAACCTTACACCTTGAAGGAGCAAAATGAGATTAGACAATATCAACTCATATTGGCATTTGTTAGAAGCTGCTCGCGCTGGTAAAACGATACAGTTTCAACAATTTATTGGAGATGAACGAGGCTGGGTGGATGCTCATGGATTGAATTTTGACGAGCCGCCTAATCTGTACCGCGTTAAGCCGGAAGAATCCGGACCAACGCCGAAGCAAGAAGTGGTCGAGTATAATGACAAAACCAATCCGGAACCAGAATTTGTAATTGACCCCAAGAGCGACTTGGGAATCTTGATGCGAGATGTGGAGGATATCGCGTTCAAGGTCGTGCGTCCATTACTCATTAGCGATAAAGGATTGGGGAAAGATGCTTTAGAAACGACTGATTTTTTCAGACGCCTCTTCCACATGTTAACCCGTATGCACCATACGCAGGCGCATAATTTCTGGAGCTGGCAATATTCAGCGAAACGAGAACATGAGTTGAAAAGCCAACTGGAGGCAAAAACAAAAGAGATGAAACAAGCCTTTGACGGCTCCTATTACGAAGCGTGGCAGAAAGAACGGACCCGCGCAAATGTGGCTGAACAAAGCCTGACCGCAGAAGTGGAGAAGTTTCACAACACGCTGGCCGATAGGGATAAAGCGGTGAAGTATTACGATGATGAAAATCGCAAGTTGAAAGAGGACTTCAAAAAGGAAAGAGCGCGCGCTGATCTGCTTTGGGAACAGGTCAAGTGTCATGAGAACGGCACAAAATTCCGGCAGCAAGTCGACCGTGCCTACAAAGCAGAACATGAACGCTCTGACCTGATTCTAAAATTAGAAGAGGAACAGAAGCGCACGGCTCAAGCTTTAGCAAGCGTCAAAGAATGGCAAGAGAAAGCGGCGGCAGAAAAGAAAAACGGCGATTATGCGGTCAGTTTCGCCAAAGACAGGATAGATGAACTGGAACGGCAGATTGGTAAATGGAATTTTCGCGTAGAGAACGACGATAAGGAAATTGTGAGGCTGAAAGGGCGCGTTGCCGAACTGGAACGTGATCTAAACGACACGCGCAACAACCGCGATAGCATCGGCCGACAATGGGAACAGGCCGAAGCGCGAGTAAAGCAGTTGCAGGAATTCAACGAGAACCAAGCGCGCATGCTTGCGGACTACAGGAAAGGCGGTTTCTATGTGCCCGACGTCGTTGCGGTAGTGACAGAGACAAAGGACGGGAAAGAAACCGTGGTTAGACAGGTTGAGAAACAAAACTGTGAAGGTTTATGTGCTCTCTGCCATAAGCCTTTTATGAGTGGCAGCGCGCATTATTTCGTTTGTAATTCGTGTATTAAAAAATCCCAAACGGATTTGCCGGTCGGATGGTATGACTATTGGGAATCGTTGAAAAAGGCAGCGAACTTCTGTGAGCAACAAACCAAACTTCACCGGGAAAACAAAGCAACCAAGTGAAAATTAGAATTGAATGGAAATTATCTGACTTGTGGATTGGTGTTTATTGGGCAAAGTCGGAACACCGCCTCGATGTGTGGCTCTGTCTCCTGCCTTGCCTGCCGATCCACTTCTCGAAAGGAACAAAATGAACTATCGCATTCACGTAAAAAATGACACCGGAGATTGGTGGGAGGATATGGAGCATGAGGAAGTTGTTGACTTGGCCAGTGCGGAGAAAATGGGGAAGGCAATAATTAAGCGTTACAATGAAACGCTTTACAAAGGCGATAAACCGCGAACGTTCATCGAGGCGGACTTGGGCGGTGAGGCAAAAAAGGAACATAAATTACACAAGCTCAATCTCTACACGCTTCATGATTCAAGTGGTTTTTATGATAAGCTTGAATGTGAAGTTTGTGGTTTTCAAGTGCTCCGGTATGGTTTTGAGGGATACGTTCGGCGCGGCAAATTCAAGGCAAAGAAATGGCGATGAGTGCAACCCGGAGAACGCTGATAAATGGAGGAGAAGAAAATGAGGCCATACATTTACGTACTTGAGGTTCAGCTCGATATCGGCGCTCCCTGTAAAATTTGTTGCCGTCGCTGGTTCCCTACACTGAAAGTCTCGCTGAACAAGCCCGAGCTGGTAAAGTTCAAGAACGATCTGAAACGGATGAGCAAAAAATACGCGAGAAACACAGGGCTATACGCGAAACATAAAAGCCGCGTCCCGGCAGATTATCACGTCGCAAGATACGTGAGGGAAAGAGAATGAGAGAAAATTACATGAAGCATCTGATGAAACATCCTGCACTTAATCGCGGCCGCTTTATGCGCGCCAAAACGAAGGATATTGAAAGGCTTGCTTGGTTTCCTGAAAATCGGGAGCTTGTCAAATCTGCTTTTCCGCTTTATCGGTTCGAAGATATTGGCGGAGAGGACGGTTGGATAATTCCCGGGAGGTCCGGCGAAGTTTGCGAGTACGGAGTCGGTAAACTGTGTGTTACAGTTGTCGGAACATTTATGATTCGAAAAGCTGAAAAGGCATTTGCCCATGTAATGAAATGCACCCAGCGCGGTGATGGTGAGGCGAATTTCTGCATGGTCTGGACCGCCGAGAATTTAGCCGGAATAGCCAAGATACTCAAATTGAGACGTAGACGATTGTGACAGCCTCTAGAATTTTACATTTCCCCTACAAAAGTGCTTACTTTTGACGCTAGAATCATCGGAACGCCCCTAAACAGGAAAAGAGACGAGGAAGCCTTTTCCTCACTCAAACCGGGAATTTACCCCAAAAACACGATTATCTGTGGTATCTGGCCAGCTTTGATGGCCATCTTCACTACCGGCCGCCGATGTAACCAGCGGTAAATTGACCTGTGAAAGCGGCGGTCTCGATCCGTCTGGCGTGTTATCCGTGCCGGTTTCATTTCAGCTTATCCATCGCCAGAAGAAATAGACAGGCAGCAATGGCAACGCAAATCCCTACCACCAAGAAAAATTGCTGATGCTCAGGCGTCACCGTTTCACCTTTTGCTTTAGAGTGGAATCAACCAACACTTTCAGTTCCGGAACGCTGAACTTATCGAGATGGTCTTTATCCAGCAGCATTTCCAGTTCGTAAAAGCAAGCCGGGCAAGCATCGCCGGAGACGATCACCGCTAAGAGCCGACGAATTCGCGCGGCTTCATCCGGTGAGTATTGGAGTCTGCCGCGCGAATCATCCACGATTGCCTCATGATTTTACTGCCGGTGTAACAGGCGGAATCGCGCTCGGGATAACCTGCGCTTTGCTACTCTGTGTTTCTTTCGCCTGCCTACGCCACTTGGAGATACCGAGCCATACCAGCGTAACCAGTCCTACCGTCACGGTGTACGTTGTCGGCGCAACACCTAGCACAAGCGTAAGATAAGTCGAATGCGCGGCGAGCCAAACATCGCAAACCGGTTGCGTGATATGATGCTGAATCAACCACGGAATCAAGAAAACCAAATGCACAGCGCGGCTGGCAATGAACCCAACAATCAGCGCGCTAATTCCGTGAAGCGTTCGACAAAGCCCTTGAGTCGCCGCGTCCGAACTGCCGGTAATGTCCTGAACCTTATTCGCAATCGTCTGGTTAATTGCTCCCTCGAACTGGCAAATGGCTGATGCTTCCATAGTTATCTCCTTAGAACGGTAACGATAAACCAAACGCGCCACACGGTGCCCACTGGTCACAAAGCGTACCGGCCGCAATAAAAGCCTTGCTGCCAGTGAGGATCGCGCGAATCTTCGTCGGCGTAACACCGGCCGGTTTCGGCAAAAGCGTTACCGATTCATAAACGCACAAGCCCTCTTTCGTTCCGTGACTTTGGCTCATAATCGTTTCGCTCGATATGCCGGTGGACCAAACATTATTGGCTTTGCTCGTTACCTTGTACACCGAGTAGCCAACATGCAAATCAGCGCCGTAATCGAACGCTTTCACTGACGGCAGATAAAATCCACCGGTGCCAGAACCAAGCTCGGTATTATCTGGCGAAGCCTTGATAAACGATTCGATCGCGTCCACTATTCCCGCTGGCGGTACGGCTGGAATAATCGGAGCCGCCGGAGCTTGTCCAAAACACGGCAAGCTAGCCACCATCACAATCACCGCAAGTACGTATCCTTTCATGTTCCTTTTTCCTTTCGATTTTGGTTTGTGTTTTCAGATTACTGCACTGACCACAAAAGTTCCATCAGCGTAGCTTGGCGTTCCGGACGTGTTCCACGTTCCCGGTGAAGGCAAAAACGAGTTGAAGAAATGCACCAAACCGGTTGAGCCAAGCGTGGTCAACGTCTTATTGTCAACGCCCGCGCTCATTTCTGTCTGCAAGGCCGCCAATACTGAGGTCACGCTTTGCGGATTTACTGGCACAGTTGTTAAGTCGGCCGTGAACGTAGGATCGGTGAGATAGGCGGCGGCGGCCGCTGTCGCAATATTTGCCAATGCACTATTGCCACTAAGTGCATTCAACCATTGCAACTGATAAGTGGAAAAAATCTTGATACTGGCCAGCTTCAATCCGTCCGCATACTGGTCAACGAAGTTTTCCAAAAGCGTTGACGTGTTGCCTTGTTGCGTGTTGGCATCATCGTAGAGCAGACACAACTTGCCAAGCAGTTTTAGATGTTTCTGATAATTTGCATCCGTCATGTTTTTTGTTCCTTTCAGTTTCCTTCATCGCTTCCCAAATCCACCGGCGCAAAAAAATTTGTGCCATCATAAGTCCAACACGGACACGGGCGCGGCACAACGGACGTCACGTCAACAACGGCGTCGTATTGCGCGGTAATGCGTGCCACAAAAGCCGCGTCAGCAACGATCACGTTTTGCACAACTTCGTTTTTTACCAATGCGTAGTAGTTCATGTTATGCCCACCATTCTATTACCAAAGCTCCATCGCAACCGTTCGCGCCCGCGCCACCGGTCCCGCCACTACCACCGGCAGTTGAACCGCAACCGCCGCCACCCGCGCCAGAACCGCCACTTCCGCCACGGCCGAACAAACCGGCAATGCCAGCTGTGCCGTTGCTGCCAGCGCTACCAGCGCCAGCATTGTTGCCCGCGCCACCAGTCGCGCCGTTGACCGGTGTGCCGCCGCTTGCGGCTGTCATACCAAACATTGCAATCTCAATACCATAGCCGCCCCAAGACGAAGAACTGCCGCCACCGCCACCGCCGCACGTTCCACTCGCTAGGCCGCCCGCGCCGCCAGTGGCCGGCGGTGAAGATACCGTTCCCCAAAGCGTTGAACCGAGTTGATTGGTTGAACCTCCACCATTAACGCCAGCATTGCTTGGCGCGCCGCCCGCGCCGCCGGTTGCGCCAGCGCCACCCGAAGCACCCACATTGTAACCATAACCTTGCCCGCCACTAGACGAGCCAGAGCCACCAGCGCCGCCGCCGGCCAGTGTGCCGCTTGCGCCAGCCGCGCCGCCGCTTCCGCCGTTGCCGCCTATCGCCACGTTAGTCGCGTTGGCGTTGCCAAAGGTAATAAGAACGTCAAATTGCGTTACGCCACCAGCGCCGCCGGCTGTTCCGGCTGTAACGGCGGCACCGCCAGCGCCACCGCTACCGCCCGCGCCGATGGTTACGTTGTACACTGTGGCTGGCACAACGTCCACAACTGCGCGCACGAAATCCGATCCACCGCCACCACGTCCACCACGTCCACCACCGCCTCCACCACCACTTGCACCGGTATAGCCGTTGCCTCCTCCTCCACCACCGCCTCCACCGCCGCCAGCAGCACGACCATTAACTACAACTTTGGTAACGCCAGTCGGCGCCGTCCACGTTCCCGAACTGGCGAATACGGCGCGGTTATAACTTTGCCCGCCGCCGCCGCCGCCCGCAATCCACGAAAGATTGCCGTCCGTGTCGCAACTCAAAACGTAACCGGCAACCGCCGGATATGCTGCCGGAAACGTGTAGGTTAAATCTTCAACTTGCGCCGTGGTTTGGAAATACGTGAAGTATGAACCGGACGCCAAACCTAGAATCCCCCCAACCTTCAAGTTGTCGCGGAAGGTGCTAGTTTTGTTGGAAACACCTACTTGAAAAACCGTGTTGTAACCATCGTCAACGGCGAAGCACACGTCATTCGTTCCCGCGCCGGTAATGGCAACTAAACCGCCGCCGACGTTATTGCTCCATTCCTTGATAAGCCCGGTCTTGCCGTAGCTGTCTTTCAAGGTGATGGACGCAAAGGTATTCGACGCCACAAGCGGGTCACTAGAAATGCCGCGCCCGGTTATGCTTGTGCCATCAGTGCAAAGCGGCTGCGAGATTAACGCTATGCCGTTGGTGAACCGCCAGTAATTGCCAGTGCCGGCGCGCCACTGGTCGCCTTCAACTGCTACGCCGTTATCGGTCCACGCCGTTCCACTCCAAGTTACGAAATGATTATCAAGTCCAACCCATGCACCCGTGCCGTTCGGCACAACAAAATACTTGTCACCAATGTTCGGCAACGCTGGCGGGTCGGATTGGTTGTCAAGAATGCCGGTCTTGGTTGTGTAAAGTGGCGAGAGTGCTTGCTGTACCGAGAACTCTTCTGCGTTTATTTGTGCGCTGGTTGCAGAACCAGCAGGATCAAATGCGCTTTCATCGTCATACGCCGCCGTTCCCAAACTATCTTGCAAATCGGTCAAGTTGCTTTGCACCGCCGCCGCCGCGCCCGCCGCGTCCGCGCCAACATCGGAATACGTAAGAACCACCGCGCCGGTTTTCGTGTTGACGCTCGTAACCAGTGCTTGATTGCTTACCTTTCGCCAGATTGCGCCGTCGTACCAGATATCATCGTTCACCGCGAAAGAGGTCAACACACCACCGAAGGTTTGCGATCCGGCTACGGTGCAACGATAAAGCCATCCGATCGTTCCTGTTCCGTCTTGCAAATGCGGGTTGTTTGCGTTGGCATCCCAGCCGCCTTTTACGATAAAACCGCCGCCGCCATTAACAGCTTGCAATGGACTGGACGGTGTTCCAGCACCGATGATGGTTACACCGTCAACCGTTAGCGCGGTTGCGTTGGTCAGATAAACGGGCATACCTTCGCCGCTTCCCGCTATCGCAATAAAAACTGGAATGCCTTCGTCGCTCATAGAATTAGTGTCCTTTCAAAAACAACCCTAGCACAAAGCCGATGATATTGCTAATGATGCCAACAGTGAACACCGCGCCGATCACCTTATTGCTGTATGCGTTCAATCGCTTAACGTCACCCGCTAATTCGACAAGATTCGGTTGTCCGGCTAGTGCAAGCTTAACAGCAACAATTTCTTTCTGAATAGTTTCCATCTTCCCTGCTTGCTCGATACGCCAGCATCGCGTTTCTTCCACGAAATCGTCGAACCGTGTTTTGCGTCCGTCAGCGCTCATGATTTTCAAGAGTTGACATTAGCCGCCACCGTGCATGGATATTGATAGCGCCGTATATGGCCAGCACCATCGTTAAATTCCGCCTCAAAATAACTGCTCTTGGTGTAACCAGTCCCGAGAAAAGTTCCTACGTTCGGACTGCTCAAATCCATCACGCCCGTAAAGCCCGGGTCTTTTGGTACAATGCCGGTCAACGACGCGATTATTGGCGGTGTTGGTTTCGGAGTACCGATCGGTTGACCAGTCCCAGCCATGACAGAACAAATGAGCGTCCATGTTTCAACACCATAATACGCCAACGGATTCGGCACAGTGCCAGTTGACCGCACAAGGTAAATATTCATCGGCACTTTATCGCCTTGCACGAAAAGCATATTACCGAACGGTTGCGCCGTGCCAAAGTTGCCATAGAAAGCGCCGGTGTAGGCGTCAATAAAAACGTTGGTCGTGGCAAACGTGGCGTGAACCAGCGTCGGCGTTGCCGTGGCGGTGGCTACGCCGTGGCCGGTGGCAAACAATACTTCGGCTTCGCCAAGCAAACAAGAACCAGTCGCTACGCCGTGGCTGGTGGCGGCCACCGCTTGCGCGTTTCGCATTGCGGCGGTATCGGCGGCCACGCCAGCGCCAAGCGCCGCCATAAAAACGTAGTGCATCACGGTTAAGGCCGCGTTGTCAACGGCGAGACCAGCACCCGCCGCGCCAGTTGCCCAGCGAACCTTAGCGGCGGCGGTGTCAACAGCTACACCGTTACCCCGCGCGTTCAACGCCTTCGGCGTAGCGGCAGCGATCTTCACTTCAACAGCAGTAGTTTGAAGTGGCGTACTACCGTAATCACTAATGCTGAAAGGATTAACCGATGGACCGCCGATGCGGTGTTCAACCAAATCCGAATAATTGGCGTGTTGATTATACTCCAAACTTATCCAGCCACTTCCCGACGCGGTTAAGTAAGCCGCGTTGGAGTTCTTCATATCGAAACAACCAAATAAGGCATCGTTGTTTGCACCGGCAAAACTGCCGTAAGTTACGCTTGAAGAATTGCTGAACGTGCCATGAACGATTTGCGCCAGCGTGTTTGCCACCGTGCTACTAATGTCAATTCCATCTTCTTCGATGATTGCCATTTCCGCACTGTTAGGCGAGCCAGTGGCCACTGACGCCGTAATCGCGCCCGTTGTCATCCCCAACGTGAAACTACCGAACAACGTAATCCGGAAATAACTTGTGCCGGAAGTATTTTGCCAATCATCTAGCTGCACCCACGTTCCGCCCGCACCCGATACCGATGGTAAGACTGGCGCGGAATACTCGCGATATTGCGCGATGAACAAGTAAATTGCGCCGTTGCTGGCGACTGGCGTAATGGACGCCGAAACCAACGATGAAGGATAGGTTGCGCCTACGTCGCCAAGTGCGGTCGTTGTGATTGACACGGCCACCGCCTTTCAGTTCGCACGGCGCTTACTGTTCCGTGTAAACAAGTGCGCCAACGCCGAACGATGCCGTATCGCCAGTGCCGATAGTTTTGCTAACGGTCAAATCGGCATAGTAAAGCAAGTTGCCGCCGGAAAGCGCGTCGCAAACGCCACTGGAAACAACCGTTCCCCACGGCGCGGTAGCGGTGGCAAAAGTAATTGCCGTGCCATTGCTTTTACTGGCCGGGTTACTGCCGCTGGCCGCTGGCCAGTTGGTCGAGTTGTTGGTCACTGGAACGCGCGCGTAACTGCCGCCGGATACTTCTACCGGCGAGCCGCCACTTGGCGAGACAGTGTAAAGCGCGATATAAAGCGTTGCCGGTGGAGAGAAAGCACTTGCGCCAAAAACTTGATTGAGCGCCGCCGCTTGCATGTACGGATACTTAGAACCAGCCATAGGTTAATTCCTTTCGTTCGGTTTGTGCAAACATAGCACAGGACTTTTCGCTGTCAAGGTAAGCCAACACAAAGGGATCAGTCGCCATAGTGATAAACCGGCTTCACCAAAAGATTCAACCAGTAGATATTATTTATCCATCCGGTATGGGTGAACCATCCGGACCACGCGGTTTCAAAAAACGGTGGCGGCATTGGTTGCGGTAATGCGCCCGGGTCAAAGCCGTTGGCGTCAACTAAATTAATCTCAACGTAGCTATTCCCGGCGTTGGCTGTGGCAAAACCGGTAGCATCACCAAAGCCGAAGTCAGCCAAGTCAGGGTCGTTTTTTACCGGGTATGTAATGCTGCCATCTTCTTGAATCATCATTCCGCTTGCCGGTGTGTATTGGTTGTTCGGATCAACGTTAGCGTAACCACCGCAATAACCACCCCACAAAGCGGAGTCCACTGGCAACACTAAGCGCGATAAATCAATGCTATAAGTGCATCGAGTAGCGGCAATGGAGTAAGTTGTCGGCGCGTTAGCGGCAACAGCAAAAAAATAAGGAAAACAATAGGCCGGGTTTGGATTAACTACTGACTGCCATGGCGCGGCGGCAAAAGCGGCTTGCGCGTCGGCGTAAGAAAGATAAGCGTGCGGCGTGGATTTTGTTTCGGCGTGGACTATGCCGTTGATTGTCCAAAATGGAAAGTTGAGATTTGTAAATGCTGTCGCCAGTTCATTCGGATGTTCCGCCCATATTAAGTTAGCCGGATTGGTATTCGGGTATAACGGGTAAGTGCCAAGACCAGCACTATAAGTGAACGGTGTAAAGCCAAACGCACTCCCGCGCGCCGGAACGCCAGTCCATCGGTATTTCCCATCCGGGTCAACTGGTCGGCCACAGTTTGCCGTAAAATCTTGTATGCTCTCACCGAGATAAGGCGAGTAGTTGAAAAAGTATGGCAAGTGCGCTGGCGCTGGCACGTTAATAGGCGCGTTTGGGTTAATGAAGTAGGGAAGCATCGCGTTCACAAATCCCATCAGCCCTTGTAACGGACTCATTATGGTTGCCTTGATAACATCGGCACTTGTTGGCAAATCCGGAGCTAAACTTAGTAGGTAAGATTCAAGCCCGGCACTTGGTTGGCAATGCAAGCGCTCTCGCATAGCCAAGATTAACTCGGTGGCATCAGTCAAGCGTATTGGTGGCGCGCTGGGTGTTAAGAGCGTGCTTGCCGCTGGTAAGGTTGTCCAGCTCATAAGTAGAAACTGAAATCCTTGCTTGCGCCGTTCCCCATCATTGACCGGTCAATATTGCTGATAGCCGTCGGTGTGCCGCTAAGTGTAACGTCAGCCAACGGCCAATAAAGGCAAGCGGGCTTTGGGATTGGTCCACCATCGTTTGCCGGTGGCCAACTTGTGCCAGTAGCTAAAACAAGGTGCCCTACTGTGCTTATCAAGTTGGTGGAGTTTTCAATAGTGCGCCAACCGCAAGTCAAGTCCAACCAAACCTTGCAACTGGCCGACACTGTAACCAGTTGAACCGGCTGGCCGTTTATCATGTAGGGCGCGGGCGGCGTGACAAAGTTGTTTATTGTCGGTAACAACTTAAAAAACGTGCCATTCAGTTGCAACCCAGCGCAAATCACACCAAGCACTGGTCCACCTATGCCTTTAGCGCCGGTGGCGTCTAGCACAGTGAAGGGCGCGTAAACTTGGCTAAGAGTTGTAACGGTGGCGGCACCCGCTTGTGAAGGGTAACTGATTTGCGTGCCGCTTAGTGTGCGCGAGATACGCAACGGCGCAACCACTTCCACGCGCAACTTATCTATCTCATCGCAAAGTCTGTTCCAAAGACGATCGCGTGCGTTATTTTCTATAACTTTGAGGTCGCGTGCTGCCATAGATCACCAGCTTCCGCGCCCTTGCAAGTCAGGGTCTTGGTAATCAAGATTTGCATCAGAATAAATCGCCGTGTCCCAACCGCGTGTGTTGTACCAAAGCACTTCTGTTTTCTGCCAGATGGGAGATGCGCCGCGAAACTGGTTAATCATCGTTTTGTCAACGCGGAGCCAACTGTGGTTGGTGTTGTTGAAATCCGGCAATAATGCGAACTGTGCGGCAAGCCCGGGCGTGTTGTCTTGCAACGATTGCAAGTCGGCCAGCATTTGCACCGGACTCCAAAAGCGCCCTAGCTGGCTGGCGTCAAAGTCGGCCGTGGTTAATTCAGTGGCAAACCGGTGGCTAACTACCTTCAGTTCACCGTTGCCAACAATGTAGGCTTCAATACCGGCAAAGCGAACCACGCTTTTATCATTATTTTGCGGCAACGCATTTACGAAACCGCCAAACTGATAATATTGCACGCCGCCAACTACCGGACCATTGGTTAAAATTTTGCACTTGGACGGGAAAACGCTTTCTTGAAAGAACGACGGATGCAACGTGATAGGCCGTTCCATTTTTCCATTGTGGAATTCAACAATGGTGAAAGGGCGGGCAAAAGCTCCGGTAAATACAGCCGTTATTCTGTACCAAAGTGGTGCAACGTGGTCCACGTCGCATGTTACGCAATAGAGATTCACAGCTTGGCTGTTAATGATTTTCGTGAAGTAGCTGATGCGCGGGACCGGCAACACAACCGCGCTAAAAAAACTGAACTCTACGCTCTGCACATTAACCATCCAAACGCGCGTGCAATCCACGGTGCCATCCGTCTTGAAAGAATATTTTGGAGACTCCGGCTGTTCCATTGCCGAAACGAGGTCTTGTCCAAACTGAATTACGCTCATTGCGCTCCTCCCGATGCTGGCGTGAATTCTGAAGTTAATCCCGGCGCCGGTTTCGGTTTGGGGTTTAGTGTGGCCGTTACCAGCTTATCGATCCCATCCTTGATATCGTTCAACACTTCTACGCCTTGCGATGTTCCCATCGCCGCAACTCCCGCGCCTATCATGCCCGGAATTCCACCAAGCACGCCACCGGCAAACGTTTGAGTCATTACGCCACCGGCGCGCGCTGCTATTGCAGCGGGAGTTTTCGCTACCGCTGGCGCGCCTGTTATGCCTACTACGCCTCCACCGCCGCCACCGATCCGTCTCCATTCATCCCACTTATCCAAAACGCGCGTCATTGGCAGCGCCAGATTCTTACCGAGTAAATCCGTTTTTTTCGCTTCACTTTTACCGAGAAAATCCAAAGCTTTCGACCACTTATCAATCGGGGTTGCCTTGAAAAGTTTTTCAACCATCTCTTCTGAAGCACCGGGCGGAATCTTAATCAGGTCTTGAACTGGAATACCGCCAGCAACCAATCTCGCCAGAAAATCACGGCTGTATCCTTCCGGCAACGTCAGCCCCTTTTTGACTGCGTTCTGAATATCTTCTTCCGCCTTTGTGATTACCGGATTCGGAATAAGTATGGCACCGCCAAAACCAGTAGGTGCATTTACTTTTAATTCCGGCAACGCTTTGCCTGCCATTTCTCCAGCGCCAAAAGCTCCGATCGCTTGCAGCAATTTCAACTGCACCGAGGCCGCTTTATTCTCCGCTTGCAGTTTTGCCAAAGCGGTCGGATTTGCGGCCGTCTCTTTGGTTACTTTAATAGCCGCCTCGAGGCGCTTGTGGATTGCCTGTTGTTTTTCCAGTTCCGCGCTTTCGGCTTCAGTGGATTCAAGCACGCCAAGCATGCTCGTATCAACCGCGCCAAGTCCTTTGGATTCTGAAGCGAGCATCTTTTCACCGGCCGCACCGAACATTTCTTGCGCTACCGCTATCCGTCGCCACGCGTCCATCGGAGCTGTCCGGATAAGTGACATGACTTTATCAATCTTCTCTCCGGTCATGCCGCCAACAAGAAAATCCTTTGGCAGTTGCCCGAGCCGCATTTGTTCAGTAATGAAATTGCGTAAGTGTCGCGTGCCCTCGACATACCGCTGTTGCAAGGTCAGAAGTGCATCGGCGGCTTCGCCTTCGCTCAAATCCACGTCTTGATATGCTGCTTTGAGTTGAAGGATTGATTTTATCGGGATGCCGGTGATCCGGCTTGCTTGCTGGTATTTGACCGCACTGGCCGTTGCCTCTTTTGTGAGAGTGAGCAGCTTTGATATCGCCGTAATTCCCAAACCAATGCCAGTAGCCGCCAGCGTGCTTGAACCTTTGAGGATATTAAAAAAACCTTCCGCCGTTTTACCGACTGTTCCAAAAGCGCCATCAGCGGTTTGTAGCGCGCCGGTTAATTTTGTGGCCAGTTCCTTGCCGGATTTGTTCGCTTCGCGGTTGATGCTCTTGAACGCCTCGAGGAGCTTTCCCCATTTCCCAACGATCTTAAACTCCATTTCGTCATTCGCCACTTGTCACCGCCTTTCGCATGCGCTCTCTGTAAGCCGCCGCGTGTTCTGCCTGTACTTCTGTCACCACTTTCATAAATTCGCGGCTGGACGCGTCAACTTCGTCGGATACACCATCGCTGTCAAGTTTCCATAGCATCAGGTAAATCTCCGGCATGCTCATTTCGTACCACACTTCGCGCCGCGTCAGGTTGTAATTTCGCAACAGTGTCCGCGCTATCATTATCCAGTAGGGGAGTTTTTTTTTAGCTCCATGCTGGAATCGGCGCTGGTCATGCCAAAATGCTCGTTGAGTTTCGTAATTAAGCTGAAAGTTTCCGCAACATCGTCAACAAGTTCGGCGCTGGCATTGGTCGGTAATCCGCAAGACTCGTACCAAGTGAAGATCGTTGCCATGAGCGCCGGTTTTCCACCATCGCCTTTTCGCAACGTTTCCAGCGCGGCATAAACATCTGTCATCGGCGCGGCGAGCATCCAGAGCATTACGAAACCTTGCTCCACGTCCTCGAAACTGGTCAGACGCAAAAACTGGATCAGGACCACTTGAAACAACAAATGATTCTTGCGGAGTTTGAGTCCGTACTTTTCCACGCCGATTTCCTGCCGCAAAAGTGCGGCCGCCGCCGCGTCCTCGAACTTCCCGGAATCAAGATTTTCAGCCGCCTTTTGCACACGCGGGTCTTGAGCGATAACCGGCGGTAAATTTAGACCGGTCATTTGCGTCCTCTTTCATCATCGTTTGCCATAACGTGCGCCCGGTAGAATTTGAGGTTATGAGTAAAGGCGTTTACGTGGTTAATCACAATCGCCTGCTCATCCGGCGAGAGGTTTTCCCATTCGCGTGTTGTCGGCGGCGTGCGCCATAACTTCATCGCGTGCTCAATTATCGGTGAATGATGATAGGACCAGCGGATAACCGGCTTGCCATCAGGAGTGAGCGCCGGTCCACGATGTATCAGTGCCGGTTGCGCGCCAATCGTCCCGAGAAAGGTCGCTTCGTGCAGCGATTGCGTTACCAAGAATGCCGCACCATTGGCATCGATCGTGGTTGCCGGTTGACCGTTAGCTGCCGGTTGTCCCGGCACGAAAATAACTGGTTGTGATTTGTCGTTCATAATTTTGAGATGATATTGTGGGTTTCACGGCTTGCCTTAGATGCTACCGAGCGAAGGCCAATAAGCCATCGAGTATGTGTGCTTCTGAAAGCCGGTCTGTTCCGGCTTGCGGTCAATCTCATGCAGAATGACTTTGGCCACTTCAGTCGCATTGACCAAAGCAACGGAGACAGCAACCAAAAACGTCGGCAACGTACCAGCGCTGGATTGAACCAACGTCAGCGAGCCTTCATATTTCGGATTGAAATATGCAACGGTCACTGTCTCACCGATGTTATTAAGTACGGTCGCTTCTTGGGGGGTTTGCTTGATATTGAATTCTTGTGCGAATCCGGTTGTCTCGGCAGCTAAACCAAACACCGGACCAGTATCACCAAAGCGGACGACGGACATAGTTTGTTCCTTTCGTTACCTGTTTCGCAGAACCTACCGCATAAAAATATTTTGTCAAGGAGTGGAGGGCGCTGGTTTGGCAAAACCAACCACTTCAAACGTGATGCTTTTGCTCCATTCACGCGTTACGGAATTGAATCCAACGGCCGTTGTCCCTTTGAAAACGAAACCGTGAATGTAAATCCGGTCGCCGTAATTGTTGTTCCATTGCTGTTTCAAGCCGCCATTCATACCGCCGTGAGAAGAGCCGTCGACCGTGCCCTGCTGAAGCGCGTCCACCACGTTGCCATAAATTTGATTTGCCAGCGCGATAACTTGATCGGGCGGCAGCGGCGCGGTATCTTCGGCCGTGCCAGAATCCACGTCCGCGAGAACTTCAACCTGAACTTGCGCGCGGTAAATGCCCGTTTCAAGTAATTCCTCTTTGGTATTCTGAACCGTTACGCAGACTTCCGGATTGTACATTCGGCTTTCTTCCCGGCTGTGAACTACGATATTGCCGATGTTTGTGGCCAAATGGTCAACCACCACTTCCTCTAACACTTCATCGAAACGGTTTGTCGGATTATCAAGGTTGAGCGTCATAAGATTCTCACGGAGAAACCGGCCGACGTTTCGCAAAGGTCAGGCCAAACATTAACATCTGGCCATTATCGGGAGAACGTCTCACCGTTACGATCCGCATATCCTCTGCAACGGGCGGCGGCACGTCCACAAAGCGCACGATGGTTTTCTCCGCCGCAAATTCTGCCGGGAATCCCGGTGGACGACTTACTTGGACCGCCAAATTGAATTCAATCTTTTCCTCGAAACCACCGGCAACCAAAGTTTGAGAGAAATCCGGCGTGGTAAGCGTTCCTTGATACGTGTTCGTGTTGGGAGGCTGGTCGCCGCGTGCCACGGTGAAATTGACGGGCATATCATTCCAGATTCGCTGCATTTGAACGTCGATAATATCCAACGGCAAATCGCCCATAATTCCTACCAATACGCCAAAACTTATCGGCTGTCAAATTTCGGGAAAGCAAAAGCCGGTGGTCCAAGGATAAACCACCGGCTTGTTGCTGCGATGCCTCTTGTCCCAATGCCTTATGCAACCCCAGTTGACGAGAACACCATTTCTGGCAGACCGACGCCGACGTTGTACCGCGCGTACACGCCGTACACGAATTTCGCATTCATCGCCCATTGCGCGATGAACTGTTCCCACGGCAGCGTTTCGATCTCGCGCTCGATCTGGAATATCACCGGCTTGAAAAGCGCGTCAGGGAGAACAACGTGCCATTCCGTCGCCGTTTGCAGGAACGGTGAATACTCATGAGTGAACGCGCCCTGTAACGTGTTTACGCCAGCGGCCGCTTGGTTGGTCCCGCTGGACGCGCCACTGTTCGGTTGAGTCATCGGGAAGAACGTCGCGTTCTCCAACTGTTCCACCAGAAGCGACAACTGTGGCGGGCAAACGACAATCGGCTTGACGTTGCTGGACGCCAGCAAGGGGAAGCCTGCACTGTCGCGCCGGTTACGGAGGTCGGCAATGGCCGCGCGCAAACTCTCAAACGACAAGTGCGCGGTGGTGACGTTGGTAAACGGCACGGCGCGCTTGACGTTGTGCGTGCCGAAGAACGGCAAGCCATCGTAGGCAATCGCGCTTGACGGTGTCGCCAGCGCCGCTGATAACTGGCCGAAACTCAATACGTCACGATGCAGCTTGGCCACTTGCGCCAAACGCTGAATCGTCGGCTCGTAAATCCGCCACTGGTCGCGTTCCAAGTCAGCGCGGTCGATCGTGATGGTATCTTCCCACGCCTTGTTGCGGACGGTGAAACCATCGGTGTCCAAGTTATTCAGCACGCGACTATCGGTAAATTCGCGCATGCCTTGCAGACCACGCAACCAACGATGCGTGATTTGACCAAAGCCTGCGGAATCCACCACGGCCGCGATACACTGAAACTTAGGTTCGGCCAGATTGAAAGCCGCGTTGAAGATACTGTCGTACTTCGTGCGGAATCCGGCCAGTGCAGCTGTATCTAGTTCCATTGGTTAGTTCCTTTCATTACGCTTGGCGCTCATGCGGATCGAGCCGCACAATAACGCCGTTCGGTACGATTGCGTCCACGACGCCTGCGACTGGCAAAGTTGCCGGACTGGTCTGTACCGACGTAACTTCGTTGTCACTGGCGGCGTAAACAATTTTCCCAACCGTCGCTTGCGTAATGCTACCGCCGGAAGCGATGTTCATGAAAAACGTTCCCCACTCCACGTCTACGGCACTCGCGTAGGTTCCGGGCGTTGCGAGGTTTCCCGGAGCATCGGCTGTGCCAGTTACGGCGCGGCCAACTACGATCGAGGCAGCGCTGCCAGCGGCAGCTGGCACGGCGTTGCCATTGGTATCCAGCATAACCATCGCGCCACGGAAAATCTGCGCGGTGACTGGCGAAGGTGTCGGATACGCTTGCCGTCCAAGTACGTTCTTGGCGGGACTGTCAAAATCTGCGATTAGTGCGCCCATGTTCTTTTTTTCCTTTCGGCTTACTTAACGAGGTTGAACCGTTTCAAGCTGGAGAGATATTCCTCGGGATTCAATTCCAGCGCGATGCACTTCTCCCGATATTCTTCCGGCAGCGTACCAAGTTTCTCGGCGTATACCTTCGCTTCGAGCTTGACCTTCGCCGCCACTCGCTCAATCGCCTTCGTAATCGGGACTGGCGCGGGCGTGTTTGTCTTTTGCTCAAACTGCCCGGTGTTGGTCGTGCCCGCTGGCAGCGTGCCCGCCGGTACGCCAATTTTGGCGAAATACTTCGTGCACGTGCGCGCGGCGGTTTTGGAGGCCGTAACTTCGGCTTGCTGCAAAATCTTCAGCGCCACCTTTTTCGAAAACTTCTCATCGCCCTTTCCATCTTTCCCATCCTTCCCATCTTTCCCGTCTTTGTCATCGGGGTCGGGGTCAGGATCGAGTTCCATTTCCAATTCGCCTTTCTTCATCTTGGACCATTCGGCCTCAAGAGCATCAAGACGTTTGGTGAATCCCTCAAAATGTTTGCTGAATCCTTCGAGTTGCTTGGTGAAGGCTTCAAGTGCGGCAGCGGTATCGGCTTTCTTTTCGTCAGGCATGTTAGCTTTCTCCAATCGGTTATCTTTTCTGGCAGAACTTGACACAACTTTTGCAAATGTCAAGTTGCCGTCGGGTTTTTCGGTGAACAATGCGTGCGCGGCCGCAGGCACGTCCACAAAATCCAATGCAGTTATTTCGTTGCATCCTACTTCGCGTAATCCGTTTTCCAACTCTTCGCCAACGTCTCCACGGAAATCCAGACTCATGCCGAATAGGTTGCTTGCTTCCTTCGCCATCGTCATCAGGCGTTCTCGGTCTTGCGCGGCATCCGTATCCGGAGCGAAATTCAGGAACTTAATATCACAGCGAACCATGTCACCATCGCGGCGAAAGTTACTCGCTTTGCCCACCATCGCAAAAACATTGTGTCCGCCTTCGTGGGGATGGTTTACTCGTACCTTGACTTCGCCCATCCGGGTCGCTACGGCAACGACGTCGTTCAGGAATTGATCGTCCAGATACAAACCATGCCCGCCAGCTTCGCCCTTTTCGCAGGCAATCACTCCAAAAAGCATTCCCTCATCTTCGTCAACGCGGGGAATCTGTGCGGCGGGAAACTGGAAACGATAGTGTTTGGCTTTCATGTTACTTCGCACTATCGGCCGCTTTTTTCTTCGCTTCGGCAATCGCGGCAAATTCAGCCTCGATAGCTTGATCGGCAACATCAGATTTTTCTTTCAGCTTGCCGTCCATCTCCAACGAAATCGCGTTATCGATCATCTCATCTAGCTGAACGTCTTTGGTTTCTTCTTTCATGGATTTTCCCATCTGGATAACTTTGCTGTGTTCTGTCCATTGCCAGCCTTGATCGTCAAGAATGAATCCGGGTTTGCTGATGATGTTGGCGAACAAGTCCGTAATTTTGAGTTTTTCGGCCACGTTTCGCGCGTGCTTCTCACCGGCCATGCTCCAAAGGTAAAGCGTGTATCCTTCCTGCTTCCGAAGTTTGCACCACTCAATCGCTTTCGTGTTCGGCGCGCCGTCTTTTTCCAAAGTACCGTCAACGTCAACGGCGATAACCTTTGGAGCCGTGAAAGCAAAATATTTATTCAGTTCATCGTCGATGATGCTGTTGAGCTTTTCGGCCTTCACGCCTTTTGCCTCTCGCCAAGTCTTGTACGCAATGGCCGCCGCTTGTTCACGATCGTATTCGTCAGAGATTGCGGCAATGCAACGCGAGATAAAATCCTGCTCTTTCTCTTTTGGCCTCGGTAAAGGTATCGGCATTTTCGTTAATCTCCGTTCCGCCTCGATGCTGGCTCTTCTTCTCGCCCGCCGATGCGGTTCGTTGTCGGCAATGTAGTCGCTTCGCGCATTTTGTCAACTGCCTCTTTTGCTTTTAGTATTCCGGGCGGCAAAACGCTGCTTACCGTGCTCGGGTCAATTCCCTTTTCTTGACAACGTTTCTCGATGTAAACCACTTCGGCGATTCGCTTGTCGATCTTCTCCTGCCAATCCGCGCCTTCCGTTTCCAAGTAGATATCTTCAAGCGTGGTCATCCCTGCTTTCAACCGTTCCGTGTACGCGGTGGCTTCCTGATTAGGGTCAACACCGAGATTCGCCGGACCGCGCCAACTGAAGTTTTCAATTATCCGTTCATCTTCCGGAAGTAATCCGCTTTCCATCCGTTTGCTTGCCCACACCACGTAAATCCGGTCGAGCAATTCATGGGCGAGCCAACTTTGCCACTGGCGAATGAAAAGCATCGAGTCGAGCAAAACCGTTTTGCTGCTCGACCAGCTCATGCCGGTAAAATCCTGCATCATCATCTCGTAAGTCTGCCCCATCCCGAGCGCAATTTGTCGGCAGAGAAAACGCGCATACGGGTCAAATTGCGAAGTCGGAACCGTTGGCTGAAATGAGGAAATATCTTCGCCCGGACTTAACCACGTAACCTGTCCGGTTGACAACGGCATGGACCGATAATTTTGGCCACCAGCTCCAGTTGTCGGATTCGTCGTTCCCTGCGGTTGTGTTTGCATCAGCTGGAACATCGCCGGTTGTTCGCGCTTGATAACCACGCCGAAAGTCGCGTTGATGTTCGCTTGAATTCGCGTGCTAGTCAGATACTTATCAAGGTCGCGCGCAACTTGGATCACCGGCGCCAGCAAGGAAACGCCGCGCACTTGGTCCACGCGTTGCTTGCGATACATGAGAATGAAATTCTCAACGCTTATCGGTTTGCAATTCGTAAGAATGCCGCCGATCCCGCGTTCCCCAACGAGGTAGGATATCGGACGTCCGGTTCTCCAATCCACATTCACGCCGCCAATCGGGTTTATCTGGTCGAGGTTAATATTCAACCGCATTTCCGGTCCGATGCGATCACCTTCAACCAAAGCGAGTCGTAGGTCGCCTTCATCGTCCACTAAAATTATTCCGATATCTCCATCGATGTAAGTTGACCGCACGCATTGTTCGAGCATTTCGCGTAAGCTGAACAGGTGACGAATTTCCGGACGTTCCTGCCAATCGTTCCACTGGCTAATCACCAGCCGGTTAAGTTTTTTGTCTCCGGTGGAAAGTTGCAAATGTAAACCGGAACCTACCACGCGCCGCCCGACGCCGTTTACCGCGCTGCGAATGATTGCGAAATTGGTGTAGAGGTCGCGTCCTTCCAGCATAAGCTGATACCGCGTGTATCCGGGTAACTGCGCCTCTTCCGTTGTCAGCGGACCAAGTGCGTATTCGCGCTGGTAACTGCGATAGGCGGCCGCATACGCCAGTTGCGCGTGATGCGCCGCCAGTTGCGTGCGTTCAGTGATTCGCCGCGCTAGTAATCCGGGCGAGAATGGTTTTACGATCGTGTCTATCGCGCGTTCGACCAGATTGCCGCGCATGAACCGAGCCGCGATATCGTAGGCTTGATTTTCAGGATGCAAGGTTTCATTCATTGGTGGCCTTGCGGGTCAACGGCATGGTCAACGCGGTATTTTATTTTGTCGTCAACAAGTTCCGCGTGCAATTCCGCAATCCGTTTATTGCGCGTCGCGTCAGTGATTGCGATAACCATAACCGGATGGGTGGCCGCGATCCGTTGTTTGACCAACCAGCGCGCCTGTTCTATCGCCGTTTCTAAACTTCCCGCTGTTGCTTTCGCGCGGCTTTCCAAGTCCTCGACTTCGTACATTTCAAGAGCCGGTTTGATTACTGGTTCTGTGGTGTTCGCTGGCGCGCCAACGGCCGCTGCCATTTCCAGCCGGATGATGCGGTTGATAATTCGGTTCGGTAGCATGATGATTTACATTCCAAAATCCGGCGTCGGCGGATATTGACTTTGAATTGCCTGTGGCACTGTGGGACCGGTCATGGTGGCAATCGTCGGTGCCGCGCTTACGATCGCATTCTGCATGACACAAATAATTTTCCAAAGTTCATTTAGGTTGTGCAACGTGATGGTTCGGTCGCCAAGCGAATAGCTGGCCAATTTACCGTCGCGGATATTGCGATAGACAATCATCAGCGCGGTAAGCTCTTGTGTCGGATTTAAGCCAAGCGGATCGTCTGCCATGCCGAAACCATAACCTTTTTTTTGAGGTTGTCAACAACTTGCGTTTTTTCAGAACATCGGCTGCTCTTGATTCTGCCAGATATTCGCGTCGTTCCCAGATATCGGCTGATATCCATTCGCCTGTGGAGGCGGTGGCGAATTTACCGGCATTGGCGGTGGCGGACGATCTACGGTTTGATTCGCGCCAACAAAAAGCAACGGTTTGATTGACTCGAAACCGGCCAGTCCCATCGTCGCACAATCCAAGCCGTGATTTGGGCGGCGGCCAATCAGCTGCCATTCGTGATACAACCGGCCGTAGCTGCCGCGCTTCTCGATCCGGACTTCTGCCAGCAAATGTTTTTGCAACTCCTCGAATCCTTCCTTCGGCATTTGCCAAGTCTTGTTAGCTATCTTGGCGGCGAGCGCGTCTTTCCAAGTGTTCGGCCGAAACTTGAGCCGCAAGATTTTGTTGTGTTGACCGCGCGCAAGGCCACCGTCAAATTCCACCGTGTCCCAGCGGTACGGAACGTTCAGCGCGTTGTTACCGAGAATCGCTTTCCAGCTCGGGTGATTCGCACACCAATCAAAAACCATTTTCGGCCGGTAGTTGTGATCAATGAAAGTTTGCACCACGTTCCATTTCGCGCCGATTGCCTCGCACTCCTCCAAACCGGGCAAGTTGCAAAACTCCAGAACGATACCTTTGCCGGTTTGGTCAAACGCCTGCACCAATGTCCAGACCGAATCCTGTTGAACGTCAACCGTTTGGATTGCCTTGTAACCTTCCGGAACTCCGGCAGCCGGTTCAAGATTTGCGATGCTTTCCAAAGCCGCCTCACTTTCCGCCAAGTCACCGGACGTGTAGAACGGTTCGGCCAACCACGCGTTGACGAAGGCTTGTAACTTTTCCGCGTTCACTTTGCTTTTCAGAAATTCAACCGCAACCTTCCCGAAAGAAATGTTCATCGCGTAAAGAGTGTTAAGGTGACAGCTTACCAATCCCGGAACTTTGGATTGCACCGTTGGTTGCCACTTCGCGCCATTTTTCGGGTCAAGCATCCATCGCTTGTGATAATCGAAAATCGGTTTCTCGCAAAAGGCGCAAACGTAATGCGCGGTCCGCGCGACTTGTGCCAAGTCCCATGAACCATCCGGATGCTTGGCGTTTTCATCCCAGCGCAAAAAGTGCCGCCGTTTGTCGCGCATGGTCAATCGCTGAAGTTGCCGACAATGCGGACAGGGCACGAAATAGTAACGCTGGTCGCCCTGCTGAAACTCCGTCCAGATTTGCCCGTGCTCAACGGTCGGTGTTGACGTGATGATGTGTTTGTGATTTGTCCTACCTTTCGTGCGTTGCAAGGCCAGCTCGAGCGCGCCTGTCTCTTTCGGTCCGGCGAGGTCGTAGGCGTCCACTTCATCGCAAATCACCACGCCAGCCGATCTGCTTTTCAGGTTTGCATCGGTCCCGGCACCGACAAGCCACAGGTTCATACGGCGAAATTGAATTTCGAGATTCTTGTAATCGTCCGCCTTCAGCGGCTTTTCCTTCAGCAGCGCCTTTGACGCCTCAATCGTCGGTTTTAGCCGGTTCTCGCTGAAGTCGCGCGCCAATGTGATATTCGGGAAAACTACAATCACCGGGACCGGGTTTTCAGCGATCGTGTATTCCACCATCTTTTTCAAAGTTTCAGTTTTGCTCGACTGGGCAGACCAACACATGACGATCGTCTCGATCTCGTTATCGGTGAACCATTCCATCGGACCGCGCACATACGGGCAAAAGCTGGTGGTATATGGACCGGGCGACTCGCTCACCTTTTCCGGTAGGCAAATGTTTTGCTCCGCCCATTGCCATACATTCGGCCGTGGACGCGGCTCCCATGCTTTCAGCGTTTGCCAGAACGCTTCACTCGGTGAGATTAGCTTTTTCATCCGGAACTTTGGCCGGTGGCGTGCTTACCACCGGCAGGAAGGTTTCGTTGATCCACCGCTGAAGCTCCGCCTCAGCCAATGCCGTGTTCTGCGGATTCACGCGGCTGGCCATCGCTTTCGGCATCGCGTCCAACAAGGTCCGCGCTCTCTCCGCCCAATCCTTGAACGACTGTACCAGTTCATTTAGGATTTTGTTGTAAAGGTCTATCCGCACGTCTCGCAACTTTTCCAAGTCATGAACCACCCGAAGCGATTCCGTGTAGTTTCGTAACCGCGCCGCAATCAAGGTCTGGTCTCCGGCTTGGCACGCTTGAAGCCACAAACCGTAGGACTGCGAAACTGCTTCCCTCGCACGCGGTAGATTCACTTCCAGCGTTTCCAGTTCCAGCATCCGGAGCTGTGACAACCGTGCCCGGAACTCTTCATCCTCGCTTTCGTACTCAACCTTTGGCGGCGCGGCCGGTAACATCTTCGGCGGCGCGCTGGCAGTTGGTACGGCCGTTGCTTTGGTGTTGATGTTTGATATCACGCGTTGGCTATTGGCCGCCATCCACGCGTCTGCTTTGGCTTTCGGAATTATCATTCTTGGCCGCCCGCTAGTTACGCCGGGAGGCCGCTTGGCGAATGAATGCGGTAGTCCGTGTTTCAGGTTGCGGCTCAACGTGATTCTTGCGATTCCGTAAGCCGTAAGAAATTCCTCTACCGTGTAAAAAAGTTCCGCATTCGTTGCCGGTGGATTCTGAATTATGGTTTCCATCTCGCCTGCACACTACGCCGCCAAAAACATTTTTGCAAGACGCGGAAAGTTTCCACGCTTATTTTCCGTTGTTCCAGAAGAGATGAGCGTGCACTTCTCACGGACTGCACGCGTGCAAAG
>Ga0209777_10002116_pt1 | contig 26841 bp, 19 predicted proteins | sample FrelakmetHBP12HB_FD_187147 | JGI IMG/M metagenome (GOLD analysis project Ga0209777, IMG submission 187147) | Freshwater lake sediment microbial communities from the University of Notre Dame, USA, for methane emissions studies -HBP12 HB (SPAdes)... | ecosystem: Environmental > Aquatic >...
GGATTCCCCGGCAGCCATGCGTTACACGGAAATCCGCATGACCCGCTTGGCCCATGAATTCCTGGAGGATTTGGATAAAGAGACCGTTGAATTTTTGCCCAATTATGATGGTTCTTTGCAGGAACCATCCATCCTGCCCACCCAAGTTCCCAATCTTTTGATTAACGGTTCATCAGGGATCGCCGTGGGCATGGCCACCAACATCCCGCCGCACAACCTGACAGAAATCGTGGATGGGACCCTGGCCCTGATAGATAATCCCGATCTTCCTTTTGAAAAATTATATCGCCTGATCCCGGGACCTGATTTTCCCACTGCCGGATTTATATACGGAAGTTTAGGGATTCGACAGGCCTATCAAACCGGCCGGGGCATAATTAAACTCCGGGCCAGGGCCTTGGTCGAAAAAAGGAAGGCCCAGGGCCGGGAAAGCATTATCATCACCGAATTGCCCTACCAGGTCAACAAGGCCAAATTGATTGAAAAGATTGCCGAGTTGGTTAAGGAAAAAAAGATTGAAGGTATCCAGGATATCCGGGATGAATCCGACCGGGAAGGCATGCGCATCGTGGTGGATTTAAAAAAAGACGAGGTCGTGGAAATCATCCTGAACCAACTCTATAAATTTACCCCCATGGAAGTCACTTTTGGGATTATCTTTTTAGCCATCGTCAACAACCGTCCCAAGATCATGGATCTGAAAACCATGCTGGTCCATTTTCTGGACTTCCGAAAAGAAATCATCCGCAAAAGGACGGCCTTTGAACTCAAAGAAGCTGAAAGAAGGGCTCATATCCTGGAGGGGTTGAAGATAGCCCTGGACTACCTGGATGAGGTCATTGCCCTGATCCGAAAAGCAAAAAATCCCGCTGAGGCCAAGGCCCAGTTGATCAGCCGGTTCTCCTTTTCCGAGATTCAGGCCCAGTCCATATTGGAAATGCGATTGCAGCGCCTGACCAACCTGGAACGGGAAAAGATTATGCAGGATTATAAGGAAATCCTGATGACCATTGAACGGCTGAAGCAGATTCTTTCAAGCGAGGCCCTTATCCTGCAGTTGATCCGGGAGGAATTAACGGAGCTGAAAAAACGTTACGGCGATGAACGGCGCACGGAGATTGTTGAAGACACCACCGAGATCGAACTTGAGGACTTGATCGTTGAAGAAGATATGGTGGTGACCATTTCCCATGGGGGTTATATTAAAAGGAACCCCAAAAGTCTCTACCGCAGTCAGAACCGGGGTGGACGGGGGGTCACCGGTATGGAGACCAAAGAAGATGATTTTGTCGAACAACTTTATATCGCCTCCACCCACGATTACTTTCTGTTCTTCACCAATCGGGGACGGCTCCATTGGTTGAAGGTCCACGAGATCCCCCAGGCCGGGCGTCTGGCCCGGGGCAAGGCCATGGTCAATGTCTTGAACTTACAGCCCCAGGAAAAAGTGGTCACAACCCTGACCGTACATTCCTTTGAAGAAGGGAAATCGGTGATCATGGTGACCCGCAAGGGCTTGATCAAGAAGACGGACCTCATGTCCTTCAGTCGGCCCAGAACCGGTGGTATTATTGCCACCCTTATACAGGAAGGGGACGAACTCATCGCCGCCAATGTCACCCATGGGGAGCTGGACATTTTTCTGGGAACCCGCGACGGCCTGTCCATTCGCTTTAAGGAAAAAGACATAAGGGAAATGGGACGGATGGCCCAAGGGGTGCGAGGAATCCGTTTGAGCCCGGCAGACTGGGTGGTGGGCGTGGAAGTCTTGTCCCGGGAAGGGACGATCCTGACGGTGACGGAAAACGGATTCGGCAAACGAACCAGGACGGAAGATTACCGGGAACAAGGTCGGGCCGGCAAGGGGATTATTACCATCAAAACCACCGATAGAAACGGGCCGGTGGTTGGCGTGCTGCAGGTTACCGATGAAGACGATGTGATGATTATCACCGATCGGGGGAAAATCATCCGCCTGCGGGTCAAGGATATTTCGGTGATTGGAAGAAATACACAAGGGGTCCGTTTGATCAATCCGGAGGAACAGGAGAAGGTGGTCAGCGTGGCCCGATCGGCCGCCCGGGATGAGGAGAACGGGGATCCGGAATAAAAACAATTCGGGCAGCCCGGAAACATTTCATTTAAGATCGGATATGGTTAAAAACAACCGGTTAAAAAAAGTGTTTAAAAGGGTTGACAAAAGAAAATTATTATTGTATATAGGCAGTTCCTCTTAAATAAAACACACGAACATATAAATAAGGAAACCGGACTATGATAATAAAAAGAGGATTTCTTTATATTACCATAGCACTGCTGATATTATTTCCATGGCAGGTGTTTGGTGCGTCTCCAAAAAATGTGTCCCAAAAGAATAACACCACAGTTTCCAAAAAAGTCAGCCATAAAAAATCTCCCTCGTCAAAGCTCAAAGCCCAAAAAAAATCCAAGCCATCTTTAACGGCCCAAAAAAAGCGATTGAAAAAAATTGCCAAGAAACGGCATGCTAAACGTGTGGCCAAAGAAAATCCTGTTACACCCAAAGATGCCCCCCCTTTATTAAAGATCACCCCGTTGGATAACGGGAAATTCCTTCTTGAGCCCATGGATTCATCTTCAAACAGCGGCCAGGGAACGGAGTCTTTAAGTCTGATAAAAAGACCAATTTTTGAGGAAGGGATAAAGCAGGAAGAATCCGGCGAAGCCAAAAAAGATCCGTTAAACAGGTTTTCCAATCTTATCGTCCAGGTTTCCAAACAGCTTTTAGGAAAGGCTTATCGTCTGGGAGGGAATGGGCAGGGGAATGAAGGGATCGATTGTTCAGGTTTTATGAAAAAGATCTATCAGACCCTTACCCTCTCTTTGCCGCACTCCAGCCGGGAACAGGCCAAAATGGGATCATTGGTGACCACCGAATGGGACCTGAGTCGGTTGAAAATCGGGGATTTGTTGTTTTTCAAGCGCAATCGCGGAGCCCAGATCGGACATACGGGGATGTATATCGGCGAAGGACAGATGATACATTCCTCCTCAAGCAAGAAAGGGGTAGTTATTTCCAACCTGAGAGCCTCCGATTATTATAACAGGAACTTTGTTATGGCCAAAAGGTTGTTTATTTTCGACGATCCCCAGGTGGATGAATTTAAAGAATTTAAAGACATAATAGAACCCCACGAACTCTCGGTTCCTAATTAAGCTTTTCTAATATAAAAATTTTTTCGCAACGTCTGGTGACACTTACGGCAGACCTGATCATAATAAGGGCGGGGTTAACAACCCGCCCTTTATCTTTTCAGCCTGTGGAAAAACCAGCAGATCAAATCACCCGGTTTAATCCCTCTCAATAATCGTAGTCATACCCATGCCTCCGCCCACACAAAGGGTTGCCAACCCGATGGTCAGGTTACGGCGGATCATTTCATACATCAGGGTGATAATAAGTCGAACGCCTGTGGCCCCAACCGGATGACCCAAACCGATACCGCTGCCGTTGACATTAGTGATCTCCCGATTTAATCCCAAGCCCTTCTCGCAAGCCAGATACTGAGCGGCAAAGGCTTCGTTCACTTCGATAAGCTGGATATCCTTCAAATTCATCCCCGCCTTTTTCAGACACCTTTCCGTGGCCGGAACCGGGCCATAGCCCATATACTTGGGATCCACGCCGGCCACGGCCTGGGCTATGATTTTGGCCATAGGTGTGAGGCCCAACTCCTGGGCGCGGGCCCGAGAGGTGATGATCACGGCTGCGGCCCCGTCATTGAGCCCGGAGGCGTTCCCGGCCGTGACGGTCCCGTCTTTTTTAAAGGTCGGCGCCAAGCGGGCAAGATCTTTCATCGTCAATCCATAGCGGACATGTTCATCGGTGTCTACCAGGAGCGGATCGCCTTTTTTTTGCGGGATGGGCACGGGAATAATTTCCTCCTTAAATTTGCCGGACTTGATGGCTGCTTCGGCATTGTTGTGACTACGAAGGGAAACGATATCCTGTTCTTCCCGAGAGATATGGTATTTTTCGGCCAGGTTCTCAGCCGTCTGTCCCATAATGTAACCGTTTTTCTCCAGGAGGTTGCTGCCCGAATGGAGCATTTCCCACAAAGAATCGGTCATCTGGCCGTGGTTTAGACGTTGCCCCCAGCGGGCGGTCATCAGCAAATAAGGGGCTGAACTCATGGATTCCACACCTCCGGCCAGGACTATTTGGGAATCCCCGGCCTTGATTTGCTGGACCCCAAAGGCCAAAGCCTGCATGGCCGAAGAGCATTGGCGCTGAATGGTAACCGCCGGCACCTCGACCGGGATGCCAGCCTTCAGGGCCGCGGTCCGGGCCGTATTGGCTTCATCGGCGCATTGGCAGCAGTCTCCCAGGATAACATCATCCAGCTGATTTCCGGAGACGTTGGCCCGCTTAAGGACCTCGGTGATCACAGTGGCAGCCAACTGGTGCGCCCGGATGGTCTTAAAAGCTTCTCCAAATTTTCCTATGGGGGTGCGGGCCGCGGAAACAATGACAATATCGTTTGGACTTTTCAAAATAAAACCTCCTTTTTAATTTTCCTTCAATCTTAAATAGGTGGCTGCCAATAGTCAACTCTTTTAGTCGTTGTTATTATCCCTTGTATTTTTTGTTAATATTGATTTAAAATAAATATAATCTCTATTCTATACCCATTGGCAATTTTAGGAGGGACCCCATGAATATAAGCACATTGGCCTTTTTAAAGGATTGTGTCCAAATTGATTCTCTGGGCCGAGTAACCATTCAAGATAAAAAAAAGCTTCGAGAAGAAGCAATCGATCAGCTGATTCATTGGGCCGTTTTTGGAAAGGCCGATCAGCAGGCCCTGGCCTATTGGTTGATCTGGGAGTTAGGACAGGCCGTAGGGATTTATCCGGCCTCCATCCATGAATTTTATATGGCCGTAGGCCGTGGAGAAATCGACCGGCCTTTAACCGTGCCGGCCATCAACCTACGGGCCATGACCTATGACTGCGGCCGGGCTGCATTTAGAGCTGCGGTTCAAAGGAAAGTGGGGGCGGTTATTTTTGAGATCGCCCGTTCGGAAATCGGTTATACGGCCCAGAGGCCCAGAGAATATTTTTCTGCCGTCATGGCCGCCGCCATCAAAGAAGGTTTTGAGGGGCCATTGTTCGTTCAGGGGGATCATTTTCAGGTCAGCGAAAAAAAGTTCAAAGAAAAACCGGAAGAAGAAGCCCTGGCCATTGAGCAGTTGATCCTGGAGGCCATCCAGGCCGGTTTTTACAATATCGACATAGACACCTCCACCCTGGTGGATCTCGGGCAACCCACGGTTTTGGAACAACAAAGGGCCAACTATGAATTATGTGCCCGGTTCACGGCCTTTATCCGCAAACATCAACCCAAGGGGATCACTATTTCCGTAGGTGGAGAGATCGGAGAAGTTGGCGGGAAAAACAGTGACGAGACGGAGCTGAGGGCTTATATGGACGGCTTTAAACGCTCCCTGTCTCCCGGTTTGGCTGGCTTGTCCAAAATAAGCATACAAACCGGGACGAGTCATGGAGGCGTGGTCTTGCCCGACGGCACCCTGGCCCAGGTAGCCATTGATTTTAAGGTCTTAAAAGACCTCTCGAAGGTGGCCAGAAACAGCTTCGGGATGGGAGGAACGGTCCAGCATGGGGCCTCGACACTGCCGGACGAGGCCTTCCATCAATTTGTGGTTAATGATGCGGTTGAAGTCCATCTGGCCACCGGATTCCAAAATATGATTTATGACCACGCCCAATTCCCCCAAGGCTTAAAACAAAATATTTATCAATACCTCAAATCTAAGCATGCTGATGAATGGAAATCCGGCAAGACCGAGGAACAATTTCTTTACAGCACACGCAAAAAAGGATTGGGACCTTTTAAGGCCGAGATGTGGGGATTGGCGGAAGAAATTCGATCGGCTATTCGTTTAGACCTCGAAAAGAAATTCGGATTTTATTTTGACCAGCTTCAAGTGGGCGATACGCAGGATCTGATTCGAAAATTTGTCCCTCCGTTAAAAATAAAAAAGCAACAGGCCGATTTTGGGATTGACCGGGCCAAAGGAGAAGACGTCTCGGACCTGGCGGATTGAGACCAATACCAAAAAAGAAAGAACTTTCAGACTAAAAGGGGTGATGCCTCATGGGGATTCTAAAACCTCTCTAATTACCCTGGAAAGATCATCAATCAGAAAAGGCTTCTGGAGAAACGCCATAGCCCCCCGGTTCATAATCTCCTTGGCCTCACCATTCAAACTGAAACCGCTGGAAAGGATAATCATGGCCTTAGGATTGATGGATTGTATAAAGTCAAGGGCCTTGCCGCCCCCTATCCCGGGCATGATCATATCCAAAATCACCAAATCAATCCGGCTTGGATTTGCCTGGTAGATCTCCACCGCCTCCTCACCATTGTGGGCGGTAAGGAGCTGATACCCTAATCGGTTGATCATGGCCCCCGTTACATCGGTAATGGTTTTTTCATCATCAACCAAGAGAATAGTTTTCCCACGGTTTATTGTCTCCCGGGCAGGTAACTTTTCAGGGATCGCTTCTTTTTTCGAGGCCGGGAGGTAAATATTAAATGTGGTTCCATAACCTTTTTCACTGTAAACATTAATCATACCTCCATGCCCTCGAATGATACCATAGGCGGAGGCCAAACCGAGGCCGGCGCCCCGACCCATCTCTTTGGTCGTGAAAAAGGGTTCGAAAATCCGCTCCTTGGTGTTTACATCCATGCCCATGCCCGTATCCGTGACGGATATCTTCACAAAGGGTCCGGGTTGGGTTTCATAGGACTTGACATAGGATTCATCCAACATGACATTTTCCGTCTGCAGATAAATGGAACCCCCCGCGGGCATGGCCTGCCAGGCATTCATAAAGAGGTTCAGGAGGACCTGCTCAAGTTGTCCCTGGTCCGCATCTACCGTCCAAATGGTCTTGTCTAAGGTCTGATGAATGATAATTTCTTTTTTCGTTCTCCCAAACATAGAAGCGGTCTTGCTGATTAACTTATTCAGATTAGTTGGCTTGACTTCATAACGCCCTCCACGGGCATAACCCAGCAACTGACCGGTTAAATCTGCGGCACTTATAACCTGGGCCTCAATGGCCATGAGTTTTTCGTAAAAGGGATGGGAGGAGTCGATATCCAACAACATCAAAGAGGCGTAACCTTGAATCCCCATAAGTATATTATTGAATTCGTGAGCAATACCACCGGCCAAGGTCCCAATGGCCTCCAGTTTCCGGGCCTGGTTAAGCTGTTCTGTTAAACGTATTGTCTCGGCTTCCAGCTTTTTCCGCCCCGTGACATCCCGGGAAACGCCCCGGAAGCCGATGGGGTTTCCTTCCGGATCCCTGATCAATGAGGCCGACATATCCAGATGGATGATTTCTCCATCTTTCCGTTTGAGCTCTTGATTAAATAGAGTAAACGGGATACCCGTTTGATAAACTTGAAGAAATATTTTAAAGGTTTCTTCTATTTTTTCCGGTACGGTAAAGTCACGGAAGTTTAAACTCAGGAATTCCTCCCTGGTGTATCCCAACGTGCGGCCAGCCGCTTCATTGGCAAAAGTCATATTACCGGCCAGATCCGTCTCCCAGCACCCATCTGCTATGTTCTCAACAAAATCCCGGTAGCGTTCTTTTTCAGTCTCCATCATTTTCCGTTCGGTTACGTCCCGGGAAACGCCCCGGAAGCCGATGGGGTTTCCTTCCGGATCCCTGATCAATGAGGTCGACATTTCTAAGTTGATGATTTTCCCATTCTTGTGAAAAACCTCATAGTCCATTAATGTGATTGGCTGGCCTGTCCTATAAATTTCATTGTACATTTTAAAAATTTTTTTAGCCGTTTCTGGGGAAGTATAGTCGCGATTGTTCATGCCCATGTATTCTTCCCTGGAGTATCCCATGGTGCGGAAGACCGCATCATTAAAAAAAGTCATATTACCGGCTAAATCATTCTCCCAGCAACCGTCTTCTATGTTTTCGAAAAAATTCCGGTATCTGGCTTGTTCCGCCTCCATCTTTTTTCTTTCCGTTACATCCCTGCCAATCCCCCGGAAGCCCACGGGATTGCCTTCGGCGTCACGGACGAGCGAGGCCGATACTTCCAGGGTCAGTATTTTCCCTTCCTTGGTGCGATGATTGGCATAAAACCTTTCTCCCCGTTTACCCTTCCGGTATATGTCGGTATATATCTGAAAGGTCCTTCGCGCCTCCTCCGGGGTTGCATACCGTTCTTCGCGTTTCAACTGATCGAATTCCTCCGGTGTATATCCGGTCATCCGCGGCAAAACATTGTTGGTGAAGATAACCTTGCCCTCAAGATCGGTCTCAACGCATACATCGTCAATGTTTTCGATAAAATCCCGGTATCTCTCTTGTTCCTTCTCAATCTTTTTTCGTTCGGTTACGTCCCTGGTAATCCCCCGGAAGCCGATTGGATTTCCGGCCTGATCCCTGATTAACGAGACCGCACTTTCCACATTACGGATTTCCCGATCCTTGCGAATGGTTTCATATTCAAATACCTTGGAAGGCTGACCAGTTCGGTATACTTCATTGTATATGGCATATATTCTTTTAGCGGTTTCTGGAGAGGTATAATCCCGGTTGTTCATGCCAATGAATTTTTCCCGGGTGTATCCGAACATCAAGCAGGCCGCCTCGTTGACATAGGTTATTGATCCCCTCAAGTCCACTTCAAAGCAAGCATCGGATGCGTTTTCTAAGAAATCCTTGTATCTCTCTTGCTCCGCCTGCATCTTTTTCCGTTCGGTAATGTCCCTGGTAATCCCCTGGAAGCCAACAGGATTTCCTTTCGAATCCCTGATCAACGAGGCCGCGGTTTCCAGAGTACGGATTTCCTTCCCCTTGTGAATGATTTCATATTCAAATACCTTTGACGGCAGACCAGTTCGGTATATTTCGTTGTATATGGCATACACTCTTTTGGCTGTTTCCGGGGTTGTATAGGCCCGGTTGTTCATGCCCATGAATTCTTCCCGGGAGAATCCGAATATCCGGCAGGCCGCCTCATTGACAAAGGTTATCGCTCCCCTCAGGTCCACTTCAAAGCAAGCATCGGTTGCGTTTTCAAAGAAGTTCCGGTATCTCTCTTGTTCCGCCTCCATCTTTTTCCGTTCCGTAGCGTCCCAGCCTATTCCCCGGAAGCCTATGGGATTCCCCTCAGCATTCTGGATCAGCGAGGCCGAGATTTCCAACTCCCTGATTTTTCCATCCTTACTAATAATTTGATAAACAAATATTTTAGATGGGAGGCCAGTTTGGTATATCTCGTTGTATATTTGAAGAATTCTTTTAGCCGTTTCCGGTGTTGTATAATCACTGTAACGTGTACCGATCAATTCATCAGGAGAACGCCCAAGAAATTTTCCTGCGGCCGGGTTGACGAAAGTGTATTTGCCGGTCAGGTCAACTTCGTAATATCCCTCTTCGATACTATTAACAGTAGCGCGATATTTGTTCTCGCTCTCTTGAAAGGCCTTTTGAAAAGACTCCTTATGACTAAGTTGCCGACGAAGGTCGGCTAACTCCTTAAGGAGCTGTGGTTTTGTCTTTTTGTTATCATCCATAAAAAGACCCCATGAATGGAATTTTTTCTCGAAATTGTTCTTTGTTTTTGTCCAGGCAAAACTTTTGTAGTTATATTTCTGTCCTGCAGAAAAGGGGATGAGGATAAAAAAGCCGGGATCATCTATCCCTTACTCCGGGGTAACCAGACGTCTATAAACACCGGGGTAAATTCACCCTGAGTTGATTTGCCCATTTCAAAAAAAACCCAATTTTTTAATAATATATAATAACTGCCGATGGATTTGTCAATCCGTCAATGATTAAGACCCTTTGTACGATTAAAGACATCGATAAAAACAACTTGGGGATTTCAGATGGAAAATCGTGTTGTTGAACACCCAATCCGATCAATGGGATTTGGGCTGAAAGGTGTATTCAAATCCTGCCCCCATCAGGAAATACAACTGACCTTGCCGATTGGGGTCTTCCAGGTGAACTGCGGTTATGGCCCCCAGATGGGGCCGGCCTATATACCGGAAAGAGATGGCAGGCTCCCAATAAAAAGCAAGGCCCAACTTTTGCTGGGTAATCCCCGCCTCACGGGCATGGGCAATCTCGTAATAGGGCCCGACTAAAAGCTTCTTGTCCTGCCTGTCTGAAAAAAAGGAGTATAATAACTGAGTTCGGTTGGCAAAAAGATAATCGCTGTCCTTCAAGAGTATATCCTGCTCGGTTTCCAAGAAATACGGACCCCGTCCGGAAAACCGAAAAAAGGCAACATCTGTCTGATTGCGAAAGATGAACCGGTTAATCTTTCCTTGCAGGGTCGGTTGGAATAAAAAACGGTGCCCTGAACCCATTTCTTCATCATGACGTTTATCTCGTACATCATCGCCGTAGGGCGAATTGGCTGAATTAAAGGAAAGCAGGGCACTGTTGGAACCGGTGTATTGATAATAATCGTATTGCAGGCGCAAAGGCAGAAACAACCAGGGCAGCCATTCAAAATGAAGGCCGGCTTGCAGGTAAGCAGGAGATACCCCCACCCCCAGCCCGGTTTGCCAATAGGCGCTTACGACATCATTTTTTTCGTCGTAACGATAACGATTACGATAATTGATGCCGCCGAGAAAACCCAAACCGCGAGGGTTGATTCGCCCCCCTAGATCCCCATAATAGGTATATTGACCGCCAAGCTTATTCTCCTGGTCTTGAGTTGCCAATGGTTTTTGTGAGGTTGGTGAAGAGACCTCATCAGCCAGCACGCAATGGACTGTGGGAAAAATGACCAGGATCGAAAGACATAATAGGAAGATGGTATTGGCAGATCTTGGCTTCATTTTATTCTTCTTTAAATGGAAGTTATCCAAGATATTTTCCCTCGGTTTGCACCAGGGCAAGCCTGGCCTGGACCAATTTTCTATACTTGGCCGCAGCTTTGGCCAGGTTCTTGGCCGCAAAGGCTTTAAGCAGGTCCCCTTCTATTTCGGCCACATCCAGCCTCAGATAATAATCCATCGATTCCTTCAGATGGGCTATGACGATTTTGCCGGTCAACAAGGGATGATTGTTGGTGACATTGGCCTCCCTATAGCGGGTCCCATGCTCCAACTCCACCTCCAGGCCGCTTTTGAATTGATCGAGAGGGATGTTCATGCCCTTGGGATTAACCTCTTTTAATATAATCCTCGCCTCTTCCGGTTTCACCAGGGCCTTTTTTAGGGTGGTCCAATCGCGGATACCAAGGGCCTTGCAGACTCGTTTAACTTCTTTCTTGGTTACATATTCTGGAAGCCTCATAGGGATTCTCCTTTAATAATTTTTTCCGATGATCATTTTAAATTAATATACCACAATGATCTATGATAATATAGGATTGAATTATTAAGGGTCTCAAAATAATTTAGACAAAAATTACTGGTCAGGTTTGGAGGGTCTTCTCTCTCCTTAAAGGAAAATTCATGAATCTCGCCCAAGTCCTGTCGGAAAAGGCCCGGGCTTTTGGCCCAAAGACAGCCGTTCGATTCTGCGAACAAGATAGATCCTTTGCCGATCTGGACCGGCAAGTCAAAAAAGCCGCCGGGGTCCTGATGGATCTTAACATCCGTCAAGGAGACCGGGTGGCTTTTCTCCTGCCGAAAAGTTTGGATTTCATCGAATTATATTTGGCTGTTTTGAGTTTGGGGGCCATTGCTTTGCCTCTCAATCCCGGCTATCGGCCGGAAGAGATCTTGTACTTCCTTTCCGACTCGGAAAGCTCCCTGGTGATCATCCATGCTGAGAAATACTTTGAACTGGCCCCTGTTCTAAAGCAGATCCCTTCTCTTCAGTTTATTATTATGGATAAGGAGATCCCCAACGGCCTTTGTTATCCCCGTTTATTGGAAAAATCCACCGTCATAAAAGAGCCTTCCTATCCCACCCAGGAAGAGGATGTGGCTCTACTCTGCTACACCTCGGGCACGACCGGTCGTTCCAAGGGGGCCATGATCACCCATGAAAATCTCATCCAAAACATGAAGGCCATTAGCCAGGCCTGGCGCTGGACCGACCGGGATAAGCTTTTACATGTCCTACCCCTTTTTCACATCCACGGCCTGACCGTGGCCTTGAACGGGGGGCTTTATGCCGGCAGCACCATAATCATGGAGGAGCGGTTTGATCCCTATGAAGCCTGGCGGATTCTCCAAGAAGAACGATGTACCATGCTCATGGCCGTTCCCACTATTTTTCAGCGAATGAGCCAGGCCTGGGAAACTTTGGAGATAAAGCCGAACCTGGAAGCCGTAAGGATCTTTATCTCCGGATCGGCCCCTTTGCCGGAGCCCCTTTTCTATCGTTTTAAAGAGCAGACCGGTCACACGCTGTTGGAACGCTACGGCATGACCGAAACCGGGATGATTGCTTCCAATCCCTATGATTCGAATTTAAGGAAAGTGAAAAGTGTTGGTTATCCGTTGGATGGAGTGGCGATCCGTGTGGTGGGAAAAGACGGTCAGGACGTAACACCCGGAGAGATCGGGGAAGTCTGGATCAAAGGAAACAGTGTTTTTAAGAGTTACTGGAAACAACCGGAGAAGACGGCGGAATCTTTTAATGGGGGCTGGTTCAAGTCCGGAGACCTGGGTTTTCAGGACCCCGAAGATCATCTTCGCCTCTATCTGGCGGGCAGGGACAAGGAATTGATTATCACCGGGGGGGAAAATGTCTATCCCAAAGAGATCGAAAACATCCTGGAGGACCATGCAGCCGTTCATGAGTCGGCGGTCTTTGGTTTGACTGACGAAGATTTTGGAGAACAGGTGACGGCGGCTGTGGTCTTAAAAGAAGGAGTTTCCCTGGATGCCTTGGAATTGATTGATTTTTGCAAGACCCGCTTGGCCGGCTATAAGTGTCCCAAAAAAATTTTTTTCCGCTCGACCCTCCCTCGAAACAGCATGGGCAAACTTCAGAAGCACCTGTTGCAAAAGGAATATGAGCAGTTGTATTAACCCGACAAAGAAAGCCCGTAAGGGACGTTAAAGTTTCCCCCTTTTTATTTCCCGTGGAATCATCAACAAGCCTCGGCCATTTTGAGGAACAGGACTTCCCAATTCAACTGGGCGTTGACATTTTGGCTGTGATATTTTGCGGCTTGGTTGAGCAAGGTCATTCGTTTTAACCAGATCTTGTCCGGCAGGCTGAAGGCTAAGGCTCTGACCCTTTCTTTCAAATGAGGCTGAATCGACACCTTATCCTCCAGCCCGGCCCGAACCCAAATCAGATCCCGTAAGCACCATTGGCCAATCTCCAGATTTTCTTCGATCTCTTCTCTGGAACCCAGCCAGCTTTTGGCCCAACTAAACAATTGGGCCATCCCTGCCTGAGAGAACCCTTCGAGTTGAGAAATCCAGGCCTCCTGCTTTTTCCAGAAATTCGTTTTGACATACTGAAAGGCCTTGCCCAGACTCCCTCCGGAAACCAGGCTCAAAGCCAGGGCCTCTTCTCGGGATACCCCTTTTTCTTCCATCAGTTTTTCAGCAATCAGAGAAAGGGAAAGGGGATTAAAGCCGATGGTGACGCAACGGGAAACCAGGGTGGGTAATAATTCTCCTGGGTCCCGAACCAATAAAACGAATACCGTCCCCAGCGGTGGTTCTTCCAGGGTTTTCAAAAAGGCATTGGCCGCCGGTTCATTCAGGTCTGAAGCCATGTCCAAAAGGCAAAGACGAAAGCGTCCCAGGGCCGGACCATAAGAAAGCTGCTGGCCCAGATCCCGGATCTGTTCGATGCGGATGTTGGCCCCTTCCGGTTTAATGTGGATGAAGTCGGGGTGGAGCTGTCTTTCCATCTTCCGGCAGGAGGGACATTGATCGCAGGCCCCCTCCGGGCCAGGTTGGTCGCAGTTCAAGGCCTTGGCCAACTCCAGGGCAGTCATTTTTTTACCCACCCCTTCAGGGCCGCTGAAGAGATAGGCATGGTGGAGCTTGTCCCTTCGCAAGGATTGCTTCAAATTTTCTACGGCCCGATCCTGGCCTTGAATTAGGGCAAAGGACATAATTTTTGGATTGAAGAGAAAAGATGTTCAAAACTTCTCATTGAATAAAAAGAATATAAAATAGGCCCAATGAGGAATCAAGGAGAAATTTCACCTTGGCCATTTTAAGTTCAAAGCGACACACCTAAAGAGGCCTAAGGTGCAAACAAACAGGCGGACTTCTTTCCAAAAAAAGAAGTCCGCCTGGGAGGGAAGGGGTTAATTACTGAGCACGCAATTTAGCTGGAGGAATGTAGCCTCCCGGGACAACCTGACCTTTTTCATTGATGACCCAGGAAATTTTTCCATCTTTCTGGAACTGGGCAATGTTCAAAAAGAACATTCCAGGGTATACTTGGTAAGGATTGTTCGGATCGACCAGCACCTTAGAATGAAAATAAGGTTTAATCCTCCTGGTTTCATATTTAAACTTTCCCAAGGAGTAAATCGATTCCACATCTTCCATGGCCTTGATCAACTTATCCATGTTGTCCGTCCCGCCGGCTTTCTCGATCGCCGTCTTGAAATGATAGATATCGGCGTAGGCGATATGGACGTGGATTTGAGCCGGGATCCCCAGTTTTTTCATCATGGCGATGAAAGGAAGGGTTTTCGGGGTGAAAGGAATATCCCCTTCATAGAAGGTAGACAGGATTCCCAGTCCCTTTCCACCGGTCATATTCCAAAAATCATGGGTTTGTGCAACTCCCCCATAAAGCACTGTGGGAATATCCTTGGCCGCCGAATCCGCCCACTGCTTGGCGTAAGACTCGGTATCAGTGAACCAGGAACTCACAAACCAGATCATATCAGCCTTCTTGGCGGCGATTTCCTGTAAAATGGGCAGATACATAGTCCCCCGGGGCTTAACGGCTTTACTGTAAACGACTTCGATCCCGTATTTCTGCTTGGCCACTTCTTCCCAGGTGGGCAGTTTAAGGTAAGAGATGCCATGTCGCCACTCTTCGGTCCAGGCCAGATCTTCCCAGAGAAAAGCGAGTTTCTTGCCCTTGACGGCACCCTTCATCAACTTTCCTAAGTAATTGTCTATCCAGCCATAGTGGGCCGGTTCCGGGTCCCAGTCCCGGAAACAGAATTTATACTTGTCATAGTTATCCACGATCTTGGCCGTCAGTTCTGCTGCCATGGGTCCGTTGAAGATCAGGATGTGTGGATATTCCTTAAACATGGCTGCGGAGTTTTCCTGGGCGGCCAAACAGATTTCCGAGCGCCCTTCAATGGAAACAAAGGTGGCCTTCTTCTCCATAAGGAGTCGCCGGGCGGCTTCAACCGAAAGCGAAGTGTCTCCCTTGCCGTCGAGAATGACATACTCCACCGGACGCCCCAAGATCCCACCCGCCTTGTTGATCTCCTCAACGGCATACTTCTGGATATCCATGCAGGGTTTCGTTCCGGGATTAGCGACATTTCCGACGTAGCCGATGACGATCGGCTTACCACTGGGAGCAGCAGCGTTGACTGCGGGGATCAAACCCAACCCCAGTAACAATAAAATTGCCAGAGCTACCAAACTAAACTTAGAAAATCTTTTCATGAGTTACCTCCTATTTTAATTTTGTTATTTTTTATTGGGGGCGATTGGTAAATCGTCTCCACTTTCTCTCTTGGATCGGTTACATTTACTTGAGATATTTCTTACGAACATACTCGTTGTCCTTGCCGATATCACAGGAGACCCATTTGATGCGGGGCGGGGATTCCGACATCTTCACGAAGCTGGTATTGATCAAGAACTTTCCTACCGTATCATCTTCGACCTCTTGGAAAATTTTGCGAACGCCGAACTGCTTGCTCTCCATGCTCATGGGCGGGGTATTCACTTTCATAACAATGGGCACCCCGCCGCCGCGCCATTTGGACCGCGCCGCTTTGGCACTATAACTCAAGGCCTTATTGACCAGTTCATCGGCCGTGTATAAGACGGTCTTCTCTTCAATGGCCTGATACAAAACCATGGCCTTATCCACCACATCGGGGATCCGGTCGGGTGTATATCTCCAATCGTCTTCTAATTTCCACAAACCAAGGATTTTTATAAGGGCTCGAAAGTCGTGATCCCGGGGGGCCGCAATCACGACATAGCCGTCTTTGCATTTCCACAGGCCATAGGGGTAGAGGATAAAATCCAGAACACCAATTCGCGGACGGGCCTCATCCCAGGTAAAACCGATCGTCGGAGGAAATCCAACCATACAGGAGAAAGCGTCCATAGTGGCTACGTCAATCATCTGGCCTTCTCCCTTGTTTTGGCGATGAATGAGGGCAAAAGAACCTCCCAGGGCCGCATGCACTCCGGAGATGTACCATCCGGCCCACATCCCCGCTCTTAGGGGCCAGTTGTAAGGCTCCGGGCTGATCACCGGATCGCCTACCTGGGCCGGCAGACCGGATCCGGCTTGGGCCGTAATATCTGCATCCGGCAAGTGGGCAAACTCCCGGGCCTTGTCCGTGTACTGGCCGTAGGGGGTAATGGCGATATAAATCATACCCGGATTTTTTTGACTGAGCTGCCGGTATCCAATACCCCAGGAATCCATTTCTCCGGCGGCAAAGGTTTCGATAACCACGGCGGCCTTTTCCGCCAGTTTGGCAAAATCCTCCCGGTCTTTGGGGGAATTTTTGAGGTCCAAGGTCATATATCGTTTATTACGTCCCTCAACCAAGAAGGGGATACCCACTCCTTTGACATTTTCACCATAAGGGGTCATCTTGCGGGCCGGATCCCCGTCAGGCGGTTCAATCTTGATCACCTCAGCCCCGAACTCGGCAAAAAAACTGGCCGCAATAAGTCCGGAGAAATTCGCATAACTGGCATCCAGCACCAGGATATCATCCAATACCTCGGGCTTCCCTTCCGGGTTCATCACTTCAGCCAGGGTCTTTCCCCAGGAAGCTAGGTGTTGAACGGTCTTTCCCGAGGCTACATATCGGGCATATACTTGTTCCTTTTCCCCTTTGCCGCTCACTTTTTTCCCTCTCTCCCGTAATTAAAGATCGGATCTTCATTCAAGTTATAATAAACGGGCGGTTTAAGCCCAGGCCGGTCATCGAAGGTCCCGATGATCCTCTTTTTCTCCAAGGAGGCAATTTCCTCCTCCGACATGCCCATAAATTTTTTGAGTACCAGCCGGTTATGATAACCGATGGGACGAGCCAGCCATTTTGTTCTGGCCGGCGTTTTACTGAGCTGGGCTGAAGGCCCGGATAGGATCAGTTCTTTATACATTTCATCGTTGAACAGGATGACGCTTCCACGCTGACGCCGCCAGGGATCTTGGTAAATCTGGAAGTCATCCATGACTTCCGCGGCAGGAAAACCCTGGTCATTGGCCTTCCGGATAATCTCCTCGGCATCCAAAGACTTTAACCAATCGCCAGCCATCTTAGTGAGGGCAGCGGCATTGGCCGGCCTCAACCTCTCGAAGGTATCGGTGTAGATTTTTTCCTTGAGAAGATCTTCCCGGTTCATGGCCCGGCAAAGGCCGGTAAATTGTTTCTCGGTAGCGCAGGCCAGGGCCAAAAATTTTCCATCCCGGGTTTTAAAAATGGAGGCCGGGACCATCGTGGGATCATTGTTCCCGGTGCGGCCGACTTCCTTCCCCATCAGATTGAAGTAAGTGAAATGCCAAAGCAGCCGCATCAAGGCCTCGGACTGGGCCAAGTCAATATATTGTCCCTTTCCTGTCTTGTAGCGAAAATAGAGGGCCATGAGAATGGCCATGGCCCCGATATTGCCAGGGATGTAATCTCCGAGGTAATCGGGCAGTTTGTAGTACTTATCCGTGTCGGGATAACCGGTCAGGCTCAACACCCCGCTGGCCGCTTGGGCCAAAAGGTCCCAGCCCGGATAGAAACGCAACGGACCGTACTGGCCGTAAGTGGAACAGCTCAGGTAAATGATCTTGGGGTTGATTTTGCTGATCTGGGTATAACCCACGCCCCAGGCTTCGGCAGTTCCAGCAGCAAAGTTCTCGGTGACCACATCGGCGGTTTCGGCCATCCGGTAGATGATCTCTTTGGCCTCCGGCTTCTTCAAATCCAGCCCCATAAAATATTTATTTTGGGTGATGAAATGCCACAGGGGGTTGGTATGTTTCCAGTATTTTCCCCAATAGGTGGCCGGTCTCCAGAGGTCTCCATGAAAAGGGAGTTCGAGCTTGATAACTTCTGCTCCATATTGGGCCAGAAGCCTGGTGGCTGTAGGGCCGAAGATCACATGAGAGAAATCCAGAACGCGGATTCCTTGGAGAATCTCGGGTTTTTTATTAATGTCGGCAGGTTCAAAAAGTTTGGCCGTATAGGAAAAATAGTCTTCCATTCCTTACCTCCCCAGGTAGGCCCGTTTCACCACATCGCTCTGCATCAAGTCGGCGGCTTTTCCTTCCAGCATGATTCTTCCATCTTGCATGACGTAGCCGCGATCCGCTATCCCTAAGGCCCGTAGGGCATTCTGTTCGGAGAGCAAGATGGTGATCTTGGAATCCCGGAGTTTTCCCAGGGCCACATAAAGATGGTCCAGGACCACGGGAGCCAATCCCAAAGAGGGCTCATCCACCAGAAGCATCCGGGGCTGGGCCATCAGCCCTCTGCCGATGGTCAGCATCTGTTGTTCTCCTCCGGAGAGGAGGCGGGAGTGCATATTCGCTCTCTCTTTGAGAAGCGGGAAAAGCTCCATGACCCATTCCATTCTTTTCTCTTTACCCTTCCAAGCCTTTCCAGGGTATGCTCCCAGAAGGAGGTTTTCCCGCACAGTCATAAAAGGGAACAGCCGTCGTCCCTCGGGAACCTGGGCAATGCCCTCGGCAATGACCTTGTGCGTTGGAAGATTCTCGATCGGTTTTCCCAAAAAAAGGATGCTTCCGGAAACGGGCTTGATCATTCCCTGGATTGTATTTAAAAGGGTGCTTTTACCTGCTCCGTTGGAACCCAGCAAGGCCACAACTTCATTTTCCTGGACCGTTAAACCGACATCGTGCAGAACAGGAAGGGCTCCGTAAGATACATAAAGGTTTTTTACCTCAAGCATGATTGGCCTCGAAACCTAAGTGCCTAAAGTTAAATAAAGAGCTTACTCACCATATACCTTGCGCTTGGCTCTTTATCTGGTTTACTTATACTTTTTGCGCCTTGCGCCATCCGGAACCGAGATAAGCCTCAATGACTTTATCATTATTGGCGATCTCTTCTGGAGTCCCCTCGGCCAGCTTCACGCCAAAATGAATGGCAATGATTCGATCAGCGGCTTCCATGAGGACAGCCATCACATGTTCAATCCAAAAGATGGTCAGTCCGAATTCCTCCTTGGCTCGGGCGATGAGCCGGACGGCTTTGCTGGCCTCCCCTGGATTGAGTCCGGCCATCACCTCGTCAACGAAGAGCAGTTTCGGTGTGGTCGCCAAGGCTCGGGCCAACTCCAGCATGCGGAGTTCGAAGAAGGTCAGGTCCCGGGCTAAAATATTACGCTTGCTGAAAAGCCCAACAAACTCCAAATAATGGGTCGCTTCGGCAGCCGCGTCGTCAAAACCCATATTTTTCCGCTTCTTCCCGCAAAGAGCACTGGTTACCACGCTCATCAGGGCAGTCAATTCCGGGAAGGGGCGGGGAATCTGGTAAGTTCTGCTTATGCCCATCCGACAGCGCTGATAAGGCTTCAGCCGGGTGATATTTTTCCCGTCCATCTCGATCTCACCGGAATCAGCATAATAAGAACCGCAAAGGACATTGACCAGGGTTGTCTTCCCGGCTCCATTCGGTCCGATCAGGCCCAAGGTTTCTCCAGTTCTGATGTCGAAACTTAGATCGTTAACGGCGGTCAGTCCCCCAAAACTCTTGGTAATTTTTCGGACTTTCAAGATCTCGTCCATTCCATTTATCTCCGTACGTGCAAAGTTGGCAAATACTCACGATACCGGCGCTTCCGGTAGAGTCCAAATAGCCCCTCAGGCAAGGTAAAAAGAAGGATAAAAAGGATAATCGGGAAGAGCACCGGCTGAATATCGCCCAAAGTAGATATCAGGATCATCTCCAGAAAGGCAACGAAATATCCCCCGACCACACACCCAAAGACCTGTGCCCGTCCCCCGATAAAGATGACCAGGAGTATCTTCACCATGAAGGAAAGCGGGAGGTAAGTAATTCCAGCAAAGGTCCCGAAATAATGGGCATAGAACCAACCGACAACCCCGATCATCCCTGCCGGAAAGAGAAAAGACAGTATTTTAACTAAATTGATGTTGACCCCGATTCCATGGGCTACCTCCTCGTCGTCATTGATGGTAGCCATAATCAGACCGTATCGGGACTTAAGGATTTTGTTGACGATCAGGAGATAAAAGAGCATCAGGAATATGGCCAGATAGGCAATAACCAGGAAATTGATCTTTACCTTTCCAAGGTCCACCAGCAGCTTCACCCCGGACAGGCCGACATCACCCTTGAAGAGATCCGTGTAGATAAAGGTTACCTCCATAAAGACCAGGGGCAGCAGGAGGGTTAGCAGGACATAATAGAGACCCCGGGCGACGATCACCAAGGGACTGAAAAGAAGAGCGGAGGCCAGGGTAATCAAGATGGCAATAGGAAGAGTTTTCAGCGGTCCCCAGCCATAAGCAATGGAAAGAATCGCTGCCGTATAGCCCCCGACCCCGAGGAAAAAATTCGGTCCGAAATTCAGCCGGCCTGTTCCTACCGTCATCAGGGCCAGAGGAATAGCGATGGCTGCATAGAGGTTGGCTGTGATCAAAGTCGTCAGAAGGATAGGGCTGATAAAATAACAGAAGATGGGGAAGATAACCAATAAAGCTCCCCAGATGAAGGTGTTCCTCCAGTATCTGGGTTCCAGCATCCAGTCCCACTTTTTCCCACCCGCGCGAATGATGATACGGTCTCTTTTTATTTCAACATCTACCATAAAGCCTCACTCTTAGCTATTCCCTGTGGCCTAACCATCAGGATAATCATGACCAGTACCAATGCCGAAAGGTTCATAAACCGAGGCTCTTTCACGACGAAAGACACAAAGGCGTGGGTCAACCCGATAAGAAAACTGGCGATAATCGTTCCCTTAATATTGCCCAGACCTCCCAGAATGGCTACCAGAATGGCCGTAGTCATATAAAGGGAACCCATGCCCGGTTCAACGGACCAGACCGGAGCCACGATCAGAGTGCCGACGATCACCGGAATCAGTACAATCATCATGGTGAAGACATAAAGGTTCTGGACATTAATCCCGATAATCTTGCTGCTGATGATGTCCTGAGAGATGGCCCGTACGGCCAAGCCCGTTTTGGTCTTGAGGAAGAAAAGAACAAATAAAAAGGTCAGGAGGAGGGCGATTCCCGCTCCGGCCAACAGCTGGTTGGAGATGACTGATGATCCGATTTGTGTACTTCCATTGATGAGGGTCGTCTGGATAAAAACGCCGGACTGGATCGGGTAGCGGTAATTGACTGCTTGCTCCACAATGATGGAAAAGAGAAGCAGACCGGTCAGAAGAATCTCCTCCCGTTCCACATATTTTATGATAATCCCCTTATAGATAAGAATGGAAATGACAAATTGGAGGATGACCATGCCTAAAATGGCAGGAAATAATCCCCAGCCCAATTCCTTCATAAACATCCAGGTGAGGTAGACGGTGAGAGTGAACAGGTAGGCATATCCCAAATGGAATATCCTCAACACCCCGCAGATGATGGAGAATCCCAGGGAAAGGAGCAGATAAAGAGAACCCAAGACAAAAGAGTAAACCAAAACAACTTCTAAGCTATCCCCCATTGATCAGTTACTCCTCTTGTTTGACAGTATTTGAGCCCGGCAGCTTTGGCGGTCTGCAAAGGCAAAACGTTTCTGGCAATGAATGGTCTAAATAAAAAACCGGAATAAGCTTTGATTTTTTATTCCGAGCAGGAAAGACTGGGGCAACGGTTTCTTCCAATGTCTCAAAGATCGCAATACTAACTAAAAATAAATAATCACAGTTAACATCAGGATTAAAGGCCTTTTTGACTTGTACTGCACCTTTTCCTGACTATTGTCGTCTGTGATGTATATGTTTTGTTTCATGTATAGCATCGGGGAAATTGGGGTGTCAAGGGAAAAACAAAGAAAAACTTAGGAGAAAAATCAATTCTTTCTTTCCTTTTGATAATTGATAAGTTCGCCGAAAGTAAAATCCTTTTAATTAAGGATGATGCCCTTTCTGTAACGAGAAAGCATAGCCGGCAAAGGCTCTGCTTTCTCGTTTGAAATTGTCTTTTTTCGTTACCGGACTTCTCAACCCATTGGGTGCCAGGTCTAACCCTTTTTATGCCGGTGCGATGCCCTATTATTTGGGCCGCTTCCAGAAGGGGCCTGTCTTGCCGATATCTTTCATGGTTGGGATCATCTCCCGGGCATATTCAAACATGTGGGAGACATAATCCTCATCCATCCGCTGCCTAAAGTAGGGTCCGGAAAAAAGCTTGACCATATCAGGAAGCGGGGTAATGCCCTCATCGGTTCCTTCGACAAAGGAGGCCCAGTTGTGAACATGCTCTTCCGACCGGAAGAGATTCATGGTGCTTCAGGCATAGCTTGAATCTTCAAACCATTTCCAGAAAGGCACAGAGACATAGGTCATGTATCCTGCCGATTCCCGGTCATTCAGGATCTTACCATCCTGAAGCACAACCCGGAGCGGTTGCCCGCAATCGAGACAGGGGAAATCCACCGTCACCGTCTTACCTGGGAAGAGCCAGCAGACCGCCAGCGATTCAAAGGCTCACTGGCCGAACCATTTCTGCTGACCTTCAATAGTGATGCGGTATTGGGTAGGCAAATTGTTAAAGGGCGCAAAGGAAACGATATGATCGGTTCGAGGGTAAAGCCATCCCGGTATGCCGGAGGAGAAAAGATCATGGAGGGTTTTTCTGCCTTCTTCCATCGAAAGACCGAGTTCAGCAGCCAGTTCCGTGTAAAATGGGGCCTGGCCGGTTTCCACCATACGCTTCATTATGATATGAAAGGCCTGGTCGAGAATAGTGGGCTTGCTCATCACTTGTTCCTCCTTTCTTATTTATATAAGCAGGGGCAGCGCCCTATTTGTTTTTATTTATTGCAGACGGATTAACCTTCATTTTGAAATGGGAGGCCTGCGGCGTTTCCATGGCCTGGCCTCTTCCAGTTGGGACGCCAGACGAAAGAGCGTGGCTTCATCGCCGAAGCGTCCCATGAAATGGGTCCCGATGGGAAGCCCGTCATCGTTCCAATAAAGGGGAACGGACATAGCCGGCTGCCCGGTGGCATTGCAGATCGGCGTGAAAGGGGCGAACCGTCCCGACCGCCTCCACCCCTTGAGAGGATCATCCGCCGGGGAATCAAAGGTTCCCAACACCACCGGGGGTTCCCCAAGGGTAGGCGTCATGAAGATATCGTAGTCTAAAAAGAAGTGGGCCACTTGCCTGGAAATCTTCTGAAGGTTCTGGACGGCCGAAAGATAATCCGCCCCGGAAATCGTTTTACCCATCTCATAAAGCCCCCAGGTAATTGGTTCATAATCATCGGGAGATGGTTTCTTTCCTACTCGGAGGGAAATATCTTCGATTTCTGAGACGCAGTTGGCGGCCCAGATGACGGTGAAGGATCTTCCCAGTAGCCGCGCATCAAGATCGGGACGGGTTTCCATAAGGTCATGGCCAAGTTCGGAACAGAGTTGAACCGCCTCCTCAAGAGATTTTTGACAATCCTCGTCAACAGCATCCCCTCTCAAAGTTTGGTCTGTATAGGCGATACGGAGCCGTCCGGGTTTTTTCCCGACTTCTTTCCTAAAAGGCCTTAGGGGTCGTGGGGCGAAGTAAGGATCCCCGACGTCGAACCCCATGGTGGCATCCAGGATAGCTGCCGAATCCCGTACCGATCGAGTTAGAACGTGTTCAGCCACCAAGCCGCTCATGATGTCTCCAAAATCAGGCCCCAGAGGATTCCTCCCGCGGGTGGGTTTCAGACCGAACACCCCGCAGCACGAAGCAGGGATGCGGATGGAACCGCCGCCGTCGTTTCCATGGGCCACAGGGGCCATGCCCGAAGCAACGGCAGCCGCTGATCCGCCGCTGGATCCCCCGGTTGTACGATCAAGGTTCCAGGGATTGCGGCAAGGCCCCAATAGACGGGATTCGGTGGTGGGCATGAGGCCCAGTTCCGGGGTGTTCGTTTTGCCCACTGCGATGAATCCCGCTTTTTTATAGCGGCATACCAGTTCGCTGTCATGGTCAGCAATGTATTGGTGTAGATTTTTTGTCCCAAAGGTCATGCGTACACCCTGGTATGAGGCGAGAAGGTCTTTGATCAATAACGGCACGCCGGTGAAAGGTCCGTCGGGAATGGGCTCTCGGACTGCCTTACGCGCCTCATCATACATGGGGGTGACAACCGCATTAAGCTTCGGATTTATTTTTTCAATCCGTCTAATGGTGAATTCTATGAGTTCGTCGGCCTGAATTTCTTTTTTCTTGATCAGCTTAGCCAGGGCTGTGGCATCCAGGAAAGCCAGCCTTTCATAACCTTTCATTCGTTTACTCCTTTACAAGAGGTAAGATTCTATATATATGAAGATGAGTTTTAATTAGATTTTATCAAAAGAGGGATTATAATTCAAGTTTATAGAATATAGGGAAGCCTGTCCCTATTATATGCTAATATAGGCAGATGAACATGGATATCGCCATCCTATCATCCAAAATTTTCACTGGAGATCTGAAAATCCCCTGGGCCGAGGCCGTGGGAATCAAAGACGGTCGGATAGTGGCCGTGGGAAGCGATCAGGAAATAAAACGGCTTTGTTCCGGCCAGACGAAAGTCCTGAACCTGCCCGCAAGGCTCGTCGTCCCAGGGCTTGTGGACGGGCACGCCCACTTTTGTTCCTTCGGTCAAACGTTGAACCTGGCGAACCTGAAGAATCTTTCCTCGCTTGCTCAATGCCGGGAAAAAATCCGGACCGCTGTTTCAACCTATCCGCCCGGGGAATGGATTGTCGGCCGAGGATGGGATGACCGCCAATGGGAGGAAAACAGGCAACCCACCCGCGGCGATCTCGACGACCTAACCCCGGACAATCCCCTAATGTTGTTTCGAGCCGACGGTCATACGGTTTGGGTCAACTCCTTGGCCCTGGAAAAAGCTGGCGTTACTAAAGACTCGCCCGATCCTCCGGGTGGAAAAATCGAAAGGGACCCGACAACCGGTGAACCCACAGGAATCCTAAGGGAGGCCATAGGCGTCCTCAGAAAATTTATGCCCAGAAGTTCACGGGAAGATCTGAAAGCAGCGGCCCTGGCCGCTCAACAAGAGGCCTTGAAATCGGGACTGACGGGAATTCATTCCAGCGAAATGCTTCCGCAGTTCGAAGCCCTGTCTGAGCTGGAAAAAGAAGGAAAGCTTAAAATCCGAATCTACCACCTGCTTCGTCCCCAAGACATCGATACCCTCTTGGAAAGGGCGATCAACCCCGGTGAAGGCAGTCCAAGGTTATGGGTAGGGCACATGAAATTGTTTGCCGACGGTTCCCTGGGTTCCAGTACGGCCCTGCTGCACGAACCTTACAGGGACGATCCTTCCAACTGTGGGTTGTCCACACTTCCTGTTGAATCGCTCCGGGATCAGATTCGCCTCATCTATGCCTGGGGAGGAGCCGCGGCCATCCATGCCATCGGGGATCGGGCCGTCACCAACTGCCTGACCGCTATTGCAGCAGCAAGAGAGATGGAAGGCATAAGACCCGGGGGGAAAAGGGATCGCCTCGAGCATGTCCAGCTTCATCGATCCAAGGATCTGCCTCTGTTCCGGAGTTTGGAAGTGACGGCCTCGGTTCAGCCGGTGTTTACCGGTACAGATTGGCAGCAGGCGGAAGAAAAATGGGGGCACTCCCGTTGCCGTCAGGCCTATGCCTGGAAAACATTACGCCGGGCGGGCATTCCGGTTCAATTCGGCTCCGATGCGCCCTTTGATCACATCAACCCAATTCTCGGGCTTCAGGCGGCGGTGACTCGGCAGACCCCCGAAGGGAAGCCGCCGGGGGGATGGTTCCCGGAAGAATGTCTTTCCCTGGAGGAAAGCATTGAAGGATTCACAAAGATTCCGGCCTGGACATCAGGCCGCGAAAATGAGCTTGGTTCCATCAGTCCCGGAAAACGAGCCGATATTACCGTGTTCGAAAAAAATCTGTTCGAAGTCGAACCTAAAAACTGGCTGTCGATTGCTGTGGAAATGACCATGATTGACGGAGAAATTGTTTACCAGAAATAACAAAATAACATAGGAAGGATCATATTAAGGGTCTCAAAATATTATTAACCGAATTTTGCTGAAAGGGACCGGGGGGACCTCTTTTTTGAGGTTTTCCATCTTCAAGCCCAAGTCTTCTTTGCCGGGCCAAAATTTGAATTTCAATTTGAAGCAGGCTTTCAAACAAGCTCGAAATTGGCTTTGGTTAATTCCCTGCATCTAGTCCACTTAGCCGTCCGGGCCGGGATAGGGCGATGAGTTACCCTTTGGACAACCTCAAAAAAGAGGACCCCCCGGTCCCATCTAATGTGAACTCTTCATTTTCATGTTAAGATTATTTTGAGATCCTTAAAAATTAAAATGAGAACGCTGTTAAATAAGGAGGATATTTTATGAATGCAGGGAATGGGACTCTGAAAAACAAAGTCATTCTCATCACCGGCGGAGGGACGGGACTGGGAAGGTCTATGGCCTTT
>Ga0209777_10002117_pt1 | contig 26833 bp, 20 predicted proteins | sample FrelakmetHBP12HB_FD_187147 | JGI IMG/M metagenome (GOLD analysis project Ga0209777, IMG submission 187147) | Freshwater lake sediment microbial communities from the University of Notre Dame, USA, for methane emissions studies -HBP12 HB (SPAdes)... | ecosystem: Environmental > Aquatic >...
CTGCCGCAGCCCGACGACCATGCTTTCGCAACGGCGCGAAAGCATGGCACCCAGGATCTCGCCCCTGCCGCGGTATAATGTCCTTCATGGACGCCCCGCAACGCAGCGACCGCTTCGCCGAAGTCCGCCTCCTCCTCGAAAAGGCCCGCCGCGTCTGCGCGTTTACCGGCGCGGGCATCTCGGCCGAGAGCGGCATCCCGACCTATCGCGGCACGGGCGGCCTGTGGTCGGGCTTCAGCGCCGATGAGATCGCCAGCCCCCGGGGCTTTGCACGCGACCCGAAACGCGTCTGGCAATGGCACAACGAGCGGCGGATGGCCCTGGCGAACGTGAAGCCGAACGCGGGCCACGCGGCCCTCGCAAAACTCGAGGAACTCGTGACCTCGCGCGGCGGCCAGTTTGCGCTGGCGACGCAGAATATCGACGGCCTCCACCAGGCCGCCGGCAGCCGCCACGTGCTGGAACTGCACGGCACGATCCTCGCCATCCGCTGCGACACGTGCGGATATCGCCGCGCGATCGGCTTCGAACCGATCGAGGGGGTCCCGTGGTGCCCGAAGTGCCGCACGTTCATGCGGCCGGACATCGTCTGGTTCGGCGAGACGTTGCCGCCGGACGTCTGGCAGCGCGCCGCCGAGGCCGCCGCGAGCGCCGACCTCTTCCTGGCCATCGGCACCAGCGCCATCGTCTACCCCGCCGCAGGCCTCATCGACCTGGCGTCACGGCGCGGCGCCCGGACGGTCGAGATCAACCTGGAGCCGACCGCGGCGACGGGCATGGTCGACGTGGCGCTGCACGGAAAAGCGGGCGAGATTCTGCCGGCGATCCTGCCGGCATGAAGGGCGTTCTCCCGAAGGGGTCAGGAGCTCTATCCGTTAAGCTCCTGACCCCTTGCCTTGCGCAACGTACGGCAACGAAGGGGTCAGGAGCCTTACAGATAGGGCTCCTGACCCCTTTGCCTCCTGCCCGGCGAGGCAATGGAGGACGCCTAGAGATCGAGGATCCGCTTCAGGTTCGGCGCGAGCTTGCCCAGGTAGGGCCCTGCATTCCCAAGACGCCTGCGTACGATGCCCTTGCTCAGAGTGAGAATCTTGCCGCACTTGAAGACGGACGGCAGCCGCAGGCCGGTCCTGGCAAAGGAAGGATCGGAAGCCCGGGCGAGCACGTCCCAGGCTTCGGCCTTCGCCGTCTGGGAGGAAATGGCCACCAGGATCACATCCGCACCGCGGTTAAACGTGTCGGAACTCACCACGACGGCGGGGCGGACCTTGACGCTGCTGAGGTCCGTAAAGGGCCAGGTGATCAGCACGACGTCTCCCGCGCTTCATGCCGGCTCCCCGTCCTCCAGACCGTAGACATCCTCTTCGGGGTCCTTCCAGAAATCGACGGAGCCCGAGCCCAGGGCCACGCGCAGAAGGTCCGAATCGGAAAGCTCCGGAGGGTGGGCCTCAGGAACCACTCGGACACGGTAATAGGCGTTGGCCACCGGCCTGCCCGCCACGGCCACCCCAGGCGCCGCCCGCCCCGTAAGGTCCTTGCGAATCGTATTCATCTGTTCGATCATGCTTGCTTCTTCGTCGTTTCATCGCGCAACACCGTTTCGCAGATGACCATCGTCAACGGCTTCGGACTGGCTTTCCTCGTGCGTCGCTTGGCCATTCGGCACCGTCTCCGGGGGCTCCTCCAGACCTTTCGATGAAGTATAATCATGCGGGCAGCATGAGGCAAACAATTCGTCCGGATTGGGCGCGAATGGCCGGAACTCTGCCGGGATTCCGCCCCCGATTTTCTTTGCAGAAAACCGCCATTCCTGCTAGATTACGGTATTCAAATTCGGGCCAAGCGGCATCATTGTAACCCCTTGCCACGCAAGGAGTTGCAGCAGCCGGCGCGGGCCCCGAAGGAGCCTCGAAAGTGAGCCAGTTGAACCAGCCGGAAAACGTCCACGATCTCCTCATCGAAGAGGAGATGAAGGACTCCTATTTGACCTATGCGATGAGCGTCATCGTGAGCCGCGCGCTGCCCGACGTCCGCGACGGCCTGAAGCCCAGCCAGCGGCGAATCCTCGTCGCGATGAACGACCTCTCCCTCGGGCCGCGCAGCCATCCGCGCAAGTGCGCGAAGATCTGCGGCGACACCTCCGGCAACTACCATCCGCACGGCGAGGCGGTCGTCTACCCGACGCTCGTCCGCATGGCCCAGACGTTCTCGGAACGATATATTTTGGTCGATGGCCAGGGCAACTTCGGCTCGATCGACGGCGATCCGCCCGCCGCCATGCGTTACACCGAGGCCCGCCTGGCGGCGCCCGCCATGGAACTGCTCGAGGACCTCGAGAAGGACACGGTCGATTTCCAGCCCAACTACGACGAGACGCGCGACGAGCCGACCGTCCTGCCGGGCAAGTTCCCGAACCTCCTGTGCAACGGGTCGACCGGCATCGCCGTCGGCATGGCGACGAGCATGCCGCCGCACAACCTCAACGAAATCGCCGACGCGATCCTGGCGATCATCGACAAGCCCGACATCGCGGTGGACTCGCTCCTGAAGTACGTCAAGGGCCCCGACTTCCCGACGGGCGGCCTCATCTGCGGCCGCAAGGGGATCCTGGAGGGCTATCGCACCGGGCGCGGCGGCGTGACGATCCGCGCCTGCGCCCATACCGAAGAGGTGCGCGGCGGGCGGAGCAACATCGTCGTCACGGAGATCCCGTACGGAAAGATCAAGACCACCATCATCGAGCAGATCGCCGAGTGCGTGAAGAACGACGTCGACGGCATGGCCCGCGGCATCTCCGACGTCCGCGACGAGTCCGACCGCGAAGGCATGCGCCTCGTGATCGAACTGAAGCGCGACGCCGACGAGAACGTCGTCCTCAACCAGCTCTTCAAGCACACGGACCTCCAGATAACGTTCTCAATTATCAACATAGCCCTCGACAAGGGCCGCCCGAAAACGATGAACCTCAAGGAACTCCTGGTGGCCTACAAGAACCACCGGATCGAGGTCATCCGGCGGCGGACCGTGTTTCTCCTCAAGAAGGCCCGGGCCCGCGAGCACATCCTCTTCGGCCTCCTCTACGCCGTCGCCAACATCGACGAAATCATCGAGATCATCAAGTCCAGCCCCGACGTGCCGACCGCCAAAGAGCGGTTGATGAAAAAAGCCTGGGCGTTCCGCCTCACGAACCTGCCCGGCAAGAAGGCCGACGAGGCCAATAAGAAGCTCCTGGAGGCCACGAAAGAGCCCCTGCGCATGACGAGCGCCCAGGCCGACGCCATCCTCGGCATGCGCCTGGCGCAGCTCACGGGCCTGGAGGTCGAGAAGCTCCGCGACGAGTGGGTCGAGGTCAAGGGCATGATCGAAGAGTACGAGGCGATCCTTCAGAACGAGCGGCTGGTCCTCGACATCATCGCCGAAGACCTCCACGAGATGAAGGAGAAGTTCGGCGACGCGCGGCGGACCGAAATCGTCGGCGAGGCCGAAGATATCGACATCGAAGACCTCATCGCCGAGGAGAACTGCGTCGTCACGATCAGCCACGAAGGCTACATCAAGCGGCTCCCGCAGACGAGCTACCGACGCCAGGGGCGAGGCGGCAAGGGCGTCATCGGGTCCACCGCCAAGGAAGGCGACTTCATCGAGCACATGTTCCACGCCTCCACCCACGATTACGTCCTCTTCTTCACGAACCTCGGCCAATGCTACTGGGAGAAGGTCTACGACATCCCGCAGATGTCCCGCCAGTCCAAGGGGCGGGCCATCGTCAACCTCCTGGTACTCAAGCCCGGGGAGATCGTCGCCAGCTTCACCCCGGTCCGCGACTTCGACGACAAGCGCCAGCTCGTGTTCGTCACCGCCCTCGGGACCGTCAAGAAGACCGCCCTCTCGGCATTCAGTCGGCCGAAGCGCGGCGGCATCATCGCGATCAACCTCGACAAGGGCGACTCGCTGATCGACGTCCTCGTCACGAGCGGTGCCGACGAGATCGTCCTGGCGACGCGCGACGGCATGGCCATCCGCTTCCAGGAGACCGACGTCCGATCCACGGGGCGCGACACGACCGGCGTCCGCGGCATCACGCTGCGCAAGGGCGACTCGGTCGTCGGCATCGCCATCGTCGACAAGAACGCCACGCTCCTGACGCTCTGCGAGAACGGCTACGGCAAGCGGACCGAATTCGACGAGTACCGCGTCCAGAGCCGCGGCGGCATCGGCATCATCAACATCCGGACGTCCGACCGCAACGGCCGCGTGGTCGCGATGCTCACGGTCCGCGACGGCGACGACCTCATGCTCATCACGCAGCAGGGCCAGGTCGTCCGCACGCCGATCGACTCCAAGAGCATCCGTGTGATCGGCCGCGCGACCCAGGGCATCCGCCTCATCCGCCTCAACGACGACGACAAGCTGGTGGCCGTCGCCCGCGTCAAGGAAGAAGAGGAAGGCGAGGAAGGCGAAGGCAACGGCGGAGGCGAGGCGAAGTAAGCCTTGGCACCGGTATGCCGCGCGGGTGCCATGCTTTCGCGCCGTTGCGAAAGCATGTTCTCGGCCACGCCACGACCATGCTTTCGCAACAGCGCGAAAGCATGGCACCCGGCTAACGAGGCGCGGCGCGCTTCGTCGCCTTGTGCCCCTCGATGTGCAGGCTCCCGCGCTCGATCTCGATCTTCTCCAGGACGATCTGCCTCTTGCCCTTGCCGAGCGGCACCGGGCCCTGGTCCATCGCCTCGAAGACGGCCCGCCAGAGGTCGTCGGCCCCGCCGTCATCGCCGGCCTTCTCGGGCCGCGACGCCATCTTCCGCAGGCCCGCCCGCCACTGGTCGGCCACGGCCCGGGGGATGGGGAGCCACCCCGCCTGGAGCGCCCCCAACTCAACCTTAAGGAGGCCGGTCTCCGTCGCCGCAAGGCGGATCTCCTGCGCCGCGACGACGCTCGTCGCGCCGCGGCCGATCCGCGCCGCCAGGACCATGCAGCCGGGCTCGAAGGCGACGCGCAGCGTGGCAAGTTCGTGCGGCACGCGCTCGCCGTTGCGGTCCGCCTCGTCCAGGTATTGCCGCAGGCGCGCGTTGACCATGTCCTCGGTCACCGTGACGTTGAGCCGCGTCCGCCCGCTCTGGTCGAAGGCCACGTCGCCGAAGCGGTTGACGACGTCCTCGTCGAACCGGCGGAGCGCCTCCTGGCGGGCGGCAGGATCCTGAAGGATTGCCCCCGTGCGATGGTAGGCCAGCGGCGGGCACTTGAGGAGCATGACGAGCGCCAGGAGCGCGGCCGCCGGCAGGAGGACCACGAGGAGGAGCATCTTCTTCCGCGGGCTCATTTCGAGATCCGATCGTGTTCTTCGTCCTGCACTACCGAACCTTTGGGTTCCCGGATCGGGTGCCATGCTTTCGCGCCGTTGCGAAAGCATGCTTACCCGCAGGCCCAAGAACATGCTTTCGCAACGGCGCGAAAGCATGGCACCCACGAGATCCCGTATGACGGGGCAGTAGTTGGCCGCCATGCCGCCCGGCACAATGCCATGCCGCCGCCCGGCCCGTCAAGCCTTTTCGATTGACCCGCATGCCGGATCGTCTACAATAACATGGGAATAGCTTAGGGTCCGAGGCACGCGTTCCGCGAACGGACGCATCGATCGTCGGCAAGTGCCGGTCGTTGCGTCCTTCCGCCCAGGCGCCCGCCTGACGCGCATCCCGGGGGGGAGGCTTGCGTGTTCGCACAGCCCCGGCCCGCTTGAAGAAAGGGATGTCCTTCATGGCCGAGGATGACGCGTTGGAAGTGGTGCAGTCGGTACTCGAGTACCGGTTTCAGAATCCCGACCTGCTTGAAAGTGCGTTGACGCATTCCAGCGTCGCCCTGAACCGCCTGGCCTCGAACGAGCGCATGGAGTTCCTTGGCGACGCCGTCCTGGGCCTCGTCGTGTGCGAGGAACTCTTCACGCGGTATCCCAAGTACCTCGAAGGCGACATGACGCGCGTCAAGAGCGTCGTCGTCAGCCGCGACGCCTGCGCCCAGGTCGCCAACGACCTGGGCATCGTCCAGTTCCTCAACCTCGGCAAGGGGATGAGCGGGTCGTCCGACCTGCCGTCCAGCCTGGCGGCGTGCGCCTACGAGGCCCTCGTCGGCGCCATCTACCTGGACGGCGGCCTGGAGCCCGCGCGGCAATTCATCCTCAAGGGGATGTTGCCGCAGATCGAGTGTGTCGTCGCGGGCGTGCACCACCTCAACTACAAGTCGATCCTCCAGCAGTACGCCCAACGGGTCATGGGCGGGACGCCCCAATACGAGCTCCAGGACGAGAAAGGCCCCGACCACGCCAAGGCGTTCGAGATTGCCGTGGCCGTCCGCGGGCGGCGGTTCCCGTCGGCGTGGGGGCCGAGCAAGAAATCCGCCGAACAGCGGGCCGCCTACGAGGCCCTCCGCGCCCTCGGACAGGTCGAGGACCGGTCGCCCCCGGTAGAGGACATCGTCGACGATGACGACCTCGGCGGACAAGGCGCCGGGGACCGTGAAGATTCTGAGCCGGAGGCGCTGTTTGACTGAGAAGCGTCATCGACGTTGTGCCATCATTAGCCCCCGGTGATTACACCGGGGGCGCCGTTGACTTTGACTTTGTTCTCGCCATCGTAGGGCCACGATACATCGTGGCCGGCCGTTGTTGTGGTTGTCCGCGTGGGCCACGTCAACGGCCGGCCATGATGTATCATGGCCCTACGCATATTCAACTCTCAATATACGTTTCGCCAGCTTCCGCACCTTCGCCTCCGAGACGTGAACGCCCAGCCCCGGCCCGGTCATCGGCCGCACGAGGCCGCCGTAGCCGAAGGTCAGGCGCTCGCGCGTGACGTCGGACCTGAGGAGCAGCCGCCCGTAGGACCCCTCGGCGAACCGGACGCGGCTGCCCATGAGCTCCAGGAAAATCCGCCCGGCCGCCGTCAGGATGCCCGTCTCGCCGACCATGCAGCCGAGCTGGAAGTCCAGGCCGCTCTTGTGGGCGAACCGGGCCATCTTGAGGCTCTGGACGAGGCCCCCGTTCTTCGAGATCCGCACGTTGAAGAGGTCCACCTGCCCCCCGCGCACGAGCCTCTCGGCCTGGCCGAGCGTCAGGAGCGACTCGTCGAGCATGATCGGGACGCTCGTCTTGCGGCGGAGCTCCGCGAGCGGCGCCTCGTTCCCCTTGGCCAGCGGCTGCTCGACGGCGATGACGCCGTACTTCGCGAGGATCGGCGCGCGGCGGACTGCCTCCTCGAAGCTCCAGACGCCGTTGGCGTCGACGCGAAGGGTCCGCCGCGTCGGCCCGCGGCGCCGCTTCAGGCCGCGCCGCAACTGCCGCTGGCACTCCGCCAGCACCGCCTCGTCCTTGGCCGCATCGGTGCCCACTTTGAGCTTGTAATCCCGCAGCGCCAAGAGGCGCATCAGCCTGAGTTGCCGCCGGACCTTCGCGACCGACCCGGCCGACAGGACGCCGCTGATCCGCCTGAGGAGCCGGCGCGGCTTCAGCTTCATCTCGCGGCCGATCATGTCGGTGACGCGCATCTGCCGCTGCTTGCCGACCGCGTCCAGGTAGGCCAGCTCGCACGCGCACCACGCCGCGTTGAAGACGACGCCATGGTCCTCGATGGGCGTCTGGGCGAGCGGCGCGTCCTTCGTGAGCCAGTCGGCGTACCTCGTCCGGATGATCTCGGCGGCCGACTCGATCGTCTCGCCCGTCACGTAATCGCGCGGGATGCCCTCTCCCCAGCCGACCGTGCCGTCGTCGAGCTCCAGGCGCACCAGGATCCCCGTGCTCACGGAGCGGCCGGCCGTCGCGTGCTCGAACCGCACGCGCATCGGTATTTCGTATCGCCATACTTCGAGACACTTCGGTTGCGGCATCACGCACGTCCGATCTCGGTCCCCTGGAGTTACACGATTATCGGTCGGGGCCGGCTGGGCGTCAACGGGCTGGGTCTTTTGCTGGATCTTTGCGCCATAATCAGCCCCCCGTGAATACACGGGGGGCGCCGTTGACGTTGACGTGGCATGCCATGCAGGCCACGGCCTGCACGCTGGAAATCAAGCAGCCGAAAGAAGCGGCGCGGGAACCGCAAAGAACGCAAAGAGCGCAAAGAGAAGGAGGGGAAACAACGGCCTGAACCCCAGAGGTCACGGAGGCCACAGAGGGGAACAACATAAAGAGATGTGCCCTTCTCTGTGACCTCTGCGCTTAATGCGTTTGCCTTTTCCCGGTCTGGTCTGTTCTTTGCGCTCTTTGCGTTCTTTGCGGTCAACGCCGTGGTTCGTCGGCGGCAAAGGCCGGGCGAGACATATCTCGCCCCTACGAAGGCCACGGCCAACGAAAAACGTTGCACGCCCCGGCGCGCCGGTTACACTGGCCCGATATCGTCATGAGTCCGTCCCGAAAGGAGATCGCCATGATGTATGTCGCTTCGTTCCCACTCCGGCTGACGGCCGCCGTCCTGGGCGCCGTCCTGGCGGCCTCCCCTGCCCTGGCGGATACGTATTACGTCCGCGCCAAGGGATCCGACCTGGCGGACGGCAAGGCTGCCGCCACCGCCTTCAGGACAATCACCCGCGCGGCCCAGGCGATGAACCACGGCGACAGCCTGGTGATCGGCCCGGGGACGTACCGCGAGAGCGCGCTCTTCGCCGACCGCTCGAGCGCCGACGGCAGCCCCATCACGGTCACCGGCGACGAAGCGGGCAAGCTCACGGGCGATCCGGCCGGGCCGGCCCTCGTCGAGCCCGCGGGCCTGGCGGACCCGGCGATGCACTTCTACCGCTTCCGCAACCTGGCCGTCTCGGGCCTCACGTTCCGCGGGGCGGGCCAGGGCCTGAAGATCGAGAAGTGTTACGGCGCGGCGGTCACGCGCTCGACGTTCGACGGCCTGTCGAAGGGCCTCGCCCTCGTCGCGTCGGAGGACCTGCGGGTCGAGGGCTGCGTCTTCGCGCGGTCGGCGATCGGCCTCTGGGTCCAGGGGTGCGTCCGGACGCGCGTCGCCCACGTCACGGTGGCGAGCAGTTCGTCGGCGGGGGTCATCGTGCTCCAGAGCGGCACGGGCGCGGTCCGCAACTCCCTCTTCGCCAACAACGCGTCGAGCCTCGTGGTCGACGCCCTGTCGGCGGCCGACTGGTCGAGCGACCACAACGTCCTGGCGGGGCCGGTCGGCCCGTGGGGCGGCGTCGCCACGGTCTTCAACGTATCGGAATGGTTTGCCGCGTCGGGCCAGGACCGCCACAGCCTCTACGTGGCCCCGGCGTTTGCCGACCCGAAGGCCCACGACCTCCACCCGAGCGCCGACGTGACCTGGGCGGGCGGCCTCGCGGGGATGAACGTCGGCGAATCCCTCGCGCCGCCCGTGGCCGCCGACCGCGACGGCAAGCCGTTCCGCGTCCGCGAGGGCGCGACCTCGGCGGGGGCCTACGAGTACCCCGAGCCCAAACCGGGCCCCGGCTGGAAGAAACTTTCCGCGGGCCTGCCCAAGGGCGGGCCGCGCCAGAGCGCCGGCGTCTATCGCGACGACGGGACGCTCGTCCGGACGCTCCTGGCGGACGCGACGGGCGTGCGCGACCTGTGGTGGGACGGCCTCGACGACCTCGGCCAGCCCGCGCCGGCCGGCAAGTACGAAGTGCGGGCCATCGCCCACGACGCGCGGCTCCTCGACGACGGCGCCGTCGGCGACAATGGAAACGTGATGGGCATATTTAACTGCGATAACGCCGACCGCGTCGTCGCGATGCCCGACGGCGGCTTCGTCGTCTCGGCCGTCTACGACGAGGCCGGGTATCCGCTGCGCCGCTACGCCTCGTCGGGCCAGCCCGTGCTGGCGAGCGGACTGGCGGAGGGCGAGTTCTGGGGCCTCGCGGCCACCGCCGCCGGCGACCTCGTCGGCGGGCGCGGCAAAGGCGAGGGCGCGATGCTGGTGCACCTCGCGGCCTCCTGCGAGCGGACCCCCATGGCCAGCGGGGCCGAGAATTATCCGGTGCCGGCGGGCGAAAAGGACGCCGTGCCCGGGGGCCTCGCGGTCATCGGCGACGACGCCTTCGTCTCCCTTCCCGCGAAGGGCCTCGTCCGCGTCTTCGACCTGAAGACGGGCCAGAAGAAAGCCGAGTGGCCGCTGGAGGGCGTGGCCGACCTCGCGCGCGACGACAAGGGCACCCTCTGGGCCATCGCCGGCAAGGACGTGGTGTCGCTGGCGGCCGACGGCAAGGCCGACAGGAAGTTCCCCACGGGCCTGGAGAAGCCGCTCTACCTGGCGGCCGGCGCGGGGCGCCTGGCCGTCGTCGACCGCTGGGCCATGCGGGTCGCCGTCCTCAACGCGGCCGACGGCAAGCCGATCGCCACGTTCGGCGAGGACCGGTCGAAGGAGTACTGGATGCTCGTCGGCCCGAAGGTCCTCCGCGACCCACGAGGCGCGGCCATCCTCGCGGACGGTCGGCTCGTCCTCACCGAGCAGTCCCGCGTCCGGATCCTCTGGCCCGAGAACCTGGAGCGCAGCGTCGACCTCGTCAGCAATTTCATGGAGTCGGCGGTCGTCCATCCGACGAAGCCCGAGTACCTCTACTGCGGCCTGGGCCTCTACCGCGTCGACCCGAAGACCGGCGCGTGGGCCTGGGTGGTCGAGTGCGCCCCGGTGTGGTTCTTCGGCCGCGAGAAGGACGCCGATCCGTGGCACGGCAAGCGGCTCGGCTCGCCGCACGGCGCGGTCGTCCTCGGCGGGCGGCCGTTCCTCTTCTACTACGACCGCTCGTACGGCCAGCCCGGCCAGAAATGGGGATCGCTCGACATGATCGACGTCACCGACCCGCTCAAGCCGCGCCTGGCCCTCTCGTATAGCGCCACGACCGTCCTGGGCGGCGGGGCCTACTCGATGATCTCGTTCACGAAGGGCAACGATCTCATTGCCGCCAAGGGCAACCTGAACTTCACGAAGGTCAAGTTTACGGGGCTCGATGCGTCGAACAACCCGACGTTCGCCTTCGACAAGCCCGAGGTCATCGGCGTGGAGAAGGACACGTCGCCGCGCGGCCTGGCGAGTAATCGGGGCCTCTCCTGCGACCGCACGACCGGCGACATCTACTCCGAGGCCGTCACGGCCCTCTACAACAAGATGGTCCCCGGCTGGGGCGCCGACGGCACGGGCCTGGCCCGCTTTACGCCCGACGGGAAACCGCTCTGGTTCTCGCTGAGCAGCGGCGGCAACTACATGTCGGTCAGCACGGTCCGCGACGCCAAGAACGCCTGGGTCCTCGCCGGCAAGAGCTTCGGCGGGCAGATCGACGTCTTCGACCTCGACGGCCTCCGCGTCACGACGGGCAACTGGTCGTGGCCGTCGAGCTACATGATGGGCTTCGTGGACATACGTTACGGCGTCCACGCGTACCTGCGGCCGGACGGCAAGGTCGGCGCCTACGTCGAGGACGACGCGATCGGCCGCTTCTGCCGCGCGAGGCTCGACGGGGCGGCCAGCCTCGAGCGGAAGTCCGCGAAGTTCGACTGGAAGGACCCCGCCGCAGCCGCCGGCCCGCCGCCCCTCCCGGACCGCACTGCCGGCGAGGGGCTCGCGCGGCTGGTCACGATCCCGAAGGTCGGCGAGATGAAGGTCGACGGCGACTGGTCGGCCTGGGAGAAGCAGAAGATCGCCCCGCAGATCATCGCCCTGCCGTCGGCGGTCGGCTACAAGCGGGCCATGGCCGGCGACCTGCTCCAGACGTTCCGCGAAGGGACGTTCATCGGCGCCCTCGCCCATGACGGAAAGAATCTCTATGTCTACCTTATGGCGGCCGACGACACGCCGCACTTCGACTCGCCGGCCGCGGGCCGGATGTGGATGTACGACAGCTTCGAGGTCTGGATCGAGGAAGAGCAGATCGGCCTCGGCTTCCTGAAGGACGGGACGCCGGCCATCTCCAAGTACCGGTACCACAACCGCGAAGGCAAGGAGTACAGCGCGGGCTACGACCTGGCGCGCGAGAACGTCTGGGGCGAGCGGACGAAGAACCTCGGCGCCCATCCGCTCGGGCGGCAACTGGCGGCCATCACGGGCGTCTCCTTCGACGGCAAGGCGGGCTACGTCCTGGAGGCGCGAATCCCCTTCGACGAGATCAAGCTCGTCGGCGGCATCGCGGGGCGCTCCGGCGGCAAGATCCTCCCGACGACCGGCCAGCCGGGCGAGGTCCTGCGCCTGGCCGTCTCGCTCGACAACATCGCCGCCTGGGGCCGCTGCCAGGACTACCAGGTCGACTGGCCCGTCGGGAAGATGTTCAGCGACCCGACGCGAAGCGCGCCGTGCGCGCTGGGGCAGTAGCCCGAGGGGTCAGGAGCCCTATCCTCCAGGCTCCTGACCCCTTACACTCCCTGCGAAACTCTCTTGCCGCCAAGGGCGAATGGCCCTAGACTGTGCTCGTCGGGCTTCAGGATCGCAGCCCACGAAAGGAGGAAGAAGATGCTCAAGCATCTCTTCGTCGATAACTTCAGGACCCTGGTCAACTTCAACATCGACCTGGGGCCGCTGACGCTCCTCCTCGGGCCAAATGGGGCCGGAAAGTCAACGGTCCTGGATGTCATAAGAACGCTATATCAGTTCACATGCGAATTCGGCAGAACCGACGAGCTTTTCCCCCAGACCACGCTGACGCGATGGCAGAGCCTCAAGGCTCAGACGTTCGAACTGGGCCTGTCCGGAAGCAAGGGAGCGTATGTATATCATCTCGAACTTGATCACGACCTCGATGTTCAGCGGTGCCGCATCAAGTCGGAGAGTCTGAAGTTCGGGAACCAGCTGCTGTTTGAGTCAAGGACCGTTAGCGGCCAACTTCGTGCTCAACTCTACCAGGACGACGGCTCCAAGGGGATGGAATTGTTGGCCGTTGAAACAATCTCAGGTATCGCGGCCCTTATTAACACCCGCATGAGTGACTTGGTTGACGGCTTCTGGAAACTGATCCGGCAAGTTCAGGTCTGCCGCTTTGACCCCATGCAGATGAGGGCCCGATCGGAGCGGGAGACGCCCATTCTGGACGCCAACGCGTCGAATTACGCGGGCTGGCTGCGGCACCTAGCGGCCAGCGACCTGGAGTTCGCAGGGCGCCTGCGACCCATGCTTGAGGAAGCCCTTGAGGGATATGAGGGCCTGACACTACTACCGGATGGCCAGGATGCCAGGATTCTAAAGGTCCGGTTCAAGTCCGGGGCGAACGGTGATCCTTCCGGGCGGCCTTACGAGTGTCGCTTCGACGAGCTCTCCGATGGGCAACGTGTTCTTATCGTGCTCTATTCTCTGCTCTCGGCCGCTCGCCAGGAAACGGCCCTGTGCCTGGACGAGCCCGAGAACTTCCTGGCGCTTCGAGAAATACAGCCTTGGTTGAACGCCTTGATGGACCGCGCCCAGGCGGGTGATTGCCAGGCAATCCTAGTCTCGCATCACCCGGAGTTGATCAACGCCCTGGCGGCGGGGCACGGACGCTGGCTGGATCGAACAGCCGGAGGGCCGACGCGATGCCAGCCCATAACCGAAGATGGCAGCGGGCTGCCCATTTCGGAGCTGGTGGCCAGAGGGTGGCTGAATGCCTGACCGCTACACCTACGTCACGGTGGTCTGCGAAGACACCCAGCAGTCTTGTTTCATGTACAGGTTCCTCACCGCTAAGGGTTTGAAACCGCACAGATTGATCATGCGCCCTTGCCCCACCGCCCGTGGTGGCGACGCCAAGCAGTTCGTGCGAAGGAACCATGTTGCCGAGGTAAGGGCCATGCGGGCCAAGCCGCATCTGCTGGCGGGCGTTATCACGATCATAGACGCCGATGACTCGACGGTGGGTGCCCGGAAAGACGAACTCAACGACGCCTTGGTTGCGGAAGGCCAGGATCGCCGGCAGGCCGACGAACGTATTGCCGTTGCCGTGCCTCGGCGCGAGATTGAGACCTGGATTCACTCGCTTCAGGGCCGCCCTGTGGATGAGGAGACCCGCTATCCGCGGTTTCGGGGGGACGAGCGGCAGTGCGCCCCCGCGGCCTCGGAATTCGCGCGTAAGTGTCCTTCTGACATGCAGGAGGACGACCTGCCCTCCCTGAAAGATGCCTGCAAGGAACTTGACGCCTTCCTGAAGAAGGCTGCGCGATAGAACTGCCGGCGCCATACCGAACGGCAGAAGGGGTCAGGAGCCTTACACATAGGGCTCCTGACCCCAGCTCCTGACCCCTTACACTCCTTTGCATCCGCCCTTCCCGCCTTGTAAGATGTGCCCCATGATCCCCCTGCGGCTCGACCACATCACGAAGCGGTTCGGCGCGGTCACGGCCGTCGACGACGTGTCGCTCACCGTCGAGCCGGGCGAACTGTTTTTCCTGCTCGGCCCGTCGGGCTGCGGCAAGACGACGCTCCTCAGGATCGTGGCGGGCTTCTACGATCCCGACGCGGGCCGCGTCTTCTTCGGCGACGCCGACGTGACGGACCGGCCGCCCTACCGCCGCAATTGCGGCATGGTGTTCCAGAACTACGCCCTGTGGCCGCACATGACCGTGCAGGAGAACGTGGCCTGGGGCCTCGCGATCCGCGGCATCGGCCGGCGCGACCGCAAGAGCCGCGCGCGCGAGATGCTCGCCGCCGTCCAGATGGCCGAGTACGCGAAGCGCAAGCCCACGCAGCTTTCGGGCGGCCAGCAGCAGCGGGTGGCCCTGGCGCGGGCCCTGGCGATCCGGCCCGATTTCCTCCTGCTCGACGAGCCCCTTTCGAACCTCGACGCGAAGCTCCGCCACGAGATGCGGGCCGAGATTCGCCGCGCCCAGCAGGCCACGCGCATCACGAGCGTCTATGTGACCCACGACCAGGACGAGGCCCTCGCGATGGCCGACCGCCTGGCCGTCGTCCGCGACGGGCGGATCGTGGCCCTCGGCCGGCCGCGCGACCTGTACCTCAGGCCGCCCACGGCCTGGGTGGCCGGGTTCCTCGGCGCGACGAACTTCATCGAGGGCGACATGGCCGGCCGCGAGGACGGCACGGCGCTCGTGCGGACCGACGTCGGCAACGTCCGCACGACGGCGGCGGCCTCCGACCCGAAGCCCGGGGAACCGGCCGTCATCAGCGTGCGGCCGGAGTCCGTGCACCTCTTGCCGGCCGAGGGCGAGGCCCCGAAGGAGAACGTCTTCCCGGTCACGATCCTCGCCCGTACGTTCCAGGGCGAGACGGAGCAGGTCCGTGTACGGCTCGGGACGCACGAGATGACGATCTCGGACCGGCCGACGAATCTGCCGCCGCTCGCCCCGAACGCGCCCGCGCGGGTGCATTTCGCGCCCGAGGCGGCGAGGGCGTATCGAAGAGAATAAAGAAAGTGACTGAGTGACTGAGTGACTGAGTGCCTGAGTAACAACAACACCTTACACCTCAACACACTTCGCCGCCCCGCTTGCGGGGCGATCGCCATCGGCTGCGCCCTCGCGGCCCTCGCCCTGCTCGCCCTCGCCGGCTGCGCCCCCGCCGAGAAGCCCGTCGCGGCCCAGGACGCGCTCGTGATCTACTCGCCGCACGCCGACGAGATCCGCGAAGAGTTCGGCTGGGCGTTCCAGGCGTGGTACCAGGAGCAGACCGGCCGCACGGTCGAGGTGAAGTGGCCCGACGCCGGCGGGACGAGCCAGATCGTCAAGCGACTCCAGGACAAGTTCAAGGCCGGGCGCCACGACATCGATATCGCGTTCGGCGGCGGCCCGATCTACCAAGAGATGAAGCAGCAGGGCATGCTCGAGTCCTACCGCCTGCCGGAAAACCTCCTCCAGGCGATCCCGCACGAGGTCGCGGGCCAGCCGATGTATGACGCCGAGTTCTGCTACTACGGGGCGGCCCTCTCCACGTTCGGACTCATCTATAATAAAGACCTCATCCGCGCGCGCGGCCTGCCCGAGGTGAAGGACTGGGCGACCCTGGCCGACCCGGCGTACTTCGGCCTCGTGGGCGTGGGCGACGCCACCAAGAGCGGCAGCGTCCGAAAGGTCTACGAGATCATCCTGGAAGCGTACGGGTACGAGCGCGGGCTGGCGATCCTCATCCGCACGGGAGGCAACGCCCGAGAGTGGTACGCCTCGGCCTCCGAGGTCCCGCGGAACTGCGCGGCCGGGTTCCTGGCGGTCGGCCCCTGCATCGACTTCTACGCCGACCGGCAGATGCACAGCGAAGGGGGAAAGAGCCTCGGCTTCGTCGCGCCGAAAGGCCTGACGGTCCTCAACGCCGACCCGATCGGCCTCTTCAAGGACGCGCCGCACCGGAAGGTCGCCGAGAAGTTCCTCGAGTTCGTCCTCGGCGAGCCGGGCCAGGCGCTCTGGATGTTGCCCGTCGGGGCGCCGGGCGGGCCGCGGAAATTCGCCCTGGAACGGATGGCCATTCTTCCAAGCGTGTACGAGTTGCCGGCCGTCAAGGCCCTCGGCGACCGGACCGATCCGTTCACCTTGCCGCCCGCGACGTTCTACAGTGCCGCCAAGGAGAACGCCCGGATCGCCATCCTGCCGGACTACCTCCGCGTGGCGGCCGTCGAGAACTACGATCCCCTGAGGCGGGCCTGGAAGGCCATCATCGACGCGGGTATGCCGGAGCCGCTCGTCGCGGAACTCGTGAAGCCGATCCTCTCGGAAGACGAGATGATCCGCCTGGGCAAGGAAGTCTGGAAGCCCATCGTTGTGCCCAAGGACGCGGCGCCCGACAAGGCCGCCGAACTCAAAATGAAGGAAGAGATGCGGCTACGCGAGAAGAGCGAGTTGGAACGGAAGTGGCGGAAGGCGCTGCGGGGGCGGTATGAGGACCTTGAAAGACGCGCCCGGAGGTGAGGCTCATGGGAACGACAACGGCGGGCACTAGGGACTAGGCACCAGGCAATAGGGGTGGTCAACATCTTTCATGGATGATGAAAAGCCTTTGACATCCCCTAGTGCCTAGTGCCTGGTGCCTAGTGCCCGGCTTTGCCTTTCTGTGGAATTCAGCGTCATGCGTAGAGAATGGAAAACCTGGGCCCTCATCGGCCTCCTGGTGGCCTTCTTCGGCGTCTTTCTCTTCTGGCCGCTGGCGAACGTGTTCTCGTCGGCCCTCTGGCGGCCGACGGGCCTGACACTCTACTGGATCCGGAGCACGCTCGACCCGGACAACGCGTTCATCCGGGCGAGCCTCACGAACGCGCTCGCGTTTGCCATCCTGACGACGCTCGTCTGCACGGCCCTCTCGCTGCCCCTGGCGTATCTCCAGGCACGGACGGAGTTCCCGGGCAAGCGCCTGTTCGGCGCGAGCATCCTCGTGCCGATGATCCTGCCGCCGTTCGTCGGGGCGATCGGCCTGAAGCAGATCCTCGGGCCGTACGGCGTCGTCAACGCGGTCCTCGGGGCCTTGAGCCTCTCGGACCCGGTCCGCCCGGTCGACTGGTTCCTCGCGTACCCGTTCGTGGGGATCGTCCTCTTGCAGTCGCTGCACCTCTATCCGATCCTGTACCTGAACCTCGTGGCCGGGATGGCTAATGTAGATCCGTCGCTGGAGGACGCCGCCCGGAGCGTCGGGGCCGGTCCGTGGCGGGTGTTCCGGAAGGTCACGTTCCCGCTGACGCTGCCGACGTACTTCGCGGGGGCCGTGATCGTCTTCATCTGGGCGCTGACGGACCTCGGCACGCCGCTCATGTTCAATCTCCGCGAGGTGATGGCGGTCCAGATCTTCGAGCAGGTGAGCCGCCCGTCGAACCCGGAGGCCAACGCCCTGGTGGTGGTGCTCCTCGTGATGGTGGGCCTGCTCTATTGGGGGGCGCGGTCCCTCTTCGGCCGCCAGGCGTTCGGGATGATGTCGGTGGCCACGCGAGCGGCCGCGCCGACGCGCCTGCGGCCCGGGGCCGCCGCCGTCGCGGTCCTCCTCTTTGGCGGCGTCACGCTCATCGCCCTGTTGCCGCACCTCTCGGTCATCCTCTACAGCCTGAAGACCGAGTGGCACTCGACCGTGCTGCCGGCGGGCCTGACGCTGGAGCATCACCGGGCAATCCTCACCGATCCGCGGTGGGCCAAGCTCACGCTGCCGAGCATCTGGAACTCGATCGTCTACTCCCTGGGGGCGGTGGCCATCACGCTGGTCATGTCGGTCTGGATCGGCTACGTCCTCGTGCGGAAGCAGTTCATCGGGCGGGGGCTGCTGGACGCGATGGTCATGCTGCCGCTGGCGCTGCCGGGGATCGTGCTGGCGTTCGGATATCTCAACTGCTACGCCGACTGGGGCGACTGGCTCGTCAAGAAGGGCGTGCTGGCCCAGAACTACCTGTACCCGCAGACGAACCCCGTCTTTCTCCTCGTGGTCGCATACGCCGTGCGGCGACTGCCCTTCATGGTCCGGTCGGCGGTGGCGGGGTTCCAGCAGACGAGCCGCACCCTGGAAGAGGCCGCCCTCAGCGTCGGGGCGGGGCCGGTCCGGACGCTCTGGCGGATCACCGTGCCGCTCATCCTGGCGAACCTGGCCGCCGGGACGCTCCTGGTGTTCTCGATGTCGATGCTGGAGGTCTCGGACAGCCTGATCCTCGCGCAGGACGACGCCTACAATCCGATCACGCGGACGATCTACCGCATCTTCTCGAACGAGTACGCCATCACGAACGAGACGGTGGCGGCCGCCCTGGGCACCTGGGCGATGGTATTCATGGCCGTGACGCTCGTCGGCGCGTCGCTCCTGATGGGGAAGCGGCTGGGGGCGATGTTCAGGGCATAGAGGGACAAAGGGACGGAGGGACGAAGGGACGGAGGAATTCAAAGGCAACAGCACGGGAAGCCGGGTCTATCCGAGCCGCGACCGTGAGGGAGCGGTGCCTTGGTCCGCGGCGAACGGCAAAGGCAAGGCGAACCGCAGAATATCCAACAAGGAACTCCGAATGTCGAAGTCTGCGGGCACACGGCCTGTCGGCACTTCGGAGTTCTGAGTTCCTTGTTGGATATTCTGCGGCTCGCTGTTTCTTGATTTGGATGGCGGTAAGTCATGTAGGCCGCGGCGCCGTGGACTACGTAACGAGCCACACGAAGAGAAGCCATAGGGCGAACCAGATCAGCACCGGGTATTTCCGCATCTTCCCATCTGGACGGATCAGCAGGAATCTGATGGGGTCGTATCGACCGCCACGCCAAAACCAGTCGGGGGCGTCTCTGATATCCAGGAGCAGTATTACAGCCGTGGCCACGCAGACCATGACAGTCATCGCTATCTTGAAGCCGATGGGCACGATTCACCCCCGATGACCCCGATTCTACCATCACGGGGGGCGTGTGGATACGTAGACAACGGCACGGCGAACCGCAGAATATCGAATGTCGAATGTCTAATCTCGAGGAGTGCGCGCCGGCGGTTGCCGTCACTTCGATGTTCGTAAATCGATGTTCGATATTCTGTGGTTCGCTGTGGTTCGTTCTGGCCGTTGTTGCCGAAGTCCTTTGCGCTCTTTGCGTTCTTTGCGGTTCCATGCCTTGCCTCTTTCCGGGGCAGACAGAGGCCGGGTGAACCGCAAAGAACGCGAAGAACGCGAAGGAAGGCAGGGCAACAACAACACCGACCAAAGCTTCTCATTACCCTTCGTTCAGAGTCGGTGTTCCGAGAGGAACGGTCTCCGACAGCGGCCACTCGCGGGCCCGCTTGGCGGCCGCGATGGCGGCCCGGGCGGCGCGCGGGTCGAATTGCGTCCCTTCGCCCGTCTGCAATTGCCCGAGGGCTTCCTCCAGGCTGAGGGCGGCCCGGTGCGGGCGGTCGCGCGTCATGGCATCGAGGGCATCGGCCACCGCAATCACGCGGGCTTCCAGCGGAATCGCGTCGCCGTGCAGGCCGTCCGGGTAGCCGTGGCCATCGGGCCGCTCGTGATGGTGGCGAATGACGCCGGACTCACGGCGCAGGAAAGTCAGCTTGGCGAGGATCTGGACGCTGACGCAGGGGTGCTGGCGCACCAGGGCCCAGTCCATCCTCGAGAGGATGTCGTTCTTCCACAGGACGCTGTCCGGAACGGCGACTTTGCCGACGTCGTGCAGCATGGCCGCCCGGTAGATCATCCCCACCTGTTCCTGTTGGAGGCCCATTTCCTCGGCGATCGCCACGGAGTACCGGGCCACGCGCAACGAGTGGTGGGCCGTATAGGCGATGCGGCCCTCCAGGCTCTCGACCAGGCGATAGAGGCTGTCGAGGAAGACGTTGTTGTTCTCTTTCGAGAGGTCCTTGATGTGGCGCTGGACCTGGCGCACTTGTTCGCTGCCTTCGAGGCTGGGCTCAACACCGCCCTCCTGGATCATCTGCCAGGTGATCACACGGTTGCCGCCCAGGCCCTTGGCCTTGTAGAGGGCCTCGTCGGCCATGCGGATGAGGTCCTGGGCAGAGAGCGTCTGGCCCGTCGCGAGCGAAGCCACGCCGAGGCTGGCGCGGGCAGGGATCTGCGAGTTGGCATAGGGGGTTGGATAGTCGCGGATGCGGCGGCGGACGTTCTCGGCCACCTGGATGGCGCCGCTCAAGTCCGTATCGGGCAGGATGAGCAGGAACTCCTCGCCGCCGTGGCGGGCGACGACGTCGCTGGCGCGGACGCCTCCGCGCAGGAGCTGGGCCACATGACGCAGGACCTCGTCGCCGGCCTCGTGGCCGCAGGAATCGTTGGTGGCCTTGAACTGGTCGAGGTCGACCATGATCACGCCGATGGGGGTCCCCAGGCGCCGGCTGCGGTGCAGCTCGTGCTCGAAAAGGTTGATGGCCTGGCGGCGATTCATCAGGCCCGTCAGGTAATCGGTCGTAGCCAGGCGCTCGAGCTCCTGGTTGGCGCGTTCCAGCTCGGCCTTGGCCCGTTCGAGGCCGGACCGCGCCTCGGCGCGGCCCGTCACGTCCTGGCCGAAGGCCACGATCCAAGCCGGCCGACCCGCCGCGGCGGGGCACAGGGTGCACGTCCAGGAGAGGATGCGCACCTCGCCCGACTTCGCGAGGAGAGGCGCCTCGGCGTCGGCGGCGCCGGCCTCCCGGCCGGAGGCGCTGCCGAGCAGGGCCTTCCAGGCTCCCCCTGTCTGGTCCGCGGGCAGGAAGAGGTCAGGGAACGGCCGCCCGACGACCTCATCCTGCGAGTAGCCGCTGATCCGCTCGGCGCCGCGGTTGAAGAGGGTGACTCGCTGGTCCTCCGGCGATAGGCCGACGATGAACAGGTCGCCCGTATCGATGACGCCTTGGAACAAGTCCCGCTCGAGCCGGACGGAGTCCTGGGCCTTCCGGGCGGCGGACTCCTGCTCCACGAGCCGGGACCGCGCCGCCGTCGCCGCCTGGCGCAGATCGAGGAGCCAGAAGACAAACCCGGCGAGGGCCACCAGGTGACCCGCCACGCTCAGGGCAAGCTCCAGGGCCTGCATGCCCTGGCTCCCCGACTGGGGGCCGACCGCGAGGTGGAGTCCCCTGGAAGCGGCCGCCAAGAGCAGCCCGACCGCTATGGTCGCGTAGCCGAAGAGGCGGCCCTTCTGCCACAGGCGGCCCAAGACGACCACCACGATCCCACCGCCGACAAGAACCGCCAGGTGAAGCGCGTTATCGGAGAAGTCCCAACCCTGCAAGGTGCGTCCCCTTTGGCTATGCCGTCCAGATGATGGCGTTCAGGAATGAGCCTGCCCAGAACGGTATCGTCAGTGACGGGGGGCCACATTTATTAAAAAGCGGGCGCAAAAGAACTTCTCTGGGGGTCCTGATAGCCGTGTCCGCACCGTTGGCAGCACAAACGCGGCAAAGGCCCGCACTTACCGGATTTCGCCGGGATTCTCGGACTCGCCCAAGGCTATTTCGATTCGCTGCCAGTGCGTGCCTTGCCAGAACAGCTTGGCGCACCGCTGACATCGGAAGAACCGCTCGCACCAGGCGAAGGTGCGCGGCGGCGCCTCCGGGCGGACCGATTCCTTCGGGACCTCCGAAAGCTCGCCGCCACAGGCCATGCAACGTGGGTCTCGCCGCCGAAGGCCGAGTGACCGGAGAACGAACCGGAGCTGGTCGAGTTTCGAGAGGCCGGGCGGCAGGAGCAGGGCCCGGATGCGGCCGGCGGCGATCACGCCGTGCTTCATCAGACCCGTGTCGCACGTCAGCAGGACGCGGCCGGTCGCGAGCGCCTGACGCACGAGGTCCGTGTCGTCGATCCCCTCGACCCAGGCGGCATCGTAGCCGGCGGCCCGGAGCCATCGCGCCAGGCCCCCGAGCATGGCGTCGCACCAGAAGGCGGGGGGCGCGTCGGGATTCGGGTCGGTCATGGGCATGGGCATTGTGGCCTCGTTAGCCGCCCCGCTTGCGGGGCGCGTGTTGTGGTGCTGTGCGAACACGCGCCCACCAAGGTGGGCGGCTAACGAGGCAAGGCGTGCGCACCCGGCTTACGCGCCGAACTTCGCCAGCCGCCCGGCATGACCGAGCGCCAGCGGCAAGAGGTGCGTCGACGGCCTGAGGCCGATCCACCCCTGGATGCACGCGATCTCGTCGAACCGGTCGACGGCATCGCGGCACGCCGTCGGCGACCAGAGGACCGTCGGCACCGGATGGAACGAGTGGCCCTTCATCGCCGTCGGCGTCGAGTGATCGGCCGTCACGATGAGCACGTCCGGCTTCAGCTTGAGGAGGGCCGGAATGGCCGAGTCGGCCTGTTCGATGTAGTGGACCTTGGCGTCGAAGTCGCCGTCCTCGCCCGCCTTGTCGGTGAACTTGTAGTGGAGGAAGAAGAAGTCGTACTTGTCCCACGCCGCCGCCAGGCTCGCGACGTCCTTCTCGATCTCGTTGGTGGCCTCCTGGGCCTCCATACCGACGAGCTTCGCGACACCGCGGTACATGGGCGTCCCGGCGACTACGGCCGCGCGCAGGCCGAACCGCTCCTCGAACGTCGGCCAGTGCGGCCGCTTCGCGAACCCGCGGGCCAGGATGCCATTGGCCTTCTTCTCGTCCTTGATGGCCGCCATCGCCAGTTCCAGGGCCTTCTGGGCGATCTGGGCGGTCCGCACGTTGTCCTTGCCCTTGTCCTTCGCCTTGGCGGCCAGGGGCGGGACGCCTTCCTTCTGCGGATCGGTGTCTTCGACGGCTTCGCCCAGGCCCTTGCCGCGGAGGACCATCAAGGCCCGATGCTCCTTGACGGGCGCCCAGAGGACCTCGACGCCGTCCACTTCCTTGACGGCCTCGGCGATCTTCTTGACGACGAGCTTCGACTCGTCGGACGGGATGCGGCCCGCCCGGCGATCGGAGATCTTGCCGCCCGCGTCGAGCGTGCAAAAGTTGAGGCGTGCGGCCACGTCGCCGTGGCGGAAATCGAAGCCGACGCCCACGGCCTCCAGCGCCCCGCGGCCGATCGGGTACTCGACCGGATCGTAGCCGAAGAGGCCCAGGTGGCCGGGGCCGCTCCCGGGGGTAACGCCGGGGCTCACGGGCTCCAGCCGCCCGGTCACGCCCTCGGCAGCCAGCTTGTCGACGTTGGGCTTCCTGGCCGCCTGGAGCGGCGTCTGCATCTTCGGCCCGCTCGGGATGTCGCCCAGGCCGTCCCACACGTAGAGGACGATCTTGGAACCGTTGTTCTGAAGCAGGGGCCGAAGGTCCATAAGCGGCATGGTGACTCTCCTTGGTTACTGTTTCTTAATCAGCACAAAGATCTGGTTGTTGCCCATCCGCACCAGCATCGGCACGCCCTTGCCGAGGTCGACGCCCTTCATCGCTTCCGTGAACTCGGCCACGCCGTGGACCTCTTTGCGGTTCGCCTGGATGATGAGCATGCCTTCCTCCAGGCGGGCCTGGGCGCCGAGGCCCGAGGGGGTCACTTTCGTAATCAGGACGCCCTGCCCGACCTTGTAGCCGAACCGCTCCGCGGCTTCGGGGGTGACCGCGCCGACCTGGATGCCGAGATCCTTGACCTCGGCCGGCACGGCGGCATGAGCCTGGGCCTCCGGATGCTCGCTGCGCTTCTCCACGGTGATCTTCAGACGCTCTTCCTTGCCGTTCCGGATCACCGCCACATCGGCGGACTTGCCGGGCTCGGTCCAGGCAACGGCCGTTTGGAGCTCCAGGGGCGTTTTCACGGATTTGCCGTTATAGTTAACCACGACGTCGCCGGCCTTGATGCCGCCCTTGCCGGCGGGGCCGCCTTCGAAGACCTGGCTGACGAGGACGCCTTCCTTGACCTTGAGGCCCATCGAGTCGGCCATGTCTTCGGTGAGTTTCTGGATGCTGACGCCCAGCCAGCCACGGACGACCTCGCCGCCCTTGCGGAGCCGCTTCATGACCTCGGCGATCATGTTGCTCGGGACGGCAAACCCGACGCCCATGTACCTGCCGGACTGGCTGGCGATGGCCGTGTTGACGCCGATCACTTCGCCCCGCATGTTGACGAGCGGCCCGCCGGAGTTGCCCGGGTTGATCGCCGCATCGGTCTGGAGGAAGTCCTCGAAGTCGGCGATGCCGATGTTGGCGCGCCCCTTGGCGCTGATGATGCCCGACGTCACGGTCTCCTGGAGGTTGAAGGGCGCCCCGATGGCCAGGACCCAGTCGCCGACCTCGGTCTTGTCGGAATCGCCCAACGCCAGCGCGGGCAGCTTGTCGGCCTTGACCTGGATCAGCGCCAGGTCCGTGGGCGGGTCGGTGCCGATGACCTTGGCCTTCAGGTCCCGCCCGTCCATCAGGTGGACCTTGATCTCGTCGGCCCCCGCCACCACGTGGTTATTGGTGAGGATGTAGCCGTCGGACTCGATGATCACGCCCGAACCGAGCCCCTGCTGCTCGAACTTGTGCGGCGAACTGCCGCGGTTGCCCCGCGGCGTGCCGGGCATCTCGCGGCCGAAGAAACGGTGGAAGAAGTCCTCGTCATCGAACGGCGACGCCGATTCCTCCACGGACTTGGTGACGCTGACCGCCACCACCGAGGGCTGGACCTTCCTGGCCACCCAACGGAAAGCTTCCGAGAACTTTTGGACCGCGTCCAGCGCCGCCGTCGGCTCGGGATCCGCTTTGTCCGCGGCCGATGCCGACACGGCCACCGACTTCCCGGCGGTCGGCCAGAAATGGCTGGCTCCGATCGGGACCATGAGCCCGCAGGCTACGATGACCCCGAGAGCCAGCACCAGTGTCCAATGCCTCCTTGAATCCCACATAACGTTCCTCCTGCTTGTGCCACCCCATCCTTGCTCGATGCCGCGCCGTTGAACCAGCCCGGTCTCATTGAATATACGCTGGAACGGCCCCGCTTTATGCATCAACTCCAGATCCACAGCAGCGTATCGATCAGGGCGTTGGCCGAATCGGGGCCCGCCGGAACCCGATGCACCTCCGGCGGGACATCGTCCGTGTCCGACAAGGCGACCAGCCGCGCGCCCGCGAAGGCCTTTCCGGTGAAGATGCGGTCACGGCCCCCTGGCCCGAAATGCTCGCCGATCACCAGGGACTGGCCGGCCCGAATCTCGGCCGGCTCGGCGACGACGTCCAGGATCATGGCCGCCGCAACGGCCGGGTCCTCGATCTCCCCCTTGGTCAAGAGGACCGGCAGCCCCCATTGGTCGAACCCGAAGATCACCCCCTTGGCCGTCCAGGCGAACAGGAACACGCGCGAGAGGCCGCCGATCGCGTGGCACAGTTCCCGGGGCGACTTGCCCTCGTCGTCGAAGACGGCCAGGACGACCCGCACCTCCTTGTCCAGCAGATGCTCCAGCCGTCGGCAGAAGAGGCGCGTGGCATCCCCCGGCCCCTTCAGAAGGCTCGGCACGTCCAGGATCAGCATCAGGAACCGCCGGTCGACGAGGCCCTGCCCATGGTCGGTCGTCATGATCGCCCCCGCTGCCGCGCTGGTCCCTCCCCATCATACCCATGCAGCCTCGGACCCTTCAACACGCAAACGCGTAACGCCTCAGTTACGTGCGCCCGTGCCTTATCCGAGCCGCGCCCGTAAGGAAGCGGTGCCGTGGCCTTCCGCACGCGAAAAACGGCACCGCTTCCTTACGGGCGCGGCTCGGTTACAACGGCACCCGGGCGTACGTAACTGAGGCATTACGCAAACGCTGTTGTTTTCCCTTGCCGCATCGGACGAGGAATGTTATGCTATATTTTCCATCTTTAGCCATGAGCGCGATGGCAACGGGAGGGTTGCCGCATGAGGCCACCAAGCAGGCGCGACGGGGGTCGCCCCGGGGATGCTCGCCGCCCGTTTCCCGCCACCGAGGGCGAACGGCTCAGCCGATTCCTGGCGTATGTCCTGCGCCACCATCCGGAGGAGGCGGGCCTCACGCTCGACGACCAGGCCTTCGCCGACATCGACGAGCTCCTGGCCGCCATCCATACGCGGTCCGGCCTCCAGAACGTCACGCGCGAGCAGGTCCTCGACCTCGTGAATGAGCAGGGCGCCCCGCGGTTCGAGCTCCTCGGGAATCGCGTCCGGGCCCGGTACGGCCACAGCCTGCCGCAACGGGTCCGGTACGAGCCGGCGGACCCGCCGGCGGACCTCTTCCACGGAACGGAGCCGCAGGCCGCCGGCGAGATTCTCGCGGCAGGCCTGAATCCCGTCCAGCGGCAGTACGTTCACCTGTCGATCGACATGCCCGCGGCGCGCGAGGTCGGCCGCCGCCGATGCGAGGAGCCGGCGGTCCTCCGAATCGACACCGCCTGCGCCGCCAAGGCGGGCGTGCGTTTCTACCACGCCGGCCCCGCCGTCTGGCTCTCCGATCCGATTCCGCCGGAATGTATTGTCAGGGCGGAGTGAGAACGGCGAGGGACGAAGGGACGGAGGGACCGAGGGGTGGTCAAAGGCACTTGAAGATCACGGCATGAACGGCGAGCGGCCCGTCACGTATGATGCGGGTCGGCGAACCCGATGCGTTGCCGTTCATGCCGCT
>Ga0209777_10002118_pt1 | contig 26832 bp, 20 predicted proteins | sample FrelakmetHBP12HB_FD_187147 | JGI IMG/M metagenome (GOLD analysis project Ga0209777, IMG submission 187147) | Freshwater lake sediment microbial communities from the University of Notre Dame, USA, for methane emissions studies -HBP12 HB (SPAdes)... | ecosystem: Environmental > Aquatic >...
ATATTTTTGCTTGAATCGCAACGTTTAGGTTTTGAAAAACAAGTTGATGCAATTGATAAAGAAAAAGACCCGGCATTAAAATTAGAAAAAAATAAACTATTACTGCAAAAACGCGACCAAGAAACAAAATTAAATTCTATTTTAGAACAAGAAACAAAATTAGAAAATGAGCAAAAGTTCACTACAGAAAAAGAGCAGACAACTACTATCGCATCTCAAAGAAAAAGTTTACAGCAGTCAAGAGAGGACTTAAATAAAAAAATTCAAGAGATAGAAAAAAAGAGATGGGAGGCAGAAAAACAAATTCAGGATTTGGATAATAAAGTAAGTCAAATAGATAAATCTTCAGAACAGCTTGTAATAGAAAAAAATAGTTTAAAGGATAAAATATTGGGCGTAGATAAATCATTGAGAGAAATTTATTCTGCCGTTATGGCTCGAGAGGAAGAAAAAAGAAGGGGCCAGGCGCAAGAGCAAATAGCCAAAAGAGAAGCACTATCAAAAGTGAGGGCGGGAGAAAAAGAAAAAATACAAAGAGAGCAATGGGGAGGATTAGTTGTTCCCCAAAAAAGGGGTCTTACATCAGCACCCACGTCACTAAGAGAAAAAATGGCTAAATCCTTTGAGGCAGAAGAAGAACAAAGAAAAAAGTTTTTACAAGATGTTGAACAAGGAGTAAAACAATAATAAAAAAAAATAAAAAGTTAAAAACATGGATAAAAAATTAATTGATGAGTTAAAAGAAAAATTAGAAACAGAAAAAAAATCTCTGCAAGAAGAGTTAGAAAGTTTTGCTAATAAGGATAAGAACCTAAAAGACAACTGGGATGCAAGATATCCAAACAGAGAAGAGGGAGACAAAGATGAAGAAGCCGACGAGGTTCAAGAATATAACAATGCGCTGTCTTTAGAATATAGTTTGGAATTAAAATTAAAAGACGTAAATATTGCTTTAAAAAAAATCGAGCAGGGAAATACTTCTGCATCGCTCAGCACAAGATATGGAATCTGCGAAAACTGCGGCAAGGAAATTAATGAAGAAAGATTGCTTGCCTGCCCTGAGGCAAAAACTTGCCTAAAGTGCAACGAAAAATAGAACATAAAAAAACCGAGGAGTATTCCTCGGTTTTTTATTTGTGCTATAATATAGCAATCAAATATAATAAAAAAACATGAGAGAAGGTGAACCACAAGAACAATCTGAAAGAAAGACTACCTGGCAAAAAAAAGAAGACGAAGTTGAAAAAATACCACATATTGAGAATGGTGCAAAAAAAATTGTGACTACTCTAAATATTTCAGGAATTCTAACTTCGCAATCGTGCGAAGGACATTTAGAAGAAGGGAAAATAACTCTGCCATTTGTTGAAATAAGCGCGCCCAACCAACCAGAAGAAAGGTTTATAGGACAAGAAAAAATTATTCCAGAAGTTGCTAAAAAATATGGTGTTTCGATTAAAGATGTTGGGACTATGCTTTTACATAGCGCTCCATGGGAAGAGTTTGAAGGTGAAAGAGAAACGCCAGATTATAAAAAATGGAGAGAAGAAAATAAAAAAACTGCTGAAAATGCTGAATCACTTTTAAAAGATTTTTACAAAGACAGCGCGACATCAGAGGATGTCCGTTTAACAATCAACGAACTAAATGCCGGACAATTTGAAATGACAAACGCTAGGGGTAATGAAACGCCAAAAACAGAAGCTAAACAACAGTTGGAACAATATCAAGATGAAATGAATAATTTTGCGCAGTTTCTAAAAGAAAAATATTTTGAAGGAGATAAAAACCAAATAAATATAACAGAAATGGATAACTCTTCTATTAAAACAGGAAGCAGAATTACTGAGTCCGATATTATTGCACAAAAAATTGTTGATCAAGAAGAATTAGCTAAGCTAAGAAGTTCTTTGGGTTTATTAGACCAAAAACAGGAACATAAACCGGGCTTATATGATATAGAGGAAATTAATGGTACTTATGAGGTAATTTTACCAGGACTAACTTGGGCAGAAAGAGAGGCTGTTGTAGGTACAATTCGTAAACATTTTGAAAATCGACAAGATGCTGAAAATGCAGTTACGCAAGCCAGAAAAGAAACCGGAGAATTCTATGAAAGGGCATCGCTACAAAAAACATTTTCCGCCTTTTATAGAGTCGATGAAATGCCAGATGGAAAATTCCGCGTTGTTCTTCCTGGATTGGTTGATTCGAAAACCGGGCGTTATTTTGGGACAACACATAAAGATTTTGATTCTTGGCAGGAAGCAAAGGAATATTATTTGCAAGATAGAGAGAATGATGAAAGATTAACAAAAAATCCACTGCTTGAAATAAAGACTGGAAAAAATGAAAAAATTGCTTTTTCAGATTTGGACGCATTCAATCCACGCATTGCTCCAACAGAAAAACCTCATAAAATTCCATCTTCAATTCAAAAATATTTTGAGGAACAGGGTAGATTTGACGGAAACAATCCAGGGGCTTCGACATATCAAGAGACGATAAAGCAAAAGAATTGGCAAAATGGATTATACTCTTTTCTTTCTTCATATCTTGCAAAAGATGGGGCTGCAATTATAAAAGAATTAAATATCAAACATCTAGATGCACTGACACCGAAACAAGCTATAGAATTAGCCACTCAAATAGTTATTGATCTAACGAAGTATAAAAAGAGTGACACTATTAAACAAAGAAGGCAAAGGGGGGAAGATTTATCAGAAAAAACTCGCGCTGATAAAAATACTGTTTTGCAAATTTTAAAAGAAGGGCAAACAAAACGTAATGATCCTAATTGGGAAGGCAATGGCGTTTGCAGAAATTTTGCTTGTTCTGTAAAAGCAGTTTTTGAGGCACTAAAAGCAAAGCAAACAAAATTTAATCTATTGCAAAATACATATTGTCTTTTTGAAAGCGGGACTGAAGGTTTTGAATCCAGAAGAAAAAGCATATACGACAGAACTGATAGTGGCCATGCTTGGAATACTTTTGTAACAGTTTCAAAAGAAGGCGCAGCTAACGCAACCATTGTTGACGCGACTTGGGCAAAAAGAGATTTGGAAACCAAAAAGATAACTGGATTAGATTATACTTTAGAGCGTATGGAACCAATGGTATATGAATCTGGCCAAAAATTATCTGGAAAAGAACCTGACTATCAAGAACAAATACAACATTTATTATCTTATTATGATTTTAAAATTGACCGATTGAAAAGATCTGCTATAGAAGCAGAAGAGGAAGAAAAACAATATTTTATTTCTCGCGCAGTGGATTTGGCTTCTATCGCCACTTCTCGGTCAAAAGCATCCATAGAATTACCTAAAAATATTTCTACTGGAATAGATGAAAAATATTTTACGGTTACCGATATGATGGGCAATAGTAGATTTAAAGATTATAGTATTGAACATCTTTATCATATTTATCAAAATGGACAAAGCTTTAACATAACTGACATTCTTAAAAATTCTTTAGGGGAAATTAATATATCATTGTTAAAAGGTCAGTTAAATTTCAGAGATGATAATTTGCAAAAATTGGTCTTTGATGCCATAAAATCGCGACCAGATTTTGAAGATATTTTAAAGCAAGATATAGATTTAAGGCTTCGTTTTTTAAAAATTAATCCGAAATCAAAATAAATTATGCCGAGTAAAGTTTTTTCAGGAGCCATAAACGGATTAGATGCTCAGTTGGTGGAAGTTGAAGTTGATGTAGCACAGGGATTGCGAAGTTTTTCTATTGTCGGATTGCCGGATAAAGCAGTAAAAGAATCAGAAGAAAGAGTGGACTCGGCAATAAAAAGCGCAAAATTATTATCTCCGCATGGAAGAACTTTTAAAGTTTTAGTAAACTTAGCTCCAGCTGATTTAAAAAAAGAAGGTTCTATTTATGATTTGCCAATTGCCTTGGCATTTTTAATTGCATCAAAGCAAACAAATTTCAATTGCCAAGATAAACTGTTTTTTGGCGAACTTTCCCTAGATGGAAAATTAAGGCCGATAAAGGGCGCGCTATCATTTGCTTTAATGGCAAAAAAACACGGATTTAAAGAAATAATTTTACCAAAACAAAATGCCAGAGAAGCTAGCTTGATTAAAGATTTAAAAGTTGTTGGTGTAGATTCATTAGCAGAAACTCTTGCTTATTCAGAACAAAGAATACAAATTTCTGGAACAGAATTTAAAGATGAACAAATTATTTCGAGTCCTGATTATCAGGTTGATATCGGCTGGATAAAAGGCCAAGAATATGCTAAAAGGGCTCTAGAAATTACAGCTGCAGGAGGCCATAATTTATTTATGTTTGGACCTCCAGGGTCAGGAAAATCACTTTTAGCGAAAGCATTGCCGTCGATTATGCCTAAATTGTCTTTTACAGAAGCGCTGGAAGTAACAAAAATATATAGTATTGCCGGACTTCTGAGGGAAGGGCAAGCAATTGTTAATTTGAGACCATTTCGTTCACCTCATCATATTTCTTCTGAAGTTGCTTTAATCGGTGGAGGAAATCCTCCAAGACCAGGAGAAATAACTCTAGCTCATCGCGGAGTTTTATTCTTAGATGAGTTTCCTGAATTTCATAGAGATGTTTTAGAATCTTTGCGACAACCAATTGAAGAAGGAAAAATAACCGTCTCGCGAGCAAAAAATACTTTTACTTTTCCATCCAGATTTATGTTAATAGCTGCTTCAAATCCCTGCCCTTGTGGATATTTTAATGACCCGGAAAAAAACTGCACCTGCAGTCCTTCGCAAGTGGCAATGTACAGAAGAAAAATGTCAGGACCTTTAATGGACAGAATTGATTTATCTATTGAAGTGCCGGCGGTAAAATATGAAAAATTAACAGCTGACTCCGCTGAAAATCAAAGCAACATTATAAGAGACAAAATTGAAGAAGCAAGAGAAAAACAAAAGCAAAGATTTACCCAGTCAAATAATTTCGCCGAAGGCGAAATTACCGCGAAGCGATATTTGACCGGGTTAACAGACGACCCTTCAGTGAACTCAGGGCGAGTTCTCTTAACAAATTCTGAAATGAATATTCCTGAAATAAAAAAGTATTGCGGACACGATGAAAAATCACAAGACCTCTTGAAAAAGTATGTTAACTCTGGAAAATTATCAGCCAGGGGATACCATAGAATACTTAAAGTTGCCAGAACAATTGCCGACTTAGCTGATTCTGACAAAATTCAATATGAACACGTAGCCGAAGCACTAATGTATAGAATTAGAGAAAATTAGAATAAAAAAACAGCCCTTCGGATTTACTTAGGGCTGTTTTTTTTATTTATTATTTATAGCTTATAGTTGAACCCACTGGATATTTTGCTAAAGGATTTTTAGCTCCTACAACTTGAAAATGTAAATGGCATCCGGTTGCCTTTCCAGTTCTTCCCATTACACCTATTCTATCGCCAACGTTAACTTTATCGCCTGGTTTTACAAAAACATTTTCAAAATGGCCATAATAACTGACTGTGCCGTTTGAGTGAAGAATTGTAACATAATTTCCCATACCTGAATTCCAAGCATTGTTAAATACTGCTCTTTGAACCACGCCAGAGGCTGCCGCATAAATTGGCGTTCCGCATTTATTGGCAACATCTATGGCATTATAATAATGCAATCCTTGAGTTATAATTCCTTGAGTCGGCAAAATAAAGAAGTTATTGGCTAATGGAATATTATTATTATTTACAACAACCGGACTGGATTTTACAGGCATAACGCCTCCGGGCACAATTAAAATATCTCCAATATAGATATCTGATTGATTAGCTAAATCATTATAAAAAATTATATCGTCTGGTTGGGCTTTATATGTTTGGGCAATTCCTGAAATAGTGTCTCCAGATTTTACAACATGTAAAACGCCATCTATAGGTAAAATAGCCAAACTTTGGCCAACTTTGACTGTTGAAGAACTTGTAAGATCATTGGCCCAAAGCAAGGTATTAATAGAAATCTTGTTTGCATCAGCTATGGACTGTTTAGTATCGCCTGACTGTACAATATAATCAACTACATCTTTTTTATTTCTATTATTACTGCCAAACATATCTCCTAAAACTTTTCCAGATACAATACAGGGAGCAGCCACTGCGCAAAGAGTGTTGTCCTGTATTGTTTTTAAATCTGGGGTCTCTAAGGGAATCGCAGTTGCCTGGCTGGAAAATAAAGTACCTGCGATTATATTGCTATATTCATTAAAAAATGGATTAAAAAATACTGTACGGTTATCAATTAAATTATTTAAGTCAGCTGAACTATAACAAGATGTATATATCGCCAAGAATAAAACAATAGAAACTAATCCAAAATAAAACAAAGGATTTTTGAATAATCCTCTTAAACCAGCCCTTTTATACGCATCTTTTTTAGAGGGCCAAATTGCTTTTATCCCTATTAAAAATTTGTTAATTATTTTTAACAACTTAATTAAAATTTACCATTTTTAAACCCTTCAGTCAAGAAGTTATGCACAGTCCTCTATTATGCTATAATGACAAAAATGGATTTAACATCTCCTAAAATAATAAAAGAATTTCTTTCAAAATATGAAACCCGGCCATCAAAAGGATTAGGCCAGAATTTTTTGATAGATGAAAATATTTTAAAAAAAATAATCAAGTCAGCTGACATAAAACCAAACGATATTATTTTAGAAGTAGGCCCTGGCATAGGAAACTTAACAAGGGAGTTAGCCAAAAAAGTTCACCCCCACACCAAACGAGATGATATGGTTGGTGAAAATACAAATAAAAGTGGCTCTCGTTCTGGTGTGGGGGCAGGAAAAGTGATCTCTGTTGAAAAAGATAAAAAAATGATTGAAATTTTGAAAGAAACTCTAAAAGATTACAAAAACATTGAAGTTATAAATGCCGACATTCTAAAACTAAACCCTCAACACTACACCCTAAACCCTTACAAGGTGGTTGCCAACATACCTTATTACTTGACCTCCCCTTTGATTAGAAAGTTTCTAGAAGAAAAAAATCCGCCGCAAGAGATGGTTTTAATGCTTCAAAAAGAAGTAGCCCAAAGAATTTGCTCAAAGCCTCCTGATATGAATTTATTGGCAGTATCTGTACAATTTTATGCTGAACCAAAAATTATTTCCTATGTTTCAAAAAATTGCTTTTGGCCTGCGCCGAAAATTGACTCAGCAATAATCAAAATCATTCCGAAGATTAAAAAACAGATTAAAAATGATTTGTTCTTTAAAGTTGTAAAAGCCGGATTCTCACAACCTAGAAAACAGCTTGTTAATAATTTATCAAAAACATTAAAATTGACTAAAGAACAAACGATTGCCCTGCTTATTAAAAATAATATAAAACCAAACCAGAGAGCAGAAACTTTATCAATTGAAGACTGGATTAAATTAACAAACAGTTTTTTATCAACAAAATTTATCAACAAGATCATATTTTAGTTTTCTCATAAATGTCCGTACGGACATTTATGAGAAAAAAATTAATGAAAAAATTAAAAAACAATTCCCTCTCTGCATATATATTAGATTATCTAAAAGAAACTTCTAAAAATTTAGTTGATTTAAGTATTGATATAGCAATAGATCCAGAAAAACTAATAAAAAAAGCAGGATTTTATATTAAATATCCGTCTATTACCTCCCTTCTCTTTGGCAAAAGTTTCTCAAATTTTAAAAGAAGTCCGTATTTTAACTATAAAAATAATAAAATTTATCTTACAGACAAGGGAAGAATAAAAATTATAAAAAGCATCATTAAAGAAAAAAATAATAATGAAAAATGGGATGGAAAATGGAGAGCTATTGCTTTTGATATTCCTGAGTTAAACAGGAAAGAAAGGCGTTTTTTAAGAACAGAACTTAAATGGATGAAGTTTAAAGAACTTCAAAAGAGTATTTGGGTTTGCCCATATAATATAGAAAAAGAATTGTTCGTTTTATTAAAATTATGGAAAATAGATTTTAAGGGCGACATAAGATTTTTAAAAATAGACAAAATTACAGAAGATAAAGACATTATAAAATATTTTAATCTTTAATCTTTCTCCTCAAAAAGTGTCCGTACGGACACTTTTTGAGGAGAAAGGAAATTTGAAGAGTCTGAGTAGGTAGAAGGAGAAAAAATTTGGAAAACAATAGAAGGTTTAACTATAGATTTTCTCCCCGCGAAAGCCCGGCTTTCGCGGGGAGAAAACAGGTTGTTAATAACTTGACTGGCTTGAAATTTTTAAATGGTGTAAAATTAAATAATTTGCAGATATTACAAATACCGGTATCTGCAGAAAAAAATTTCTATGTTAAATTTTTTTTCCATTTTTAAAAATAAAAAACTATTTGCTTTTATTTGTTTATTTGTTTTTTTATTTAATGTAAATATAAAAATAGCTCATGCTACATGCACCGCCAGTTGTAGTTACACCGACTGTCATTTTTGTGAATGTTCTGCTACTGGGAAATGTGAAAGATATATTTTTAACACTATTGGTGTATTTCAAGACCAGTGCCATGAAGATGACCAATGTGTTACTGGAAGTATGGTAGCTAAAGAAGGCCCAGATTCAGCAGGCAGCGCAAGTTTTGGTTGGGATTTTTGGCAAGCCATTCCGGTCGCACTTGCAAGACTTCTTCTTTGGATATGCTGGGCAGTAGCAGGTCTTAGCGCTGGTCTTTTTCAGACCGTGTTCTCTTATACTCGTAGCATAACGATAACCACTAATAATAATTTTTTGCCCGGCTGGACCCTCGTAAGAGATTTAGGTAATATGCTTATTGTTTTAGGATTTGTTGTTGTGGGCATAGCAACCGCTCTAAGAATCAGGGAATATGAAGCGAAAAAACTTTTATGGCCTCTGATATTAGCAGCTCTTTTGATAAATTTTTCCGGCTTATTTTGCGGACTGATTATCGATGCATCTAATATAACATTAAATGGTTTAGTCCAAACATCAGAAACTCAAACTCAAGTATCTGGAGTTGCAGGAACGACTATTGTTACAGCATTGGAAGTTTATGGCAGGAAGGCATTTACGCAAAATTTTGTCCAAAATAACCCATGGAAGTTTATAACTCTATCTTTAACTTATGATGTATTATATATTACCATAGCGATTACTTTTTTTTATATTGCAATTATATTAATTATCAGATATGCAGTACTGGCTTTTTTATTCATTCTTTCACCGATAGCTTTTATAGCTTGGGTATTTCCTGCATCTAAAAAATTATGGACAGAGTGGTGGAATAATTTTCTAAAATGGGCTTTTGTGGGCGTAATCGCCGGATTTTTCCTTACCATCGCCCAATCTCTCATACCGACTGATCCTGATCCTAGTAAAAATACAATGGGGCTCATTATGGTGCTTATATTTTTAATAACAGGATTCAAAATGACAGCTAAAAGCACTGGGCTGGCAGCTATGGCAGGCACTGCAGTTATGGGATTAGCAACCGGAGGGGCTGGACTTGCCATGGGAGCTGTTGCTGCTGGCGCTAAAGGTGGCGCCAAAATGGCAGACAGATTAAGTGGTGGCACACTCTCAGGGGCTGCCCAAAAAGTTAGTGGTGGAGCTGGCAGGATGATGGAAAGGATAGGATTAAGAGAAAAAGGGGCAACTGCTTTAGGAAAGCAAGGACAAATAAAAGAACCTCAAAATAGGATGAGCGCTTTGATATCTGAAGGAAGAATTGGTGAAGTTCAGAGAATTGCTAAAGGACAAGGGGAAGGAGGAAATAGTGTAAAAAGAGCAGGAGCAACAGCCGCTTTGCTTGAATCAAAAAACTTTGATATGAGCGATACTCGGCAAGTAAATGGGCTTAAAAATTTCCAGCAACAAGGCGGCGATTTGAGCAAATATACAGAAAAAAATCCTTTATTGGCTAAACACGATATAAACAAGATGAAAAAATATATGGCGCCGACAAATCAAGGAGGTTTAGGATTAAGTGAAGATGCTGCAGGAAATAAATTAGAGCAAGAAGCATTTGAAAAACTCAGCGGACCAGCTATGATAGATATGCCTACAGTGGCTGTGAAAAATGAAAACTTTGCAAAGGTGCTTATGAAAAATCCTGCAAGAGTAGGGAAAGCAGCTGAGCGCATGTCAGATGAAAAAATAAACACAATAAAGGATGAGCATATGGTAAAAACTGATGCAAGTGGAAGTACATTGCCACTATCTCAGCAAGGAAATGGAGTAAAAACAATGTATGCCGAAATGGATAAATATCCTTTAGGAAGCCCCGAAAGAGCAGAAGCAAGAAGACGTATAGTATCAGCGCAAAAAGAATTACACAATAATCCTTACTTTGCATAATAAATAATAAATTAAAATTTATGATAGATACTATTGATAAAAATGTAACAGATAAAAACAATATAGATACTAATGAAGAAACCACCTCTTCAGTTGTTTCTGAAATAATAAAAAAAAATAATTTGAAAGATTTTGATGAAGAATCTGTTGAAAAATTAGGCAAAAATGAATCCTTTGTTATTCCTGGAGCAATAATTAATGACTGCGCTAAAAAAATAGCTTTATCAACAATTTCAGACAAAGAGGCACAATCAATATTAGAAAATTATTTGGGTGTTCAAGAGAAAATGGCAGAAGAATTAGTAAAAGATATTAAAATAAAAATCGTTCCCATAATTCAGAAATCTTTAAAAGTACAAAAGAATAATAACTTATCCATAAATAATATAAGTAAAAAAGATGAGTTGCCATTGATGCCAACGAAAGAAAATATTGAGAAAGATATAAAAATCCCAGTGAGCGCAAAATCCAAAATTAAGAAGATATCAGATGCTGAAGAAGATTTAAAACCCAATTTAAGGCGGAATAAAGGACCTGATACCTATAGAGAACCAATAGAATAATTTTATAAAAAAATTAGGGAGTGGATACAAGCGTATCCACTCCCTTTGGCTTTTTGGGCCCTTTTTATTTTCCTTTCCCGAGGTCGTCTACGAGACCTTCCATATCCTTGGTGGTATAGTCGCCCCTTTCTCTTTTGGGCAAACCTTTTCCTCCACTACCAGAACCTTTTTCGTAATTGCCTTGCCCGCCACCTTGATTTCTGTCGCCTATTAATTCCTTGACTATTTCCTTGGCGATACCGGCGAGACCAAGCAAGTCGCTGCCAGCGTCTGTCTTTGCCCCACTAACGTCAATCGTTGTCCTGGTGGCTTTCCCGCGTTCCACCTGAATCAGTCTAAATACCTGTTCTGATGTCAAATCAGGATGGTCCGCCTTAAGTTTTTTCGCTCTGTCGGAGATATTATCTATCTCCATCGTGTCGGCGTCTCTTTCCCTCCTCTCCTTTTCTTCCAATTCCGCTGCCTTAGCGACTTCGCCCTCCACTTTGACTTCGTTAACGGAGAACCTGAGGATAGTTATTCCCAAACTTCTATCTCCGAATCTTCCTCTGCCTTCACGAATGGCTTTGATGTCCTCTCTTCGCGCATTCACGGCCGCCCTAAGCTCCTCTTGTTCTTCTGGAGAATAGGCATCAAACTTACGTTGAAGGCCGTCCCAATTCCAGTCATTAGGATCTGTTGGGCTTACGTGAGCCCACCCATTACGCAGAATTGCGTCATACGCCGAAGGTTTAGACTTGGGCTCGTTCAAAAACCTCATCCATGTACTCGTTGGTACATCCTGAAATCTCAACGGGACCGTGGCTAACGCGTCTCCTAAAAGAGATTTGGCGAGAACTACATGGACGTCGTCTTTCATTGCTTGCGCCTCCATCCATGTGGCCGGACCTTCTTGGTTAGACATTGCCCACGTCTTTATGCGGTCCTCGGCTGTATCCTCAAGTATGTCTGTTACCCCTATTCGTCCGCCAGAGTTCAAATAGGCGATGTAGGAGTCTGGATCAGTTTTTACACCGTCTTCCCCCTTTATGCCCGGCACCCACGTTACGCTAGCTGACACAGAGATTACCGCTCTGTCCGGCGTACGCACCTGCTGTGGGGGAAACTCTGTATTCACTTTTCCCACCTTGATCAATATAAAACTGAAGATCAATGGATATAGTGGAAGAAAGTTCCACCCCTCTTTCAACACTACTTTCAGGCGCCTTCCAAAAATCGTCAGCAAGGCTTCATGTGGCGGAGTGGCTGGCACTGTTTTGATTGCGTTGCTGATAAACGCAATTACCAACACCGCAAGAACTGCTATCGCCAGCCAGAAATTGACCGAAAGCAAAACTTCGTAAACTGCCAACATCAAACCCAATACTATAATCGTGCAGAGCGTTCTCATCCTAAATCTCCTTCTCTATTATGTCTAACAGCCAGCGCAGGAACACCCCGTGCTTCTGCTGTATTTGACAATGTTCTATATTTAAATTATATCATAATACAAACATCTTGTCAAGTACTTTACCCTACCAAAAACGGCGCTGTAAAAACCGCAATTTTACTCAAATTTGGCTTACTTTTTTGTTATAAATTACAAAAATTAAGGACAATATTATTTTATATTAATCACTTGTGGATATTTATTGTTGCCTATGCTTTTTTATACGTGATATAATAATTAAACATCAAATTTCTAATTATTAATTTCTAATTTATATTAAATTTCTAAAAATTAAGACTTATTTAATTAATACTTTAATAAAAATTATAAATTGAAAATTAACGCTATGGAACAATATCCTATACCACAATTTATTGAAGCAGAGGGCAAAATTGCTTTCTTTATATCTTTCAGGCAATTCTTTTATCTTGTAGGAGCCGGTGTTGCTTGTTTTATATTATATTATATTTTGCCTCGCTTTCTTTTTTTTATAGTCAGCCCCATTATTTTTATTGCCGCAATAATACTCGCCTTTGTCACGATAAATGGCGTACCTATACTTAATATGATTTTAGGAGCAATTGGTTTTTCAATGGGCGGCAAAAATTATACATGGAAAAAGAAAGAGTCTCCTTATCCTTTCAAACCGATAAGAAGGACTCAGATTAAAAAAATAGAACAAGGCCCTGTTCTGCAAGCCCAATCAAGCCAGCTAAAAAGAACAAAAACACAAATAGAAACGAGGAGTAAGTAATTCTTAACTATAATTTCTAATTTTCAATTTCTAATTTACATTAAATTTTTAATGAGCGAAGATTCAAATTCAAACAAAAAAGAATATAATTTAGAAGAAAGAACGGCTAAATTTTCTGAAGATTTAATAGAATTTATAAAAAACATTAAAAGAGATGATATTAACAGAAATATAATAATCCAATTAGTTAGAGCCGCCACATCTATAGGGGCTAATTATTATGAAGCGAATGCATCAAGTTCAAAAAAAGATTTCAGAAATAAGATTTATATTTCCAAAAAGGAAGCCAACGAAACAAAATACTGGCTAAGGTTATTAACAAAATACCATCCAGAGTTAAAAGATAAAATAATAAAATTTTGGCAAGAGGCACACGAATTTCATCTTATTTTTCAGAAAGCAACTAGTACAATGGACGATAAAAATAAAAATTAAATAAATAGAAATTTAATAGAAATTAAAAATTAGAAATTAAAAATTATGGCTGAAAGCGCAACACAAGCATTTTTAGAGGTGCAAGACATAAGAGAAGGAATCTTGCTTTTAAAAAACAATTCTATAAGAGGAATTTTAATGGTTTCTTCTATAAATTTTGCGTTGAAATCAGAAGAAGAACAGACAGCTACAATTTATGCTTTTCAGAGTTTTTTAAACTCTTTGGATTTCTTCTGCCAGATTGTCATTCAATCAAGAAACATAAATATTACTCCATATTTAGACAGTTTAAAAGATTTAGAGGAAAGACAAACTAATGGATTATTAAGAGAACAAACGTCATCGTATAGGGAATTTATTAAAAACATGGTTGTAGGTGATGTGGTTATGACAAAAAACTTTTATGTTGTCGTGCCTTATAACCTAATGGAAGCTCTTGGAATGAAGGGAGCAGGAAGACAATTTGGGAAACAAGGCCAACAAATGAAAGATGACGAATTTCAAAGGTGCAAGACACAGCTTTGGCAGAGAATGGAATATGTATCAATGGGATTAAGAAGATGCGGGCTAGAGGCCATACCCCTGACAACTCCAGAGCTTATTGAACTTTTTTGGTCTATACATCATCCAGATCAGGCGGAAGTCGGATATTATCCAGAAATTTTACCAGAACTCTTAAAATAAATTTAAATTTCTAATTATTAATTTCTAATTTATATTAAATTTCTAAGAATTAAAACTTATTTAATTAATACTTTAATAAAAATTGAAAATTAGAAATTGAAAATTATATTTAAACTATGTCTTTTTTAAACAATCTTTTTGGTAAAAAACAGGATGACTTATTAACAGAAAATATCTTTCAGGAGGAGGCTTTTGATGTGAAAGATATTATAGCTCCGCCATTTATTGGAGTACTGCAAGATCATATAAAATTAGGAGAAAGGTTTGCTAAATCCTTCTTTATTTTTTCTTATCCCCGATATTTAAATACCGGATGGTTTACACCTGTTATTGATTTAAACATCCCCTTAGATATTTCGTTCTTTATACACCCTGTTGGCAGTGAATTGATTTTAAAAAAATTAAGAAAAAAAGTCACAGAGGTTTCATCAGAAATTTTAGAAAGAGAGGAAAAAGGATTAATCAGAGACCCCGCGTTGGAAACTGCGTATAAAGACATTGAAACCCTTAGAGATAATTTGATGACCGCGCAAGAAAAAATGTTCAGGCTTGGTATTTATATTACAATCTATGAAAATTCTGAAAAAGAACTACGAGATACGGAACTTACCTTAAGGTCAATTTTTGAATCCAGATTAATTTATATAAAACCTGCTTTATTCAAGCAAAAAGAAGGGTTTATTTCTTGTAATCCTTATGGTATGGATTTACTGGAAGTCCACACTCCTATGGACACAGCGCCTTTATCGACTTGTTTCCCATTTATTTCTTTTGATTTAAGTTCTAACGAGGGAATTTTATACGGCATAAACAGGCATAATAATTCTTTGGTTTTATTTGACAGATTTAGTTTGGAAAATGCAAATATGGTGGTTTTTGCAAAATCCGGTTCGGGAAAATCTTTTGCTGTGAAATTAGAAATTTTAAGGTATTTGATGCAAGGAGTTGACTGCATAATTATTGACCCGGAAAACGAATATGAATTTTTGGCGGATGCGGTGGGCGGATCATTTTTAAAAATCTCTTTAACTTCGCCAAACCATTTAAATCCTTTTGATTTGCCAATACCCGGTCCCGATGATAATCCACAAGATATTTTAAGGTCTAATGTTATAAATTTGGTAGGACTTTTAAGAATTATGTTAGGAGGATTAACGCCGGAAGAAGATAGCATTTTAGACGAAGCGCTTACAGAAACTTATGCTGTAAGAGATATTACCCCAGAGTCGGACCCAAAAACCTGGGCAAATAACACTCCTTTGATGTCTGATTTCCAGGAAATTTTAGAAAGCATGACTGGAACAGAATCTTTAGTTAATCGCATTAGAAAGTTTACCAAAGGAACTTTTGCAGATTTCTTCAACCAGCAGTCAAATATTTCTATAGATAAAAGTTTTGTTGTCTTCGGAATAAGAGATATGGAGGAATCGCTAAGGCCAATCGCTTTGTATATTGTCATGAGATACATCTGGAATATGGTCAGGTCAAAATTAAAGAAAAGAATTTTGGTCATTGACGAAGCGTGGTGGCTGATGCAGTCAGATGACGGAGCTTCATTCCTTTTTGGTTTGGTAAAAAGAGGCAGAAAATATTGGCTGGGAGTCACGACTATCACTCAGGATGTGGCTGATTTTATGGGGTCTGACTACGGCAGGGCTATTGTAACAAACTCATCCCTGCAATTTTTAATGAAACAATCAACCGCTTCAATTGATATTGTGCAAAAAACTTTTAATTTAACCGAGCAGGAAAAATATCTCTTGATTGAAGCGGCAGTTGGAGAAGGATTATTTTTTGCCGGCAGAAAACACGTGTATCTGTCAGTAGTCGCCAGCCAGACGGAAACCCGAATAGTTACCACTAATCCTCAAGAAGTTTTATTGCAAAAAGAGGCAAAGAAAAAAATAGATGCTGCCCATAACTAAATTTTAACATAATTTCCAATACCCAATACCCAATTTAAAATTTATAATTTAGAAATTTTAAATCATTGAATTTTCAATTAAAAAAAACAAAGCGATGGTTTTTGGCAAAAAACTTTTATTCTTTTTTTGTTTCTGCTGCATTCTTTTATTAAACGCTGGTTTTGTTTCAGCCTTAGAGATCCACTATCCTGATATTTTGGGACTATCTTTTGATGACACATCTACCCTTCCTGCTTACGTTTGTTATCTTTTCGGTCTGATAACATATTTAGCTATTTCAATAACCATCATTGTTATAGCTTTCGGCGGAATTTATTACCTGGTCTCTTATGGCAGAGGAAAATTTACAAGTGAAGGCAAAGATTGGATAAAAGCGGGAATTATGGGATTTTTTATAGTTATCTGCGCATCCTTGATTATTCACACAATTAATCCTAATTTAAGCACTTGCCAGTTTGGGTCTTTGTTGTCTAACATCTTCAATCTTTTCGGTCTTCCTTCTCTATCGCCGGACGTAAAGGTTACTACTTACAAAGAAATCCCTATCGGAACTTTGACTGAAACTCTTTTGACGAGAAGCATAATGGACTGTTATGGTTTTGACCAAAATGGAGATCCGGTTGATGGAGACAATGGCCCAACCTATATAAATCACGACAGAGAGGATTGCCTTACGCAATTAGTTGATGGCGCTCAAAAAAAGAATCGGGCTATTTCTGCTCTATCAGAAGAGATAACCAAATTAATGGATAAATGCAAATGTGGCGGCGATAAATGCATGGCCGATGCGGGGTGTGAAGCCCCAACAACAAGCTGTCCCAGTAATAATGGCCACTGCAACCCTCCTGATCCGCCCTCCTGTTCCCAATCAATGGATACGAAAGACTGCTGTCCGGAAGTGGCCACAGATTCAAAAGGCAATCCTATACCAGGCCCTGATGGTAACCCGATATCTATTAAAGACCAGATTGAACACGGACCGATAATTGTATCTATTAAAATTGGCAACATAACAGGGTCTGGCAGCTGCTCGGCTAATGTTGCAGTGCCTGATTTAACCGTTTCTTGCTATGCTGAACCTAAAGCAACTGATGTCGGCCAACCTGTAACTTTTATATCTAATGTGGCAGGAGGAACAGGTTTTTATTCATATTCTTGGACAGGTGATTGCGAAGGGTCGTCGGAAACCTGCAATGAATCATTTCCTTTTAGAGGGACTAAAACAGCTCATTTAACAGTTACCTCCGGCGACCAATCAAAATCTGCCAGCTGTTCAGCTCGGATAACTGCAGAACCCGATCTAATCGTTTCTTGTTATGCCCAACCCGGATCAACTGGTATAAACCAAAATGTAGATTTTATATCAGAGATATGGGGAGGTACCAGCCCTTATGCATATTCTTGGACAGGAGCCTGCACAGGGTCTGATGTAAACTGCAGGAAATCTTTTGACAGTAAAGGAACTAAGACAGCCTATTTAGCAGTATCTCCTGATATCAAATGCTCTTCTAATGGTGATTGTCCTAATAATGAAGCTTGCGATCCCACGACCAGTAAATGTGTATGCTCTTCTGACAGTAATTGTCCAAACGATGAAATTTGTGATCCCACAACCAGTAAGTGTGATTGCAAAACCGAGCCTGTGGTATACCCTGGATTAGACGAATTCAGATGTCCGAATCCATTGGATACGAGCACACCCTGTGAGAATATACCAGGTTTTGTTGAAGAAACAAAAGAAATAAACGGAAGGATTGTTACTGTAATCAATCATGAAAAATGGAACAGATTGAATTTAATACAGCAATTAACATATTTCAAAGAGAAGGCAGACAGGTGGGTGCCGGATAGTAAAATTCAGGAAGACATAGATGAATTAAATAGGGCAAAGTCTGCACTTGGCAGTTGTTATTTGGCAATACCTTATATAGATCTCCTTAAAACTTATCAGGACGCAGATATAAGAAGTCATGTTATCCTTAAAGACCCAGAAACTTTTTATGATGTAGAAACAGGTAACCTGATAAATGTAGCGAGATACTGCCAGGGATTTAATTACGCAGGTGATTATACGGACTCCACTTGTCTTAATAGGTGCAATGATGCCTGCCCAGACGCAAGCTACGAAGCAATACAATATTATTTATCTTGTCCTAGTTGTACAGATAATCCCAACCCCGCCTGTCAAAGTGAACAAGAAAAATGTATGGAAACTGCTTCTTTATCAAGACCATGCCTATATAATGCTGATGATAAAAATTTGCACTTCGGCGGATGTATAGTTTTATGCCAAGACGACTGTATAAACAACTGCAAGAAAAAATATTCTGAATGCTCCGATGAATACAAATTGTGCAAGAAGCAATGCGAAAACTCATGCGTATTAGACAACAGCGATAAGTGCACCTTTGGAGCCCAGAAATTTGTGGATTGCGCAAATCAACTGACGAATCAAGGTGCAACTCAAATTACTGATCAAGGCAATGCAAATTACTGCATCAATAGAGCTTATTTGTGCGGAAATGGATCTGACAATGATATTGGTAATCCATATTGCACTGGAGAATGTTTAGGCCATTTAAACTGCCCTCAATGTCCATGCACAAATGCCGGAACGCAATGTAATGAATTTTCATATAACGACGATCCACTAACCTTTTATTGTGAAGATAACTGGTTGTATGACCCAAATAGAGATGCAATAAACGTCACGGGACCAATAGGAAAAGATAGAGTTATAAAATTAGAAGCAGAAGGAGAGATACCTGTAGGAAAAACAGTTGATAACGCTGAAAATTGGGCTGTTGGACTAATAAAAACTGAAAAACAAATAAGTGAGGAAATCCAAAAAACAATTGATTTAATGACAAAAATAGGAAAAGCGGAAACCACACCTCCAGTACAAGATTACTGTAAATGCAATGCCAAACTTGAAACCGGCGATGCGGTTTGCAAAGGCGACTGCAAATATAAGGAAGAGAATGTATGCAATCCCGATGACCCATCTGACTGTTCATGGAATTGTGAATGTGAATATGAGCCATGCAAGGGAAATCCGTGCAAACAAATTATAGACTGGCTATCGCAGCTTAAAACTGACTATACCACGCCTTCAGATACCAGGAGCAGCATCATAAAAGAATTAATATACTCAAGAAAGGCAATGAATGATTGCAGTTTAACAGGCAACAACTACGGATTATTGCAAGTCCGAACATTAAGCTGTACAAGAGTGGAAGATGAAATTATCCCGCCTATCGACACTTACTGCTACGGAATAAAATTAGGCAATCTATCTAATAAATCTTATACAGACAATTGGTTTTGCGCCAAACAATACAGCGAAAAACCAGAACCAAGCAATAATCCTATATACAATAAATAAAAATATGCCAGGTAGTGAAAATTCGACATCCATTCTGCTTTTTAAAAAGCAGAATGGAAAAGAAACTACTCTTGTGGCATAATAAATTTTACAAACTAATAAAATTATTAATTTTAGAAATCGATTTTTTAAGTCGAATTTCTACTACCTAGTATGATAAAAAACAAATATATCATTTTTTTAGCCTTTCTCATTGTTTTTCTTTTTTCAAGCGCTAATTTTGTTTTTGCTCTTGCTTTAGAAGCCCCGTTTAGCGGCTTACCGGACAATCCTACCCTTCCCGATTATGCCTCATTTATTTTTTCATGGATTATTGGTATTGCCGGAGTTTTGTCTCTCATATCTTTCGCCATAGGAGCTGTCGGCCTGATAGTATCAGGCGACAGTCCTGAATTATCATCAAGTTCAAGAGACAGAATGAAAGGCGCTGTTTTAGGATTGGTCCTAACGCTTGCTTCTTTTATAATCATACAAACAATTAACCCTGCGCTTACAATATTTAAATTAGGCACATTACCGCCAGTTTCACCCCCTCCTGTGGTAACACAAGCTGGCATCTATTATTATTTGGATCCTGATTGTTCGGGAGATAGTCCTCTTTATTATATAACCTCCCAAAAAAAAATATTGACCAGCCCCGACAATGTCGCAACCTGTATAAAAATTGTCGATGACCCGGAAAAGAATATTTATTACGGCATTATTATCCATAAAACTCCAAATGGAGGTTTATGTTTGCCGCCATTAACAAATAAAAGCAAAAATCTTGACGATGGCAAAATTAAGCTTGAACCAGAAATAAAATATTTTGCTGCCGATATTTTCCAAATAAATACGCAACTGGGCAGTACCGGAGATGGCGTAACTTTTTATAGCGAGGCCCATGGTTCGGTTAAAGCGCATGAAGCCGGTTTTCGAATCATACCAGACAACGAAATAAACAGGGATATAAGCATACCCATTGAAGATACTTTTCTTGACCCAAATAAAATATGTTTTAGTTCTTTGAATGTTGTACAGCCGCCTCAATATTTCTACAAGTGCGACGATCCGTATCTTGACTCCTGCCAACCATTGCGTATCCCATGTAATTGTTCTGAGGAACAGGCATTAAGATATGGCTATACTTCAAGTGCTCTTTGCTGTCAATGCTCAAACACTGGTTGCAACACATTTAAGGATTGCCCACGTTCCGTAGAGGTAACAGGGGATTATTTAGTAGGTTTGTACTCCCAAACTCCGGAAGGTGTGATATATTGCTATACATTTAATGATAGTAAAGATGCTGAAAATTTAAATGCAGAACCGATTATAGCGCCTGGCGGAAAATCCATAGAAAAAGTTTATATAATTCCTATTAAAAAATAAATTTATCACCCCAAAATATATTTATTTATAAATAAAATGATAAAAAAATTTACTTGCACCATAATTTGTTTTTTTATCATTTTATTTGCTGGATTTTTTAATCTGTCAACAAATAAAGTTTATGCCGTAAATTTGGAAGTAGCTTATCCTCCGATACCTGGCTCGAGCCAAACTATAACTCCAGAAACAAAATTGCCTGATTATATGAAATACCTGTTTGACGCCGGAATGTTTTTTGGGTTTTTAGCTGTTTTAATCTCTCTGACTATTGCAGGAGTGATGTATTTTTTATCGCCGGCTAAACCCGACTTACTGGCTGAGGCAAAAGACAGGGTTTCCGGAGCGATATCAGGCCTGCTTATTTTAGTGCTTACATATTTGATTATAACCACTATAAATCCCCAGCTTAGCTTTTTTAAATTGAATGAACTGCCGACAATGGCATGCGACAACAGCAACCAATGTGTTACAGGCGGAACAGGCCCTTCCTGCATCACAAATGCTGACTGCGCGCCCAAAAAAACTCCCGGTGTTTATTTTTATAAATCTACTGAATGTCCCGATAGTAGTGTCCAGCCCAATATATCGAGCATAGAAGATTTAGGAGAATTAAAAAACCATGTTAATTCAGTTAGTATTGTGCAAGATCTTGATAGCCAAACTTATTATATAACTATTCTGCATGACAAAACTAAGTTTTGGGGCAAATGCCAATATATTACTACTGATGCGAGTAACCCAGCTGAAATTTGTAAGGATGTAGATCCTTTTGCATCATCGGCCTCTATTTATCCATATGATTTTTATCCTAATGGTAATGGAGTTTATTTTTATAGAAAATCTTGTTTTAACAGCCAGCGCACCAATAATGTTAATGATATTGTCGCGCAATGTAATGAGAATAGTGGCGGATATCATTTTATTTCAAATCAGGATATTATAGACTCCGCAGGTTATCCTTTCAAACTCAATGATTTATATTTTGATTCAGAAGGAAGAGAGTTTGTCCCTGTTGATGAACAAGATTGTACGGGATATGACAAAAACGGAGAATGTATTAGTAGAACTATACCTTCTCTTGGAGGGGAAAATATCTCATCTATGATAATAAATGGCAATTATCTTGTTGTGTTTATTTATACTTTTTCAGGATTGTGGGATTCTTGTCAGATATTCCCAACTGCAGACGACGTAAACAAATTCGGACCTCAACAAATAAAATGGGAAAACATCAGAAACAACGGCGGCGTAATTCCAAATTACGTAATTATTATCCCGATAAAAAGATAAAACTCAACAAACGAAAAAAAACCGCTCAAATAGGCGGTTTTTAAAACATTTTATTTTATTTGGGGTTTATTACAATATGTCTTTCAAAACCATCTCCCTGGCTTTCCGTAATGACGTCCGTCCTCTGCGACAATTCCGCGTGTATAATCCTTCTTTCATAAGCTGACATTGGCAAAAGCACTTTTTCTTCTTTAGTTAAAGCTACTTGGTCGGCCAATTCCTTGGCTAAATATTTTAAATATTCTATTTTTTTATTTTTATAATCATTGATATCTAAATTAAGATAAAAAACCTTCTGTAATTTTCTATTTAAAACCATCCTTAAGAGACGCTGAATTTCAAAAAGCGTCTGCCCCTGCTGGCCAATTAAAATCTGCGGCTCATCTAATTTTATATCTAAATTAACAATATCGGGGTGCCCTTCGGGCCGTTCTTTAATTGAATCCTGTTCATCAGTGGGTTTTACTGAAGATAGACTGGCCTCTATAATAGGAGACACTATTGTCATCTTCTCAAAAAATTCTTCTACCACCTCTTTAATTTTATTTATATCTTTTTGTTCTAACATGCAAATTATATTTTTATAACTTTATTATTTCCGGTTTATGGTCTTTTTTAAAAATCAAATACTGTTGAATTATAGAAAATAATCCGCTTATTGTCCAATATAATCCCAATGCAGATGGCAAGCTTAAAAGTATTATAACTGTAAATACGGGAAGAAAATAAAGCATTTGTTTTTGCATAATTCGGGAAAAATCAGCTTCCTTATTTTGTCCGCTAGTTTTAGGGTCACTTTTAGGAGTCAACATTTTTGTCTGAAAATATTGAGTTAATCCAGCTAGAATAGCAAAAACTATATTAGGTTTCGACAAATCCACTATATGCAAGAATAAAGGGTTTATTTGTACAGGGTTCGACACAAAACTATATAAAATAGCAAGTTCTTTTGGATTTAACCCCGACCAAAAAACTCTATAAAGCGCTATTAATATTGGCAGCTGTATAAAGGCTAAAAGCAATCCTGAAAATGGATTTATTTTCTCATTTTTATAAAGGGCTAAAGTTTCTTTTGCCTGTTTTTCTCTGTCATTTTTATATTTCTTTTGTAATTCCTGTATTTGAGGTTGCAGTTTTTGGAGGCTCTTTTGGGAATTAACAGCTTTAACTGAAATCGGATAAAGTATAATCCTGATAATTAAGGTTAAAAATATTATAGCTATTCCAAAATCATGTCCTGGCACATAATTATATAGTAATACAAGGAAATTGAACAGCGGCTGATATAATATAATATAAAAGAAATTTATTACAGATTCAAACATTTCTAAAATTAGGTTAAATAATGATTAATTTTGACTTAATTAGGGCATTATTCACAATTTCTTTTATCTCAGAAAATTCTTTTTTTTCTATGCCTGGCAAAGCAATTAAAATTACATCTATTCCAGTTTTTATGTTTTTTGCTCTAACTTTTATCGCTTCAGTTAGTCTCCTCCTAACTTTATTTCTTATTGTTGCTTTTTTTGATACTTTCTGGCTGACCACAAATCCAAATCTATTCAGTCCTAAATTATTTTTCATTATTTTAAAAATAAAGAGATTATTTTTAAAACTCTTTGAATTTCTGAAAATTATTTCAAAATCTTTCTTTTTCTTTATCCTGTTTATTTTGGGCAACATGCAAATGAAATTAGCACCCAGCGCTTATTTTAAATTTTCAAAAATTTAAAATAAGCGCTGGGTGAGTCTATCTCATACACTTATTTTTTCCCTACCTTTTCTTCTTCTTCGCTGAAGCACCTGTTTACCTGCTTTTGTTTTCTTTCTCCTCAAAAAACCATGGGTATTTGCCCTTTTTTTCTTTTTTGGTTGATATGTTTTACTCATTGTACAAAAAAATTAGTTAGTATAATATAACCAGTATAGCTTAAAAAATTATAAATTACAAGGTATTTGTAATTGATATTTTACTACGCTCGCGGAGCGAATATTATAAAATATTCATTGTGCGTCTCTATAGAAACAAACCACACAAGTTATACACAGTTTAATAACACCGCTCTTTATTTTACTTCTATTTGACATGGGGTGCGGAATAGAACTAAAATCATCTTAGCGGAAACGAATTAAGGCAAGGTTCGAGACGCAAGGAGCGAAGCGTATAAGTGAAACGATACGCGAGCGAGCTCCAAAGCAACGATGAAGATTGGCTTAATTCGCCCGCCCGAAGGGAAGCAAAAAAATTGCTGATTTCTGCGTTGCGACTTCGTCAACGTAGCTAAAGCTATGTTTCCTCGTCACGCCTTGAAATCATCTAATTTTTTGGCTTCTAAGTTTGATTTTAGTTCTATTCCGCACCCCAAGAATAAAAAGGAAAAATACAATATACCTTAAATAAATTTTAAATTATGCCAGGTAGTAGAATTTCGAAAATATCTATTCTGGCAAAGCGGAGGTAAATTGTAAGATAATTAACTAAATAATTTAACAAATATAATCTGGAGTTTCGATAAGATATATTTGGGCTTTGTCAGGTAGTAGAATTTTAGCAATGCTTCGCGAATTAAGTTTTTCTGAAAAAAACTTTGCTAAAATTTCACTACCTGACTTTGCCCATTTCGAAATTTCACTACCTGGTATGAATAATCTAGAACTTTGGCAGTCAGTTTTAGCACAAATGCAGTTTTATATATCTAAGGCTAATTTTGCTACTTGGTTTCAAAATACTGAAATTATTTCTAAAAATAATGAAAAGATAATAATTTCAGTCCCTAATGCTTTTTCTAAGGAATGGCTGAGTAATAAATATAATAAGTTAATTTTAAAAACCTTACACGATATAGATGATTCTATAAAAGAATTAGAGTTTGTTATAAAACCACAATCAAAAGAGAATACTCCGCTTAAAATAGGCATAGAAAATGAAAAACAGGAGGATATCCAATTAAAATTTGAAGAATTTAAAATAAATAAAGAAACCAACCTTAATCCGCGATATGTATTTAATAATTTTGTGGTTGGCTCTTTTAATGAATTAGCTTACGCAGCTGCTTTAGCTGTAGCTGATAATCCAGGGTTTACTTACAACCCCTTATTTATTTATGGCAGCACAGGATTAGGAAAAACACATTTGATACAGGCTATTGGAAATAAAATAAGCGATGAATCAAAAAAGAAGAAAGTAAAATATATTTCTTCAGAAAAATTTGTTTCAAGTATTGTTTCAGCTATTAGAACAAATAGTATGGAAGCTTTTAAAGCAAGTTTAGCGCCTATAGATGTTTTAATTTTAGACGATATACAGTTTATAGCGGGAAAGAATAAAAGCCAAGAGGAGTTTTTTCATGTTTTTAACTCTTTATATGAAAAAAATAAACAAATAATTCTTTCATCGGACAAGCCGCCAAATGCCATAGCAGAATTAGAAGATAGATTAAGATCTAGATTTGAGGGCGGTATGATTGCCGACATCAGCTTGCCTGATTATGAAACAAGGTTGGTTATTTTAAAAACTAAACTCCAAGAAAAAAATATATCCCTTTCAGAAGATGTTTTAGATTATATTGCCGCCAATGTTAAAAAAAATATTAGGGAATTAGAAGGCGCTTTAAATAAAATATTAATTTATAACAAAATTAACCAAGAATTAAATATAGAAACAGTTAAAAAACTACTAAAAGGTTTTATTTTTTCTCCATTTGATGTGGCAAATTATAAAAAAATTATAGAAACTGTCGCTAAATTTTATAATTTAGAAGAAAAAAATTTATTTGATCCTACAAGGCGTAAAGAAATTGTAAAACCAAGACAGATTGCTATGTTTTTATTAAGAAAAGAATTAAAATATTCTTTTCCCGCGATAGCAAGAAAATTTGGAGGTAAAGATCATACAACTGCAATTTATGCTTATAAAAAAATATTACAAGAGAATGAAGAAAATAATAAATTAACTGAAGAATTAAATATAATAAAACAGAGAATATATAGTGGATAAAAAGTGTTTAAAAGTATAGTAATTTTTAACACTTTTAAAACACACATTAAATTACACTTTTTATTACATTAATTTATCCACAATATTTCCACAGAAAAAAATTCGAACAAATAAAAAATATCAATACTTATTTTTAAAAAAAAATTACAAAAAATAAAAATATCAATAACAATAAGTTTATATATATTAATAATAATTAATAGAATAATTATTCACCCACACACCAAACGAATAATGTGAGAGTGAATTAAAAAATAATATAATAACCAACGAATGAAATTTATATGTTTTATAATATAAATTCGTTTGGTGTGTGGGTGAAAGTAGAAATTTTAAAAGAAAATTTTAAAAATGGCCTGAACGTGGTCGAAAAAATTGTTGGGAAAAATTTATCTTTGCCGATATTGGATAATGTTTTAATAAGTACAGAAGATAGTTTTTTAAGTTTAAGTTCTACAGATTTGGAAACTGCTATAAAATTATGGATATTAACTAAAATTATAAAAAATGGAAAAGTAGTGGTACCTGCTAAGTTTCTTTCAAATTTTATTTCTTTATTGCCTAATGAAAAAATTATACTGGAAGAAAAAAAACAAGGGTTATATATTGAGTGTAAAAGTTTTAAAAATCAAATTCAGGGATTTAATCCAGAGGAATTTCCTTTAATTCCAGAATTTAAA
>Ga0209777_10002119_pt1 | contig 26830 bp, 24 predicted proteins | sample FrelakmetHBP12HB_FD_187147 | JGI IMG/M metagenome (GOLD analysis project Ga0209777, IMG submission 187147) | Freshwater lake sediment microbial communities from the University of Notre Dame, USA, for methane emissions studies -HBP12 HB (SPAdes)... | ecosystem: Environmental > Aquatic >...
CGTGAAATGGCTGTATTTGTGATTAGCTGAATATGTGTGTTGCTTATGAAGCGGCAAGCGACGTGCTGCAAGCCCAAAGCGATAGCGGAATAAGTGGCACACTTTTTCAGCGGATAAAATCACAAACATGCTTACAGCCTTATCACGTCTATACCAACCTCAAGCAGGGCGGGAAGTAGATTGTGCATTCGTACAAAATAAAGAAAAGAAAAATGATTATCAGGGTAAGCAGGCGTATAGTAAAAAGCGGCTTGAAACGGCAAATCGGCGTTAGCGATAAGCTGGAATATAAAATCAAGAAGTTGCCAAGAAATAAGAAGTTGCAGGCATTAAGACAATGGTCGAAGATTTTGTTGACAATTATGTATGATAAGTCTATTTTTCTTAAAATACGTATTATACATGAATTTTTAGAGCATAGACGAACAGAGGGATATAACCACATGTGGGCTGACAATGAAACAGATCAAGACCTTTTAGGGTTCTCCATACACGCGCAACTTCTACGTTCCATTATAACAGACTCTAGAATGCTACCTGTTACGGTCGGCCTCTTTGGTGACTGGGGTGGTGGAAAATCAAGCATTCTCAAAATACTTCAGCGGGAACTTGATCAAAGTGAGGATGTTGCCGTTATCTACTTCAATAGTTGGGTGTTTGAGGGGTATGAGGATGCAAAGTGCGCTATTCTGACCACTCTCCTCAATGAGCTTCGGAATCACCGCAATCTCAAAAATGTCATAGGCGATGAGACAAAGGCACTCCTGAAACGGGTGAACTTGATGACGCTTCTCAAATTCGGTGCCTCGGCGGGATTGGCCTATCTCACAGCTAATCCGTTGCCTTTGCTTATGGCCGGAGGCTCACTTCCAACGAGTCAGCTTATTAAGCACGATAAAGAGACAGAAGATGCACCTAACACGCCGGACATGAATATTGCTGATTTACTAAAGAAGACCCAGGATTCTGTCGAAAGCGTTCGGTCTTTTCGTGAGGACTTTCAAAAACTGATCAATAAGACAAAACTTAAAGCTGTTGTTATCCTAATCGACGATTTGGATCGGTGTTCACCGGAACGCCTAATACAAAATCTCGAAGCAATAAAGCTATTCTTAAACGTTGATCGTACCGCTTTCATTGTCGCAACAGATCGTCGCATTGTGGAGAATGCGATTCGTATCAGGTATGCTGAACTGTTCACTGGCGAGAAAGGAGCAACAACTGGCGATTCACTCGTTACTGATTACTTGGAGAAGCTGATCCAAGTGCCCTACACCTTGCCCAAACTTGCTCCACACGAGGTTCGCACGTACATGTGCATGCTGTTCCTCATGAAGTACTTGCCAGTATCAAAGTTCGAAGAAGTCCTTAAGAAATATACTCAGTTCCTAATGAGAGAACGCTATGCGCCTTTTCAACTTGGGGATGAAATCAAATCTATCGAAGATAAGTCAACAAGCACAGCAGTCTTCGATAGTATGCGTTTGGTCGAGTCCTGTTCTGATGCCATAACGGATGGGTTAAAAGGTAATCCACGACAGATCAAGAGGTTCCTAAACGCTTTTTGGTTAAGAAGGGAATTGGCTCGTGTTGCAAATATACCCAAGCTGAAGGATCACATTTTGATCAAACTAATGGTTCTAGAATACATGAGTAGCGAACGCTTCGATGAGCTGTATCAATGGCATCGTGCATCATCTGATGGCACTGCCCAGCCGCTGGGCGAACTGGAAAATGCTGATGGCGTTGAGGCAATACCCGAAAAAAATGCAAAATGGGGAACGCCTCGCTTATGGCGATGGTTGAAGGCAGAGCCCCGACTAGCAAATGAAGATCTACGCGACTATTTCTGGGTTGCCAGAAGCGCCATTTCAGACACACTTGCCGGTGTACGACTAATGACACAGGCTATGCGAACCTGCACAGAAGAGCTGCTTTCAAAAGTGGACATCGAAAGACGTAATGGTGTTACGATGTTCGCGTCGCTTTCAGAAGATGAGCAGGAAGGTGTTCTTGGTATTATTACGCGACACGCAATGCAGGATATTAAGGATGATACAGCCCTACGCTCGCTGATTGATCTTGCGGCGAATGGGCATATGAATGGTGCGGAATCATTCTCTCGATGTGTGGATCGCATCGGTGCTGCCAAACTCAGTGCCGGATTTGGTATTTCATTACGCGCATTTAAGTTTGACCCAGCGAATCGAGCATCGGTACTAGTGGGGCAGGTTAGAGATAAACTCAACAAGCCTGACACACAGGTGGGCCGTGCTTTGCAGAGCAAAATGAAGAGTAAAAAATAATGGGAACTTCAAAGATATATGGTAGTCCAAAATGGCCTGGCGTGAACACCGCCGTGGGTATTGCGGCGTCCTCAGGAAGCCCGTCTAACCAGAAGATATCGGCTGCGATAGGTGCGTTTGCTAGTGCTTACAAGAATTACCTTACGTCTGGCACGATCTCTCCAGGTAGCAGTGGAGGCGGGGGGGGCTCTATCAGAGGAGGTCAAAAGCTATCTAGTGGTGGTGGTAGTGGTGGTGCCGCTAGATTGCGCACTGCTACCAGCGGTGCTCACCTAGCTCATTTCATTAGTACCGCCGGCAAATCTGGTCTTGATGCTGCACTTAGGGAATTCGACCTATCTGATCTCCACGACAAGCCACTTGAAGAGTTTCTCGATTTAGTTGCAGAGCGCCTTTCTGCTGAAGGAGGCCTGCTTGATGATGAGGCTTTCAATCGCGCAATGGCCGAAACGGTCAATGAACTCTCCGAGACCGTACATACTGTTGATGAATTGGACGCATTGCTTACGAGTGGAAATATAAACATTGAAGCGGTCCTCCAAATTTACTATGCAAACATCCTAGCGGCCAATTTCGAGCAGAAAGAATACAGCACGGTGTGCGAAAAGATTCCACGCGAGAATACACAAGACTTCTTTGTACGAGCACGTGAAGTCATACGAGCGATAGTTCGAGAAGAACTCTCTGCGGAAAGAGATTTAGCTACAATCGATTGGAACAGTGAAGAGGGCCAACGCATGGCAGATGAAATCAACCAAGAAGTATTGGACATTTTAATCCCATGAACAGAATTATAGTGCAATTGCAAGCTGGGAATCCTTACAAGTCTGGTTCAGCTGTGTATCTCGACATCAACGGTAATCGGAGATCGCAACTAGCCTTCAACATTGAAGACTTTGCTCGTACCCGGGGCACATTTGCTCAGGATGCAGCGGAATTCGCATATTTTACGTCAGTCATATACGGGTGCGATAGAGCAGTTAACCGGGAAAGTTCCAATGGTGACCGCTGGACCAGAGAATTTGCCGTACAGATTCCTGTTGCCGATCCCGAAAAATGGTCGGCTGCCTCAAATTTAATTGAGCCTATGATTGAGTTTCTCACAGGCGATATCTGGCATCTTGATTTCGTCGTTACACCGATACCTCTGTTTGGTCGAGAATTCAGGAAGAAACGAAACAGCTTTCGTAATACCAGACGTGTTCGTGGTGCTGCTGTATCGCTCTATTCCGGCGGGCTAGACTCCCTGATAGGCGTCATCAACTGGCTTGAAGATAATCCCACTGCCTGCATTGTCCTCGCGTCAACCTATGATGCACAGGCTGAGAGCTCCCGAGCAGATCAAGAACGCCTCCTTTCGCATCTAAAAACCGAGTATGCAGGCAGGATTCAGCGCTATGTGGCACGTACAGGGCTGTGCAAGGGTGGCGAGGATACAAATTTCAGAAGTCGGTCGTTGGCTTTTATCGGTAATGCTGTGTTGGCTGCCAGCTTTCTTGGTAACGATACACCCATCATCATTCCTGAAAATGGTGCAATCGCCATAAACTACCCACTAACCCCTGCGCGTAGGGGTTCTCTTAGCACTCGGACAGTTCATCCCCACTTCATTTCGATGTTAGGCAACCTTTTGGATACACTTGAACTACGCTATCCGCTGAATAATCCATATTTACTGAAGACAAAGGGCGAAATGATGCAAGAATGCAGAAACGCCACATTGCTCCGAGCATCCTATTCAGACTCGGCATCATGTGGGAAGCGTGGACACAAAGAGCATTGGGATGAACGGTGCATTCTCCAATGCGGTGCATGTGTGCCGTGCATCTTCCGTCGCGCGGCAGTTCATAAGGTCGGGTTTCCGGATGAGCGATATGGCTATGGACTTACTTCAGGGTGTGCACTGCAAAGAATTTTATCCCAACCCAATCACGATCTTTCGTCTGTCATCGATTTTGTAGAGAGAAATGACGATATCGACACGATCTGGCGGACACTCAGATCAAACGCGCATTTGGATGTCTCATTAAAGAATCAGTATACATCATTGATCGTGCGACTTCGTGACGAAGTGAAGAATTGGGCGCAGAGCATGGGACTTGTGTAGGCCTTACATGATTGTAGATACCCACTGCCATATCGATCTATTTGACGATCCAATCGCAACAGCCAGTGCCTACAAGAGCGCACAAACTGGCTGCGTCATGGCAACAATGTTGCCCAGCCATTACCAGGCAGGCTTGCCACATCTGAAGCCATTCAAAACGATATGGCCTGCACTGGGCATGCATCCGCTACGAGTGCATGAATGCAAAAATGAAATAAAGATGTTTGTCGATCTTGCAAGTTCTTCAGATTATATCGGCGAGATAGGCCTGGACTTTTCTACTGAAGGCAAGAAAACCGAGGAAGGACAAATAGCTATATTAAGGGCCATTTTGCCAGTAATTAGGAATGGCAAATTTGTAACCATCCACAGCAGAAACGCACACGATGAAGTATCCAGTCTTCTCGATGAATATCATGTAGGGCCTGTGTGCTTTCACTACTTTATCGGTGGGCCTCATGCTGCGGCGGAATTGGCAGCAAAAGGTCATTTCTTTTCTATCAATAATCGTATGTTGATGAACAAACATAGGAGTATTATTGATGCCGTGCCCCGTGATCGTATTTTGGTTGAATCGGATGGTCCCTTTCTGACGAAGCGGCCATTGTCAATGATAGAGCATGTATATAATGAATTGAGCAATATATGGCACACTGATAAGGTCGAAACGGAAGAAATCATATCGCTGAATTTCAGTAGATGTCGCACAATTGTCTCATAATAATTAATGATAATAACTTTGAACGTAAATAACAAATAATCTATAGGTACAGTTAAAGGTTGATAGGTAGTTTTTATGGATTAATATTTTTTTAAAAAGGGTGATTTTAAAATAATGCGTATTTTCTTAAAAATATTATTTTCAGCATGGATATTTAATTCTGTGCATTTCACGAAACAATAAACTTCTTTGTCAGAAATCCAAAGCTCATGTTCAATTGCACTGCACCATGTGGAATAAGAATATATTTCCAAGGTTTTCCATTATTCTTGCTCGTATAGTCTGTCGCATGTTTACAATATTCAATCGCTGACCTAGATTTGTCTTGAACCTCCGGCGTATCAATATCGCCTTCTTTTTTTGTTTCAATCATATAAATTGCATCAGCAGTTTCGACAACAAAGTCGGGATTATATTGCCGTGAATTATGTTGCCAGTAAATATGGAATTGATTAATTCCCGGCCTGAGCCATTTTAGCACTTCTTTGTCATCCTCAAGGATAATTGCAAAATCTTTCTCCGTTTTAGAATCAAATTTATACAGCGTATGATACGCTTTTGAAAAACCGGTAAATACTTTTGTTGGAATACTACTTGTCGGAGTAACAGTTTCCCGATATTGAATAATTGCATCTTTCGTGTATTTAGAATAATTTGGTTCTTCAATTCGAGTGAACGGCTTGACGACTGGCTGTTCGTACGTGGGCGCTTCACAATAGAAATGCTCCATCAATTGCGCATAGATAAAATCACTTATTTCTTTTTTATGATACTGAACAACATTGATGAGTTCATCACTGTCTTTTAAATATTTTTTGAATTTTGCTATTGCCTGTTCTGCCAGTTGGAAAAGCAAGTCAGCTTGTCGATCATAATCTACTTCTGGATGATTAATGAGTTCATTGACAATGATGTTATCTAATTTATCAGGAATAATTCGACCTTTGCCAATGATTGTATCTGTGCTGTTTTCCTGTTCTCGCAATTTCTTAATGAGAATCTCCTCGGATACCGGCTGATAATTAAGGTTCTTAACATCCAGATTAAATTGCTTAAAACCAGATATAACTTCTTCGGATTGCTGAATCGTTATGCGCGGAATCTCTATTATATGGCTAGTAAAATCAGAAACAGCGGCATGATATTGTTTTTTAGCTTCGTTAATAAGTTCGCCTGCAAATAAATTTGTTTGAGGGTCAGAAGTAATTTTCTCCTCAATCTTTTTGAAAGCAACCTCCATCACCTCTTTTTTAGTAAGTTCGGAAATATTCTTGGCAGTAACATTTAGCTCTGGCAGAATGGAAATTATCGTGTTTTTTGCTTGTAGTTCAGACTGAGCTTTCTGTTTTTGTTTTGGATCAGTTATTGTTTCTATCCGTTTTTGCTCTTCCTGAGCTTTTTGCTCAACTTGTGATATGCTTGTCACTACTTCTTTTTGTTGTTCAAGCTCAGCAACGTCTATGACAATGATATTTTCTTTCCTGATGATTGAATCCGGCTTGTTTGCCTCATCAATGATTTGCTGGAATTTGTCATGCGCAACGATTGTGAGTTTATCTACTTTATCAACATTGGTCCGCTTTACGTACGGCAATCGAAGACCGCGGCCAATTGTTTGTTCGCGTAACGTCTCTGAAGCTGCTGTGCGCAGAGGAATGATTGTATATAGATTTGTTACGTCCCATCCTTCTTTCAGCATATTGACATGAATAACAATTTCGATCTTGTTATCTGGATGTTCTAGAGATATGAGCAATTCAATATTTTCGTCCCTTTCTTCGCCCCTTTGATTGGAATGAATCTCCATTACTTTATCCGCATAATTGCCTTCAAAAAAAGATAGCGACTTGATAAGTTCCATTAGTTGTCCGGCATGTTCAGTATTCTGAGCCACAACCAGAACAAATGGCTTTACCTTGCGTATTTTATAATCGCGGGAATAAATATCCAGTGCAGCTTTTGTGTCTTCGTGTATTCGTATTCCATCTTCAAGTTTGATTCTGTCTAATTCCACTGCCGTGTATTGAGAAGGATCAAAGTCTTTCCTGGTTGCCACTGCCGGTTCTTTGACGAAACCATCACGGATTGCTTTTGCCAAAGAATATTCATACACAACATTTTTAAACTTTACGGTTCCATTGCTACGCTCAATTTTTGGTGTAGCTGTCAGTTCAAGTCCGAGGATTGGATTCAGTTCATTGATTACATCCATTCCTCGTTCGGCACGGTAATGATGAGATTCATCCATCAGCAAAACCAGATCGTCAAGATTGGCAAGGTAGTTGAAATAAGATTCTCCCAAATATTCGACAAGCCGTTTGATGCGCGGAAGTTTTCCTCCGCGTGTTTCCGAGTTGATCTTAGAAATATTAAAGACGTTGATATGGATTTCGGATTCAAAAAGCGCCGTTTGTGATATCGTGTCGTAGTTGTCGCCGGTAACAATGCGTGGATGCGAATGAACAAATTCACCGATGCCTTGAAAAACATACTTTGGGCTGGATGTATTCTCGATGTCGTCAATAAGCTTGTTGTAGATTGTAAGATTTGGAGCAAGAACAAAGAAATTCTTTATGCCTTTTTCAAGATACAAATAGGCAATAAATGCACCCATGAGCCTGGTTTTACCGACACCAGTTGCCAGTGCAAAGCACATTGAAGGGAAATTACGCTCAAAGTCAGTGCAGGTTGGATAAAGAGCTTTCACCTTGGCAAGCTCTATTGTTAGGTCAGCACCTTTTTTTAAATCGAGTTTGTCGGCAAGTATTGAAAGGATATCGAGACTAATGGATTGTGGGGCACGTAAACTAAGACGATTCTTGATCTGGTTAGCAATGCGATTCATTTCTTACCTCCATTCGAGGAACTAAAGAGGTCTGCGGTGGCATTTCCCTTTTTCTTTTTCGCTTTTACAGTATTGGAAGCAATCGGTCCGGTCGGCACAAAATTTGGTTCATCGTTTTCAGGTGGAAGGTTGACGATATTGAGACTGTAATCTTCCTTGCCGAATTCGCACTTGCCAAGAAGCATTTTGGGGATTTTTTTGATGGTGATGTTCTGATATTTATCTGCCGCTTTGCTAAAGGATGTGCAACAAATGAGCAGGCTTTCATCTTCTTTCATCTCACTGTAAATCGTATCAATAAATTCAACCGAGACAAAATTAGTGGTTGTGAAAATAAAATCTTTCTCTGTGGATTTTCCCTGCTTCCAGTAATAAGTTTCATCCGGCATGAAGCGGAAGCCCTCGTGCTTTGCCATTGCGGCGGCAAGCTGTGTGGCGTTGTACTCTTTGCTGATGATCCAGTTGCCGCGGCTGTCTTGTTTAAGGAGCGATGGAGCAAGATAGTAATACTTAAATCCGCCGCCGCCTTTCCAGTTTTGTGCTTCACTGATGCCGCCTTGATCTGTTCCGTCGCAAACTTTCTGCAAACGTGGGATGCAATGAGTGTGACAATGGTTGCCTAGTTCAATGCCGATCCATTTACGTTTCATCTTGTGAGCAACGGCGTCTGTTGTACCAGAACCTAAGAAAGAATCGAGAACCCAATCGCTTGGATTGGACGCGAGTGTTAGAATTCGTTCTATTAGTCGTTCCGGTTTAGGAGTTGCAAAGACTTCCTGATCGTTAAATTTCTTTACCTCTTGTTTTGCTTCTTGATTATGACCGACCTCTTCGTGACTCCAAATTGTTTTTGCCACTATTCCTTCTTGAACATCAGATAGAAACCTTTTTAAGCGAGGCATATTATTACCATTTTCGCCAAACCATATCCTATTATCATTGACTAGTTCTTCAAAGCGTTGTTTTGAGACAGACCAGCATCGTGATTCTGGAGGATTCACAATTCTACCTGACGGAAGTTTTATCGGATAATCAGTCGCTGGAGTATAAGTTTTTACCGTGAGGTCAGACGATCCCCAAACTCCGCGTTGGTCATTATCAAGATTTTTGTATCGGTCGTTCATTTCTGTCGTGCGTGGAAGTAGATTTGGTCTCCAAACATCTTTGTCCTTTGCAAATACCAGAATATGATCGTGACTATCAGATAACCACTTGGCATCATTTTGAGGCGAGAATTTCTTTTCCCAGATCACATTGTTCACAAAATTTCTTCTACCAAAGATTTCATCGCAAAGCACTTTAAGATAATGGCATTCATCATCATCTATTGAAATCCAAATGGAGCCGTCTTTACGTAATAGCGAATGCATTAATTCAATTCTAGGTTTCATTAAATTCAGCCATATCGAATGCTCAAGACTATCGTCGTAATGGTCAAACGCACCACCTGTATTGTAAGGAGGATCAATACAAATACACTTAATTGTCCCCGCGAAATTCTGCTCAAGGGCTTTAAGGGCAAGAAGATTATCGCCATAGATAAGCATATTCTCTGCGTTCTTATCGCCGTAGCTTTTTGTCGGGTCTTCAATGAGAATACGCGGCTCCAGCTTGGGCTGCTCGCCTTTGCCGATCCAGGTAAGTTCCAATTTTTGTTTAGTCGACATCTTCGTTAACCTCTTTATTTTCAACAGGTAGCAATCTGCCTGCTAATTCATTTTCCAGTTCTTCAACCGTGGGCAAGTTAATAATTAACTTTTCCGGTATTGCCTGCGTTAGTAGATAATCACTTACACCGATCGGTTTGTTAATATCGCGAAGCGAATATTCCACATCTATTGCGTCTTTGCTTTTACAGAGAAGAAGACCAATCGAAGGGTTGTCTCCAGTTTTTTTTAATTGTGAATCAACCGCCGAAAGATAAAAATTCAGTTTCCCTGCGTATTCTGGTTTAAATTTTCCTGATTTTAATTCAACTACAATGAAACAGCGTAAATTTAAATGATAAAAGAGCATATCTAAAAAATACTCATTTTCACTCACAACCAGTTTGTACTGCCTTCCGATAAAGGCAAAACCTTTACCGAGTTCCAGCAGAAAATCAGTTATTTTTTGCGTTAAGGCGTGTTCTATTTCGCGCTCCTGTGCTTCATCTTCAAGACCAAGAAAATCAAAATTATACGGATCTTTTAATGTCTCCTGCGCAAGAGCCGATAGCGGATTGGATAATACTCTCGTAAAGTTTGTTAAAGCACTTCCCCGACTTTCGTATTCTCTTTTTTTAATTTTAAGTTCGAGAATGTCCCTTGCCCAACCATTGTCAACAGTGGCCGCTGCATACCATAGAGCCTCGTCAATATTTTTTATTTTAGCAATTATGAGGCGATTATGACCCCAGGGTAATTGTGCCACAGGCTGTGGCACAATTGGGAACCGGGCAGAATAGTATAAATACCACTGCCGGATCGCGTACAAATTCCGCCGTGAAAAACCTTTCATATCGGGGAAAGCGTCCGTTAAATCTCTTGAAAGCCTTTCAATAAAACTGCTTCCCCATTCCGCATTTTCTTCTTTTAATGTAATTTCTTCACCGATATGCCAATACAGTTCAATTAATGCCGTGTTTAAAGAAAGGGCCGCTTTATGGCGGGCTTCGGCAATTCTGCTTTTCAGGTTTTTTATCCAGCTTTGATAAGTATTCTCAATTTTTTTATTTTGCGGCATATCTCCCCTCTAAATCATTAAACTTTCTTCTTTTATATCACACTAAATCGTATTTTAAATAATTCTGTAAGCGTCGTTTTTTGCTTAAGCTGTGCTTCTACTCTTTCTAATAAGGTTTCTTTTTTTACATCTACCTCGTCTTGCGCGAGATAGAGTTTTTGCCGCATCTCGTTTCGCTTCTTTTCCCAATCTTTTATTTCGCGTTGTAGTTTTACTTTCTGGGCTAGATTAAGCACCTTTTTAGCATTCGTCTTCATTGTTTTTATATCAATATCCAAACGCTTGAGTTCTATTTCTAAACTCTTTTTTACATCTTCCGCCCATTTATCAAGCTTGTCCACTTCCTCATCAAAAAATTCACTGTTGCGCTCGGCAATGCCAACCGTAAGAATATTTACTTTTTCCTTTTCTTTTTGTTGCAGGTCTTCGTTTATTATCTCTACTTTATTTTGACTTATTTCAGCACACAGCATAAATAATTTTTTAGCAATACCTTCTTCAAGGAGTTCACCATCATCCGTCAAAGCAGTTAAAATAAGAGCATCTTCGGTTTCAAAAGAATCAATCGTAAGTTCTGATAATTGCATAATACCGGAAGAACCAACTAATTTTTTGATTGGTGAAATGATTGATCCATAATTGGAATAGTCAAAAACAAGTTTCGCACTTGGCAGATGCTCTATTTTTATTGCCTCCAAAATACGCAAGGCCAGCGGATGTCCCGGCCTGTAAATATGGGCATCATCAATATTTTTCCCGATTTTATATGGTCCTTCTTCAATGTCTTCACAGGGAAATGGATTATGTTTAAGCATAAAGGAATATTCATGATCGGCATAGACGGCCTTGTCACCTAAAAAGTACAGAGTGATGTCCCAAAGCCACTTCTCATATGTTTCTAAATACGCTTTGCTCTCGCGTAAATTTATTTTCAATTTTTCATGCACGTCAGTATCAAAATTTTCCAAAAGCTTTTCTTTGGCGCCGCGCATGCCTTCTTGAATAGGTTCGTCCATTTCTTTTTGCAAAGCATCAAAGGCGGAATTAATTTCGTCTTCCGTGCGGCACGATTGGTAAATGGCCGCGATCCTTTTTTCAAAATCAACGCCGGACTCAATGCTGCCCAGCACTTCATCGCTTGCGCCAAATACACCTTTAAAAAGTTGGAATTTCTGATCTAAAAGTTCGTAAACGCGCTGGTCGGCGGCATTCTTGCGATTGACAAAATTGACCACCACCACATCATGCTTTTGACCATAACGATGGCATCGGCCAATTCTCTGTTCAATCCTTTGCGGGTTCCACGGAAGATCATAATTGATAACGAGCGAACAGAATTGCAGGTTAATACCCTCAGCCGCAGCTTCGGTAGCAATCATAAGTTCAGCATCTGATTTAAAATAGTCAACAAGCGCCGCGCGCAAGTCAGCCGTTTTAGAACCGGTTACTTTATCGCTGTCTTTGTTCTTCTTAAACCAATCGGCATATATTTCTTTTGACTTCTGATCATTGTTGGACCCGTTAAATAAAAGAATTTTATCTTTGTATCCACTGTCTGAAAGCAACTTCCAAAGATAGTCCTGTGTAATTCTTGATTCCGTAAAAATAACTGCTTTTTTCTGCGCACCCAGCGTTGCAGTCATTTCAAACCCTTTTTCTAAAGCAATGAGCAGGGATTCTCCTTTAGAGTTTTTGAAAATAGCTTTTGCCAAGTCCCTGAATTTTTCCAAGTCCTTTTTTTCCGTTTGAATATGCGGAATATCTTCGAGTGTATATTTTTTCTTTTCTATTAATTCTTCATCATCATCTTTTTCCTCATCATCAATCCATTCATCTGCTGTATCTGTAAGCGCTTCGTAGTTTTCTTCCAGCCCCGGCGGAAACTCGCCATTGATGGCAACAGTTTCTTTCCTGATCTCTTCTTCCAGTTTCTCCAGCTTATAGACAAGCCCGTTTAAGGTGCTGGCAATAGCAAATGAAGACGAGGCAAGAAGTTTACGTAAAATCAGCGTCATCAGTTGCCGCTGACTGAAAGGCAACGCGTATAACTTTGGCCGTTGCAGATATTCTGACATGCCGTCATAAAGATCGATTTCTTGTTCGGTAGGGATATAGTCTTGGGTAATTGGTTTACGGTCACGGTAATTAATATACTCCAAGACTTGCCGGCGAAGGGTGCGGATGCATAATGGCTTTAAGCGATTACGCAGATCAGCAAACATTTCCTGCCGGGGTTCCACTAAACCGAGTTCGCTTTCGTAAATATCCTGTTCGCGGGAAACCTTGGAATAATTCGCCTTGAAACTATTTAGATCGCCAAAGATATGGTCATCAATAATACTCGTCAGCCCATATAGTTCAAGTAAGGAATTTTGCAGCGGCGTAGCTGTAAGCAGTAGCTTTGGATATTCCTGAATAGCGTCTTTTATTTCCCGGGCGATTTTATTGCTTGTTTTATAAACATTACGAAGACGATGCGCCTCATCTATAACCACTAAATCAAAAGGAGTCTGTTTGATATAAGGAGATTTAGCTTTAGCAAAATGATAGGAGCAAATAACAATCGTATTTTCCTGATTAAAGGGATTAAGATTTCCGTCTTTAATGATTTGATTAAATGATTTTGTTTCCAGGATTATTGATGGCAAAAAAAACTTTTCTTGAAGTTCTGCATTCCATTGCTTTCTGAGATTCGCCGGCAATATCAATAATATTTTTCGTTTACGCTCTGCCCATTTTTGAGAAAGCACCAATCCTGCTTCGATTGTTTTGCCAAGCCCAACCTCATCCGCCAAAATTGCACCTTTTGATAAAGGCGATTTGAAAGCAAAAAGGGCAGCTTCTATCTGATGCGGGTTGAGGTCAACTTGAGCATTAGAAAGCGTTGAAGATAATTTTTCTAAACTATCAGAAGAGCATCGCTTGGTTAGCTCGTGAGCAAAATATTTAGCGTGATAAGGCGTCAAATTCATATGCGTATGATTTTCCGTATTGTCTTTCTCGGAGATTTAAAAACGAAAATAACGTATTGGAAATACACCTTTATTGATAATTTAGTCAATAAATATTCTTGGGATAATTTAAAGTGCCATTTGAAACACGGCACAATTTTTCAGTTTACACGAAGAACCGTGTACATCAGTATTTTTATGAAAATATTTGCTTCTAACAAACAAACGACTTTGAAAAGTCTTAATTTTGTGAATTATGACTCGAAAGACGCAACGCATAAATCGGCCGCTCGGCTGATTATCGATTGATGACGAAGATATTGGAATATAAGTTGAACGTTTGATACTTTATTCGGAATTTAGTTTTTTAGCAAAAATGGCCAGAGGCGATAGATAGTCTCTGGCCATCGAAATTGGGACAGATTAATACCGACTTGAATAATGTGAATAATGAGAGTCGTGTGAATAATGAGAGGAGTGTGAATAATGGTCAGCGAGTATTGTGTTGTTTTTAATAACTTGCTGCTGGGATGAAATAACTTTGTTCAGATACAAGGGAGATGTCTCTGTTTTCATTTTAATCCCGGGAGCCACAGAAGCATTGCTGCTACTGGCCAACCCTACAAATGATAAAAAACTTAAACAAACTATTGTTACCAAACCTATGATCCTTTTCACCTTATTCCTCCTTTCTTTTAGAATTGTTTACATTTAAGCAAATATCACTCATATTGTCAATATATTCGAGTAAATATATATTTATTATTTAAAACTTATGGATATTCTTACTTTTATATTCTCCCGACGTTGTAAAAAATCCACCGCATTCATTTTTTCTTACACATTCAACACACTCTTCCATATAACCATTTTTCCAATCAGAAATTGATTTTCTGCAAAAAGGCCACAGTTTTTCAGGCAGAATGCAAAGCTGAAAATTATATATTGAGGCCACCATATCCACCCTGTTCAGATAACGAAATGTCTTTTCCAGATCATTTGCGTAAGTGGCCGGGTCTTGCCATAAAGCGTCTGCGTTTTGCCGTGCGAGGCCAGTTACCTCCATCCCCATAAAAGCTATATGTCGGACAAAGGTCAAATTTCGGTAAATGAATTCAGCAAGATTTGGCAATCGTGAAGCGTTTTGAGGAAGAACGACCGTCCTTATTTCAATATTCTGATCAAATAAAGCAAGATTATGAAGCCCTTTGATGGTATCAAAAAAACTTCCTGGAATTCCAACAATCTTATCGTGAGTGGAATAATCATCGGAATAAAGCGGAATAGCAAATCGCAGGTTTGGATGCTGGATTTCGGAGATTTCTTTTACAAATGAAAAATTCTTTAATTTCCTGCCATTTGTAAGAATGATCAAAGGCGTTTTTGGGATATACCTTTTACACGCGTCTATAAGTTCTGAAAGACTAGATTCCAAAAGTGTTGGTTCCCCTCCAGTGATAGCAAGATACTGCGGTTTGTGATGTGCCATAAGTCTTATCGCCGCTATTTGGTTGCGTATAAGCGGATCAGATTCTGAGGAGGGCAGTTGCGGACACATAACACATTTCAGATTACATCGATTTGTCGTAAAAATGCAGTTATGTAGAGACATCGAGTCATAGATGACGCTCAATTGTCCATCCGGGGTTGCCAGAACAACATCACCATCTTTCAGAATCGACAGAGTTTCCATGGGAACGTTTTCAATATAAGGCACTCCCATTTTCTTTATGTTGGCAGACATTGGACCATTGGATATATACGCTTCCACTGAAAACAAGCCATTGCCGTCATCTTTTAAAACGAATATATTAGAATTCCCTGGCATTCTTAAAAGATCAAGGGTTCTTTTTTTCTGAAACATTCCCACGACAGGCGAAGACAGATTATAAGCATTACCTCTTATTGATTGCACGACAATCCTATCTCCTTATATGGCCGTTTCGTTATCCATGACCAGAACACATCCATTACTTCATTATCGGAATTCCTAATTAGACTAAAAAGATGGGACAAAATAGCTTTATGCTTTTTGCAGAACTCACTTGTAGGCATGTGACCGACATAACTTCTGTCTTTTTGCTGCGAATAAGATCTGATAGGGTCCGCACCGCAATATGGCTGATAAACACATGAATGGCAACTCGGTATGGTCTCGACGCATGAGGCCGTTACGATCTTCTTGAGTTTTGGATTCAGAAATATATCCTGATATGTGTTTTTATGCACATTTCCGAGGCAGAAGTGTGTGTCGCCCATCGCAGCCATCATTCGCCCTTCATCGCAAGGATAAACACTCCCGTCATGATTATATATTGCACCTAGAATTCCCGCACCCGTAGGAGATTGCAGGTCAACGAAACCCGTTGAAAAGGGTGTAAGGATCCGAGTCAAAAGGATTGTAGAAAATGATTCGGAAAAGTGTTGTCCTTTTATGTTCAGATCAATGATGTATTGCAGAGCATCTTTGTATGCGGCTATATAATCGTCAATACTGTATTGGAGCCTTTCACCTGTTTTCTTTTGTGCGTATCCATAGGGATTTAGCGAGCGCAAAAAAACATTCCTGAATCCCAGTCTTACATACTCGTCGATTACTTTTCTTAAATGATCTATGTTTGTCCTTGTAATTGTCATCAAGGCACACGCGGAATCATCGCCCAATACAGATCTGGTTAATTCGAGATTCCTGACAAATAGGTCATAGCTACTACCACCGTCCCTGAGAATCCTATTGCTGTCATGCAATTCTTTCGGTCCGTCCAAGGACGTTGATACTTCAACATGGTGTTTTTTTAAAAAAGCTAATATTTTTTTGTTTATCAATGATAAATTTGTACATAATACAAACGATACATTTTTTTTGAAGCGGCGGTTGACTCTATTAGCGTATTCGACAATTTCTACAATGACAGGGAAATTCAATAGGGGTTCGCCGCCTTGGAATTCAATTTTAATGGACGGGGATGGACACTGAAATATCATGTCCACGACTTTTCTCGCCGTTTTCTTATCCATATCCCAATTTGATGCCTTTGCGTCTTGGCTCGAAGCCTGGCAATAGTTGCAGTTGTGGTTGCATCTCAGGGTTAGCACAACCATATGAAGACAGGTGAAGTCTTTTAGATAGCCCTTTTTCGACCGGTACTTGGTGGCCAGTAGATCAATTGTATTTGCCAAATATTTTGGTGAATCCAGCAAAAAATGTCTTGTTTTAAGATTCACATACATTTCGCTGTTTCTATCGATATCTGAAGAAACTAATCTGTCAAACTCGTCAGGTCCTACATAGATAAAATCCCCTGCATCATTCGTCAAAAGAAAATCGCCGGTATCGACCTTCTCAAACTGGAATGGCAATAATATATAAGATGATTCATCCAATGACATTATCAGCTTTTCAACTCCCTTGAAAGTTCATCTACTGTAACAGGTGAAAACGCCTGCCTTACGATCAGCTCACGTATCTTTCCGTAACGCTTTTCCAGATCCAGCCTAACCTGTTGATCCAGAACCTCATTACAGAAGACTTTGGCCTCCGCCTCAAGAGACTCTATCTCGGATGTCCCCAATGCCTTACTCTTAGGCTCTAGGTAGATAGCAACCCGTTCGGAATCAAGCGATTTCATTTCAATGTAATAACAGCCTGTCATCTTCTGTGCAGCAGCCGAAACCGCTTCCCGCTGGAAGAATGCCCTGTATAGATATACGCAAATCTTGCCCTCGTCTATTGTGTAACATGCACCATTTTTGCCATCCATCATTCCCTTCTCCCAAGACTCTTATTTATGACCTTTTATCACTCTGTATAGCATGAAGCCATCAACCTTATACCCTTCTACTTGTTCAAGGGAGAGCGAATCAATAAACTTCATTGCAACCGGCCAACGAGAATAATTATAACTTTCACGAATTGCGACACTTTTCAAGTAGTAAACTTCCTTTCCTTTCATAATCATGTCCATTGCAAATGATCTGCATCTGTTCCGGCCAAGGGAAGGTGCATCGATCAACACTAAAGAATCGTCGCCAAATATCTGGAATACCAAGGGCATATCCGTAATGATTGAGCTGTTTGCCTGATTTATATGCTTAAGGGTTTCCTTAACAGGAATAATTCTACTTTTCTGTTCGATATTATAATACTCATTTTTAAGGGATACATTTGCATAAACAAGATAACCAACAATTATTATAGATAACGCAAGATATGATAATTTTGCAATCTTTACCTTGGAGCCAAAGGCATAACATGCGTGGCAAATTGCATAACCAGTAATAAGGCAATAAAAAGGGAAGAAGTTTGTAATATACCGCAATGACTCAAACTCATTTACGTCCCCATACTTTATAAAATAGTAGCTTCTATAATGAAGTGTGTAAGACGAAAAATATGCTAGGAAAAGAATCAAGGGATAAATATATAATTGATTCGTCTTGAATTTGGCAGGAATAGTAACAAATCCTACGATTGTAAATAAACTGAATACAAAAAATAACTTAATGGTAAAAAAGGCACTTATAAATACAGGTGCCAATGAAGCAAAATATGTAAAGCTGAAAGTGGCACTATTTATTGCGTAGCTTTCATGACTTTCGACATCTAAAATATTTATAGCATAATAAAGGTACGCAAAGACAATCATAATACCCATAATCATGAATACTGATATTCTTATCATGATATCCTGACGCCACTGTCTCACCCATATCATCCTTACGATGGTTATGAGAGGCATGAATATTAATATTAAGTTCTCCCGCCTCTGCAAAAGGCATAATGAAAATGACATGAATAAGATGATCCATGTCATAAGTTTTACTCGTTTGCTAAGATTTTGCGGTCTTTCCACCAGAATAAGGTATAGTAAGAAAGCAAAAATAACCGATGTTGATGATAATGTCTCAGACAATCCTGATGTGTGGAATAATGTCATTGCGGGAGTAGCGGCATATATGAGAGCACATGCTATACTTATCTTTCGGTCGTTGCTTAAAATATATGATATGCAGTATATCAAACATACTGATACGAGTGATGCGACGAAGTTGATGATACAAATTATAAATGATGAGTAACCGAAACATTTGGAAAAGAAATAACCAACGGAAGATATGCCTAAAAGATGTCCGCCATAAGTGACTTCTGATAAGCAATTTTTAAGACTCCCCAATGCGCATCCTTTTACTAGGAAAGGATCGAAAGAGAAATCTTGATTGTATAACAGATGTCTGGCGTATTCGGTATAAACAAAGGCATCCTCGTATTCCTGCCCAAAAAAGAAGTGATAGTCGTAAGGAAACGTACATATTATTGAGATAAGCAATACTGCCAGAAGATATTTATAGTTCTCCCTGAAGAATAAACGAGCATTATTGCTTAATGCAACTGACAATAAGCTTAAAATTATTGTTAAGAAAACAATAAGCAATACAAAATGAACCGGTGTAAACATTTCTAAGTGTTCGCCTTTTACTTAATCAATGTACAAACTTCGCTTTTTTCGATGAGTTGAATATCATAATAGCACTATTCAATTTTTTAAAAAACGGGAAATATACCATTTCATTTATTACGGATTTAAATGTTGTGGAATTGGTAAAATCAGAAAGAAAACAAGGAAGAACTCTGCACATCAGTATTTTTAGGAAAATATGCGATCTCTTAAAAATACCTTTTTTTAAAGGGAATATTTGTATTATACTGCTTAATAATATTAACTTTCTATCTAAAGGAGAGCATATGAAAAAAAATACCGCAATTATTTTTTTAGTTTTGATTCTTGCCCTTCCTGTTTTAGCATTTAATGTTGATGTCACTAATGTCTGTTTTTCTCCTTATGGCGACTGCACTGAAGCCATCGTTAATCAAATAGATAATGCAAAATCGGAAATACTTGTTCAGGCATATTCATTTACATCAGCGCCAATTGCAAAGGCTTTGGTGAATGCCCACAAAAGAGGAGTCCATGTAGAAATCATTTTGGACAAATCAAACAAATCAAAAAAATACAGCGCCGGAGATTTCACTGCTCATATGGGAGTGACCACTTACATAGATTCCAAACATTCCATCGCCCACAACAAAATTATAATCATTGACAAGGAAACCGTAATAACCGGCAGCTTTAATTTTACCAAAGCTGCGGAAGAAAAGAATGCGGAGAATTTGTTGATAATCAGGAATAAGAAATTGGCGGAGATTTATATTGATAACTGGTATAAGCATAAGGAACATTCCGACAGATATGAAGGAAGATAATGTATGGCAGAGAAACTCGATCTCAAAGAAATTGTAGACTTTAAAGAATTGTTGATGTCCGAAGTGATTCAATCGGAGGCACTTATCAACATTCTGGATAAGAAAGGAATTGTCAGTAAACAGGAATTGCTGAAAGAAATGAGAAAAGTGAATGCTAAAATGATTAAATCAAAGGCATTTAAAAATGGAGATGATAATAAAATACTAATAACTGCTGAACTTGCTCTTTACCTAGTATCACAAGAAATACCCGGTGAAGGTAAGGATGCCCTGCTGGAATTGAAACAAGATATTTTATCATCTTCTGAACTTGATCCGGAAAAGAAGCAAGATCTCTTAAAACATGTTGATGATGCATTTGCGGCTCTACAGAAATACAATTTTACGCTGACTTCGTGGCATCTTTGGAAGATACATCGAATAATGACAGGCCGGTCATGGTGACAAAAATCAATGTGATTTGGAGGGAATCCCTATGAAAGAAATTGACGTCTATACGCAACTCGACGAGAAGACAGGAATAACTTATATTGGTGCTGATGAGGTTAATAATCTCATCAAGCGTGGCGCTAAGGTGATATCAATTGAGCCCGGTCTTCGTATGAAACAACGCGAAGGTGACAGCGAACACCTTTACATGTTTGGATGGTTGGTGAAAGTGATTGTGGATGATTTAAATATGTCAGATTCCTAGAACATCCTTTTTGTTTTATCTTGTTTAGAATATGAAGTTGACAGATTTGAAAATGGGCTTTTTATCGAACAGCTGAAAATGAAGGCGTTTAACACAAAGGACGCTATTAGGAGAGCAAGAGTTTTATACTCAAACTCAGAGATAAGAGAGAGCAGAAAAAATAGCAATTGAAATAATTCAATGACACCAATAGAATCAATTTACGAAATACAATTTGCTGTCCTTGATCTCCAAAGGATGTATTATGCGTAAAATTATTGTTCCCATCTTTCTTGTTCTAATCTTTCTATGTTCCTGCTCGGAAAAGAGCGAAACGGCAGCAGATTGGATTAATAAAGCAACTGCATTATGGAACGGGAAAGGATTTAATGAACCTCAAAAGGCTATTGAATATTTAAACAAGGCTATAAAACTTCAGCCGGATAATGACGCTGCATATAATCTCCGGGGTAATATCTATGGCGCCCTTGATAAGCACCAACTAGCCATAAATGACTTCAGTAAAGCAATTCAGTTAAATCCAACTAATGCTGACTACTTTAATAACCGGGGAAGTATTTATAATAGACTCGGTCAGTATCAAAAGGCGATTGAGGACTTTAACGAGGCCATACTCTTTGATTCTAATGTTGCCACTTTCTATAACAACAGAGCGGCAGTCCATCTAAAACACGGCGACAAAAAAATAGGTTGCCTTGATGTGCAAAAAGCGTGTGCATTAAAATATTGTGACGCACTGAAATGGGCTAAGAAAGAGGGATATTGCCGTTGAGGTTAAGCAGGCAAACTCAACTCGGTGACATAACCTAAAATTTACGGAGTCATTTAATGTCGATTCATATCATTCCGATAGATCAACTCAGTGCTAAAACCTAAAGAGGTGTCCTACGCAAAAAGTTATATTCCTTGTTGACATGAATGCCTTTTTTATCAGCTGTGAAATGGCAAGAAATTCTTCTCTTGTCGGAATACCAGCAGCTGTTGCCGGCGATCCAAAGAAGCGTACAGGAATCATTCTCGCGGCTAACTATGAGGCAAGAGCTTACGGTGTAAAGACTGCAATGGTTCTACATGAAGCTCTTAAGCTCTGTCCTAAATTAATATTAGTCCCGCCGGATCATCATTTCTATGGGCAAAAATCAAAAGAGGTTATGGATTTGCTATCAAACTATACTCCTGTTCTGGAACAAAACAGCATTGATGAAGCTTGGCTAGACATGACAGGAAGTGAAGGACTTTTTGGCAAACCATTTGATGCTGCAAAGCGTATAATGAAAGAAATCAAAGACAGGCTCGGACTTTGGTGTTCAATTGGAATCGCTGAAAATAAGTTCCTTGCAAAAATGGCAGCTGAAATGAAGAAGCCCCTCGGCATCACCGAACTATGGAAACAGGACATTCCAATAAAGCTATGGCCGCTTCCAGTGAAAGAAATGTATGGTGTTGGTGGTAAAACAGCTGAAAAGCTAAGTCGTATGGGAATAAGGACGATAGGTGAACTGGCTAAGTCCGATGTAAACGCCGTCATCAAAGCCTTGGGAAAAGTTGGAAATGAAGTTTATTTACATGCGAATGGAATTGACAATTCAACTGTTCTTGCTCGCGTGAATGATGATGTTAAATCAATCGGACGCGAAAAAACATTGCCGGAAGATATTGTTGATATTGAAAAGGCAAAAATAGTTCTTATGGAACTTGCCGATGATGTTGGCATGACTGCAAGAAAACAGGGCAAAGAAGGTCGCACTGTACATATTACTCTGAAATATTCTGACTTTCGTTCTGTCACAAGACAAATAACCATTCTGGCAACCTCAGTTACCAAAGAAATTTACCATGCCGGTTGCAGACTACTTGAACAAAATTGGAATAAATCTCATCCGGTAAGATTAATTGGTATAAGCATCTCCGGTTTTTATGAGTACGAATCTTCTGATCAGCTGTCACTTTTTGATCCGATGCGGGAAAATGTTCAAGCCGATAAAAATAAGCAAATCGACAAGGCTATGGACAAAATAAGGAACAAGTATGGTTCTGAAAAAATAACCCTTGCCGCATTGGTCAAGAAAGAAAAAAGCAGCAAGTGATTTCTTTCTAGCCAATATTTTTTAAGGAAAAATTTGTCCATTACACCTACCAATCCACAGTATTTTGCAGTCGTTTGAATCGATGATTACTGGTTGAAAGAAATTACTATTTCGATAGTTGCATTATTCTATACGCACCTCTTCCAACAAGCACGAAAACAATTGCTCCAACCGTAAGGTCGGGTATTTTGGATGCTGTCAGAGACACCATTATGCCCGCTATGATAACACCGAGGTTGACAATAACATCAGTAGAAGTGAAAATCATGCTCGCTCGCATATGCGCTTCTTTGCTCTTGGACTTCTGAAGCAGATACAGACAAATCGCATTACCTGCAAGAGCAAAAAGAGAGATAATAATCATTAGGTGAAAATTAGGTATCTCTCCATGCCCCACAAAACGCCTGATAACCTCTGCAAACCCCAAAACAGCAAGTGTCAGTTGGAAGTAGCCTGCAACTTTGGCAATATTCTTCTTCCGTAATACCGTTCCCCCGACAGCAAAAAGCGAAAGTGCATATACAATGCTGTCTGCCAGCATATCCAGACTGTCAGCAACAAGCCCCATAGAATCAGCGATAAAACCTGTCAGCATTTCAAGGGCAAAAAAGAAAATATTGATGGCTAGAACTTGCCACAGGACTTTTCTTTCCTTGCTCTGGTTGTCATTTGTGTTTTCCATATCTGTTGGTTCTGAGGAAATAAATTTAGTATCAAACTGGAGAGTATTGAGGGCTGCAAGGATGCTATCGTAGCTATCCATATGGTACACATCTAACTTGCGGTTTGGTATGTCAAACTGCAAGGATTGGATATTAGTGAATCCCTCCAATTTCATCCGTATCATTCGTTCTTCGGAAGGACAGTCCATCTTTGATATTTTAAAGGTCGTTTTCAGCATAACTTTACCTCTTTTAATGAAGAATGATTTTAACGATTACAGGTTGTAAACTAGCATAGAAATGAAAATTGAAAAATAAGGATAGCAGGAAGTTAGTTTGAATATTTCTTTTCTCTTCGTCGATTGACAAACCAATCTCGAAATATCAACCCAATAGGTGCTCCTACAATCACACAAATATATGATACCATAATATGAAACAAAATGGAGTCATTAGGCTCATCAAAAAGAAAGCAAAGACCTATAACGGCGGGAATACCAACAATAAGATAAAGTATTGTGAATGCAGGTATAATTCTACAGACATATGAGAATATTTTTTCTTCGCTTTTCCTGTCATAATATTGGTTGGAAAACATTTTCATAAATTTATCCTAATATAGTGTCTGCATGTAAACCTAGCATAAAACCTGAAATTTGAAAAACGAATATTAGGAAGAAATACGTAAATCAGTATTTTTATGATTACATACATTATCTTAATAATACCCTTTTTTAAGAAAATATTTTTGTTTAATAACACAAAACCACACATAATTGGCGATTGGTTCTAACTGATTTTGCTCTTGAACATTTCTTATCATCATTTCACTTACTCTATTTATAAAAGTGGATATAGCGTTGCAATGATATCTTCTGCTTTTATAAACCCAAAATATCTTGAGTCGTAAGAATCTACATGATCTCCCACCAAAAACATATTGCCTTCCGGAATTTTTCCGTAGAATTCGAACTTTTTCAATCTTTCTCCGTCTAATGAATATTCTTTAGCCTTCGCGATTAATTTATTTTTGCAGTAAAATTCATTCCCGATATTTTTTAATTCCTCGCCAGCAACACATCCGATTTTTTTTATTTCTGAATTCTCGCCTTTGGCTTTAATCATTCTTACCAGTTTAGCAGGAAGATCATTTTCAGATTTGCTCTTTAACAAAGAGAACATCACATAATCACCATTTTTCAATTTTTCTATTTGCTTGCTTTTTACAATAAAAAATATCCTCTTATTAAGAGAAGGTGTTATGGTTACTGCAAAATAATTGGGAATTGCGGTACCACCAATAACAATCAATGCGATTACAATAAATATTTTAAGCTTGAGCCATTTTGGCATGTTGTTTTTATAATTATTGAACATCTACTATTGGAGCTCCTCTCAGAATAACATCTCTCATTAATACTACTTTTGTTTTCCCAAGATCATTTACCGTGGCTTCAAGTTTGTCCATATTAGCTTTGAATTGTTCTTCTGTAATTTTGCCCTCTACCATACCTTTCTTCTGATTTTCCAAAAAAGCCTTGATATCCACGCCCACAATGTTTTGATTCTTTTGTGCAGGTTTCAGAACATAACAATGATAGATGTACAAAGAAGCCATGGTAATAATTAAATTTACGGCGACAATAATTAGAATATTGGAGGACTTTTTATTCTCACGGCCATACTTATTAGTCAATTCAATCACTTTTGATTCGGATTTGGTCTCATCATTATTTTTTTCTTCCGTCATTTTTTGTCCCCTTTAATTTATTTTGCTTTTATTCGACTTATTATGATATAAATTACTCAGAATGGAGTGTTTTATGGACGCATTTTCTTTTTGTATCGTAGTTTGCTTGGGTATAGGTGTTATTGCCCTTTTTGTTAGAATATTTAACAAAGGGAAACGCTTGTCTCATGCAAGGGTTGAAGAATGCTACGGCGGTTTGCCGGAGACGGATATTTTTACAAATCCTGCGTATGATAATACGCCCGGTAATAGGTATTATAATAAGTTTAATAATCATATCCGTCACGGTATGATGTAAACTAATATGTGACATATCTTCATAACTTTTATTCTGAAGGGCATGATTTTTTATATTCATGTCCTTTTTTATTTATTGTCGTTTGTCGTATCAACTGCATTGGATCACTTTTTAGGGGATTTTTTATTAAACCATTTTTTAACCGTTTCTGTCGTTTTATCTACGGCATCAAGTACCGGCTTGGGATATGGAGTCATTTCATCTTGTGTCTTCTGATGTTCTTCTTTGATTCTTTCTTCTTTTTCTTTATAGGTATGTTCATCAATTCCACCTGATTTTGGTACTTTATCAGGATTAACCGTGCCTATATTATCTGCATTTCTTGTTGCATTTTTGATACTTTGTTCAAACGTGTTCACGTCGCTTTGATCTTTTCTTTTGGCTGTTACATCACTTTCTGTATTAAACATTATATTACTTACTTCATTTTGAAGATCTTTACCCATAAGCACGCCTGATGCTACATACGCTGTATCCCTATCTCTGTTTGCGTATCCTACATCGATCATTTCCACCGCATCGGATTTAGAAATATTATACTTTCCACTTACATAATCTACCAGTCTTGAAGATATATCCTGGCTCTGCGTTTCGTTCAGCGATACGCCTTCGGTAGCCATCTTTGTCATACCTTTCGTTTCCGCTGATCCGACTGATTCACTCAGCTGATTAGCCCACGATCTAGAATTCCCGCTTGATAACGATCTTCTAATTGCTTCTGTTTGAGACTCTCTCCATGCTTTATTCAAGATCTCCGCTTCATGCGCAGTTACTCTTATATCTCTCGTTTCTCCGTCTACTTTTGTTTTTCCTATTGACATGCCACCCTGCAAATTACCAAATGGCGTTACGCTCCCCGGCGCTGCTGCCTGAAATCCCACGGCCATCGTACCGTTAATAGATTTTGCAACGGATTCTCTTACGTTTTTAGACAGAGAATCATCATGGCTTAGCCGATTACTGTACTCTTGCAATGTGTAGCTCTCGGCAGATTTTCCCACCTCTTCTGACACCCTATTATCCTTTGAAAATTGTTTGTTGTCTGTTGCTAAATGATTCCACCGAACTTCATTTTGCAATCCAGAGGACGCGGATACGGTCATTTCTGATCTGTTGTTGAGAGCCGTATTCGCAGAGAAGTTGGAAAATTTTGCCTTTGCCGTGATTCCGTCCATTACAAACCATGTTCCATGCGGCGTACTTACTTCTCGCCAACCCGATTCGGAGCCAACATCGCCTTTATAGCTTTCAATAGTTCCCGTGTCCCCAATAACCGGTTCTGCACCTGATTGATGCCTTTGTATAACTTCTGCGCCATCTAGCAGACTTTGATTTTTATACTCTGACGCTGCTTGCCTGTCTATTTGCCCCTTGAAGCCACCCGCAGCTCTTCCTCTTGATATATCCATCACATTGCCCATTC
>Ga0209777_10002120_pt1 | contig 26826 bp, 26 predicted proteins | sample FrelakmetHBP12HB_FD_187147 | JGI IMG/M metagenome (GOLD analysis project Ga0209777, IMG submission 187147) | Freshwater lake sediment microbial communities from the University of Notre Dame, USA, for methane emissions studies -HBP12 HB (SPAdes)... | ecosystem: Environmental > Aquatic >...
CTAAAAATCAAAAAGACGCATTTTCCCCGGCTTAGTTCAAAGGCTATGGCCTCAGAATCCAGGCTGCGGCCGTGAACCGTAATGGGAATCACTCTGGTCTGACTGATTTTTAGGCGGGCACAGGCTACTTGCAGGCTGGAGATGCCGGGGATTACCGTACCTTTGAGATATCCCAGGCCGGAGAGCATGGGATCGCCTGTGCTTAAAACCACGGTGTCCTCGGGAAGACGGTGTAGCTTCTTATAGTCCTCAATGACTCTGACTGTGCATCCCGGATTTATGTGCTCAATGACCAGATCGATGGCTCTCTTTGATCCGTAGATGAGCCTAGCCTTTTCTACGGCCTGTGCGGCCTGTGCGGTCAGCATCTGTGGGCCGGCGCCTACTCCTACTATGATCATGATTTTGCCTGCTCCATATTTGCTCGGCTTCTCTTGCCAGCGTTATAATTTATCAAAATATTAAATTCTGCTTTATGGCACATCTGCGAGAATGCTTCCATCTTTGTGCAGCAGAACGATGCGCGTTTCAGGCAGCTTTTCTTTGGCCATTCTTAAAGCCTTGGCGATGTTCCCATGCTGCGGCTCTATCTCTACCATCTCGGCCACTGTGCCATAGCCGGTTTCATCCAGGATCTGGGGCCAGGCCCATTTGAGAATGAGGGCGGGCAGCCCGCAGAGGATGCTCTCCTGGTCTTTTTCAAATGCCAGTTGGCGTAGCTGGCTTCCCATAAGCACGGCTTTATGTTCGGGAAAGATAATGCGGCAAAACTTTAGGCCCGTTCTGCCTGTGGTGACGAGCACCTTCTTGGCTCCTTTCAGCTCCAGGGCCCGATCGCCGATGAAGTGATCATTCCAGGGTTCCACAAATCCGGTCGAGCCCAGGATGGAGATACCTCCCACTATGCCCAGGCGGGGGTTGAGGGTCTTATTGGCCATCTCTTCGCCCCGTGGAATTGATAGTTCCACCTCTGCCCCTTTCAGGCCCGTCTCCTGCAGCGCCTGCCCGATGGCCAACATGATCTGTTTTCGGGCCGACGGGCTGATGGCGGGTCTTCCCACCTCGTCGCATAGCCCCCTGGCTAAAATCCTGCCTATTCCTTTTCCTGCGACAAGAGTTGTCTCCTCTGACGATCTAGCTTGGGCCGCAATCTCCAGTCCGGCTGTGACATCGAATTGATGATCGCCGCCATCTTTAACGGCTATGCAAAAGCCCCTCTTGGCAACGATCGGCAAGGAGACGCGGATGCCCGTCGGGGTCGCGATCTCCAGGTTATGGACCGATCCTTTCAGGGAGAGGACGGCTCCCTTGCAGGCTGCTGCTGCGGTCGTTCCTGTGGTCAGGCCGCGTCTGCAAAGAAGGCCGCTGGAGAGAATGACCCACCTGCCGCTTTGGATCTTTTGCAAAGCCTCTGGATCGGGGCAGAGCCTGATCCAGGCTGTGGGAATGGCAAAGCCTGTGACGGGATCTATGACTGGATCTTTGACAGCATCTTTGACTGTATCAGTGTTTGGTTCTAGCATGGGCATTTATGATCTCGTTTATGGCCGCGACGGCGATGGGAGTGCCTCCGCGCGTGCCTGCCGTAGATATGGACGGTACATCGATCTCTCTTAGTCTCTCCTTGCTCTCCGCTGCATTGACAAAGCCCACGGCAGCGCCTATGACCAGTCGCGGCAAGACCTTTCCTGACTCGATGAGGTCGCACAAGGTTAGCAGGGCGGAAGGCGCATTTCCTATTACTATTATGGAGCCGGAGAGCTTCTCCTGCAAGGCCATGACTCCGGCCGAGGTGCGGGTAATACCCTGTGCCGTTGCCAGAGCATCCCCCTGGCCGATGAAGGCCTCAATGGGGCTAGTATGCCCCTTCTTTAAAACCCCCGCTTGCACCATCTTTATGTCCACGAAAATGGGCGCTCCCTTCTCCAGAGCCAGCAGGCCCGCTTCACCTGGTCGGCCATGAAATCTTAAAATATCGGCCACGCTGGGGTCGCCGGTGGCAATGACGCATCTCTGCTTGATCATATCTTCCAGTGTGCCGTCTCCAATCATCTCTGAAATGATCTGCCGGCTCTTTCTGCTTATCTCCAGGGCCTCGGGGGTTGTAGCCCCAATATCCGTGTAATCTTCCATCATGGGAAATCAGCTCGAATAAATCTAGTAGCTGTATTTGCTCTCATATCCTCGTTTGGTGATTATCCTTCCCTCTTCAATGTGGGAATTGGCGGAGGCGACAAGCAGGGTAAATCGGAAACCGGCAGGCTTGGCGGCCAACAGATCCTCGGCTGTGAGAATCATAATATTTTCTCCCTCTCGGCCTACATCCTGGGCCAGAACAACGGGCCTCATCGGATCGATCTCTTCCAGCAGAGGGGCAATCTCCTGCCCTTTTACGTTGTAGGCCACCACGGCAAAGCCGGCACCTGCCATCGCCGAAAGGCTTGCCGGATCATGGGCCGAGGAGAGAAGGGCGAAGTCGTTAACCAGAGGCGCGCCAGCTCTTGCGGCCACAGAGGAAAAAGCGCTCACTCCAGGAGAGATGTGCACGGGCAGCGCGGCCTGATCTAGGATTCTCCAGCCGGAGCTGAAGATGCAGGGGTCGCCGCCCGTGAGGATGGATGCCTTGCCGCCGGCCCCGGCAACCTGGAATGCCTCTTTTTGGCGGGCGGCCATTCTCTCCGGGCAGGGGCCGCTGTGAGTGACCTTCTGGGCAGAAGTGAGATTTCCAATCAATTGCAGGTATCTATTTGCCCCGTAGATCTTCTGCGAGTCTTGTAAAATGCTCAGAGCTTCCTGGGTCAGGTTGCCGGGATCGCCCGGGCCGATGCCCACCAGGTTTACGGCAGCCTCCGATGCTGCCTTTCCTCGGAAAGTGCCCCGGCCAAGGATGATGACCAGAGAGGTCATATTGATCTTCTCTCGCAGGCTTTCTTCCGCCAGCAGCTTTTCTGAGCTGGTGTAAAAGATCTCTTCTGCATCGCGACCGACGTTTTTTGCTACCAGGACATCTCTGGACCCGCAAATATCTAACGCTCGTAGGAGCTGCCAGTCTCGCCTCTTGCTTTTGGGATTGTAGAGAGCGACGGGCATTTGTGTCTTGGCAGCCAGGCGTAGGCGCCCTTCGATCTCTGGCCAGGGTGTGAGCAGATCGCTGAGGCTGATCACGGCCACGCACTCCCGGAAGGCCAGACCAGCATGGCAGGAAGCGGCGGTAAAAGAGGTAACTCCGGGCACAATCTCGACCGCGGAAGGTTGCTTAGCCAGCTCCAGGCCGAGACCAGCCATGCCGTAGACATTGGGGTCCCCGCTGCTCACCAGGGCCACTGAACCATTTTCCTGGAGGTCGACTGCCGCCGCGACTCTATCCACCTCTTTTCCCATGCTGCTGGAGAAGACCTGCTTTCCCGGCAAGAGATCGCTGATCAGTTCCAGATAAGGTTTGTAGCCGACCACGAAGTCTGCCGAGAGTATGGCCTGTGTGGCGGCAGTGGTGCGAAGATCTCGCGAGCCGGGGCCAATGCCCACGATGGAGAGTTTGTGTCTGGACTGGCCTGCCTTTGCAGCCATCCTTTCGGTTGGCCTACTCACCGATGGCAACTGTTACCCTCCCGTAGGCTTTCTTGGCAAAAATGAGCTTTGTGGCCAGGGCCAGGACGGACGGCTCGGCCACGCCGTTAAGGCCCAGGTCACGGGCCCGGGAGGCAGTGCTGGGTGCTTGAGAATTGAGGGCTTCCTGGGAGAGGCAAATCATTTCTTTCCCCAAAATGCTGGCTGCCTGCAGCATGCCCTCTTCCTCGCTCTTCAGCCAGGCGGTGGCCAGGATGGCGATCTCCTCGCGCCTTTTGCCAGTCTCTTTTAGTGCTTCATCAATGGCCTGCAGCACCTCCGAAGCAGAGACGCCCTTCCGAGCGCCGATGCCCACAACCAGGCCCCTCGTTTTCAAGACGGCCACATCCTCATCCACTATTACTATCTTGGGCCCCTTCAGCCTTAAAACGGGAACGTCTTCCTTGAGGAAGGCCAGGTTGACGGCTTTGGAAGACTCTTTGTTGACGACGACAGCGCATAGGCGCGTTGCCACCTCTTCCAGGCAGGGCCGGCCAGAGGCGTCGGTGGCGGTGGTGACGGCGGCATAAAGGCCCAAGCCGGCGGCAAGGAAGCGGGCCAGATCATTGGCTCCGTGATGTCCTCCCACAACTGGCACGGCGCAGGAGAGAGAGGAATCTACGGCCACCAGGGGCCGGTCCGTCCACTTATCTTTAAGGTGAGGGCAAAGCATTCGCACAACGATTCCTACCGCCATGACCGCTACCACCAGCTCATATCTCTCCAGCATCATCTCAATTTTGTTTTTCTCGTAAAGGATAATAGTAGGAGAATAGTTCTCTTGCAGAGCCTGGGCTATCTTCTCGGCCAGCTCTCTGTCTCTGGGAAAGACAAGAATGGCTACTGATTTTTGTGCTACCGATCTCTGTATAGGTGAGACCTCCGAAATCCGGTTCTTGTCACAACGCTCCCCACCAAGATGAGGGCGCTCTTGCTTATGCCTGCCGTCTCTACCTTTTGGGCGATATCAGCCAGGGTTCCCTGCAATACTTTCTCATCTGGCCAGGAGGCATGATAGACCACGGCCACGGGCGTATCGTCCGGACGGTCCAGGTTATCGACAATGTCCCGGATCTTATCGATGCCCAGGAATATGGCCATAGTAGTATTATGCCGGCTTAGAGCTGCCAGCTCGTCCTTCTCCAGGGTGGTGCCGGCGGGCCTTGTCACAATCAAGGACTCCGAGACCCCTTTCAGAGTGAGCTGCGTCTTCAGAGCGGCAGCCGAGGCGAAGAGGGAGGAGACGCCGGGCACGACCTCCACTTCCACTCCGGCTTCTTCCAGCGGCTTCATCTGCTCGAGTATAGCGCCGTAAAGCGATGGGTCGCCACTGTGCAGCCGCACCACCTTCTTGCCGGAACGCAGGGCAGCGATGATCCGGGCGGAGGTCGCCTCCAGTGAGACGCCGTTGCTGTCCAGCGTCTCCGCTTTCAGGCCTTCTAAAAGAGCGGGATTGACCAGAGAGCCGGCATAAACCACCAGGTCCGCCTCCGCGAGCAATCTTTTGCCCTTGACGGTGATGAGGTCCACATCTCCTGGGCCCGCTCCCACAAAGTACAGCTTCATCTCCGCCTCCGGGCCAGGAGAACGGAAAAGTAGTCGCTTCTCTCCGGCATCTCATCTCGGATGATTTTCTCCTGGGGGGTGCAGAGCATGGTTCCCAGCACAAATTCATCAAAGCCCCTGGCGCGAAGCTCCTCGGCCAGTTTCTTGGGACGGGTGGCCTTTATCCTGATGACCATCTCCAAGGGCGAGCCGTCCGAGACCTCAAAGGACCCTTCCAGTGGTGCGGCAAAGCGCGAGGCCAGGGTGGGCACCACCCCCACGCCGGGAATGGTCTGGATCTCAATTCCAGGATGATGCTGCCGAATCACTTTCTCCAGATGGCTGAAGGTGGAGAAGGTATTGACATCCCCAATGCAGGCAAAGCCGGCGCTGCCCGCGGCTGCAGCCGCAGCCACCGTGTCGGCATTCTGGCGCCAGATTTTCTCCAGCTCCTCTTTATCCTCAATCATGGGAAACTGCAGGATCTCGGGCCGGCAGTAGCTCAGCGCCAGCTCGGCGGCCATCTCTCCCGGCACAAAGACCTTGGTGCAGTTCTTCAGGGCTGCTGCTGCCTTAAATGTCAAAAGCTGTGGGTCTCCCGGGCCAAGGCTGATGCCAATCAACATTTACCAATCACCATGAAGATGGGGTTTACCGGTTTTAGGGCGATGTCTCCCCCTAAATCGTAGCTCCTTGCGATCTGAATCTGGATTAGCTCCTGGAAGATTTTGGCCTCTTTCATCATCTCTGCCAGCCGGGCGGCTATGCCCAGGCGGGCCAGGTCGGCCACAATTACGCAGCCGGGGCGTGCCTTCTTCAGTAGCAGAGGCAAGAAATCATCGATGTCGCGTGTGCCGCCAATAAAGCATCGGTCCACATCGGGCAAGCCGGGCAAAACTGCCGCTGCCTCACCCAGGGAAAAGATCCCTCTCGGAACTTTTGCCCGGCACATCTGCACTGCTTCCTCTCGTCGGTCGATGCCGAAAATTTTATCGGTGTAACGAGAGGCGGCCAGGGATACGGCCCCCGAGCCGCAGCCGATGTCCAGGAAGACCTGGGCCCGCTGTATGTCCAGCTTTCCCATGGCGATGGAGATGTTCTCCTCTTGTGTCGCCGTGCCCGGAAGCTTCATGGTTCTAGTGGAGACGCGGGCTGGCATAAAAGGTTAATCCAAGTAAACTTCATTGGAGTTAAATTAAGTGGAACCGCTTTTGGCGCAACTATTACTATTTTCTTCATACTCTATTCCTCTGAAGCCGGGTCTTCCTCCTGGCCATCGCCTTCCCCGGCTAAGTCGAAGTATCCGGAGATGCGCACGATGTCCAGCCGGGAGATGCGGTAGGCTCCGCCCTTTCTCTCCAGAGGGGGGTTGATCTCGATGTCCTGCAGGGAGAGGCCCGTCTCTCCGGTGTTGTATCTCTGGAAGATCTGTCCCCAGGGCACTAGGTGCGCACACCTGGCTTTTCCCGCGCCGTAGCGAAGCTCCACCGCCAGGATGCCCTGTCTTCCCGAGCGGGTGATGAAATCCGTCTCGCGCGTCATCTGGTGGGCTCCGGCGGCCAGGCTGAAGTGCTGCTTGAAGTAGAGCGATTTAGTCTTTCGCGCATCCAGGCTCTTGCACTCGATGGCCAGATAATACTCGGGAATTTTGGAGTCCACCAGTATGTCCATAAACTGGCCGGAGAAGCGCGATTGCTTGAGGCGGTAGGCAATGGCTGCGATGCCATCTTTTTCGAAGAATGAGTTGAGGGCGCTCACCAGCGCCCACTCGAAGTCGCCCATTGTCTGTTGTTCTATACTGATCTCTAAAAATATCTTTTCCTCTGATTACTTTCGCTCCACACGCATTCCTCTCCTTTAATAACCTGGCAAAGAATCCCTTCCGGTGCGCTCTGCTGGGGGCAGTATGGTAGTAGGAAGGACTCTGTGGGACTTTATCATCGAGGCATTTCAGACGCCGGGCCTGGGCATCATCCTCATAGCTCTGCTTATCCTATTTGAGCTTATATTAATATTAATACTATTATTAGTTTATAATGGCCTCCTCGACATAAAATTCAGCTACGGCGGCCTGGGTCTGGAGCTGCACCAATTAGCGGCCCTGGTGGCGTGAGACTAAATGGTTCTTCGCCCTTTTCCAGTTACTGTGGTGGAAATGTCGTTAGCCGCTGGTTATAACCAATGTCGGACGATACTACCACCACCGTTAGACACAGAGCGCGAGGGAGGACCTGCAGAGGACTCGATTAATCTATTACCAACTCGAAACAGCTAGTACAGCCGGGCCTAATTAAAGCCATGATTGCGAGAGGATAATGTGCCTTTGTGAACGGTTGATCGTTCTTTGCGCCAATCAAGGCTTCGCGTGAGATTCAACCGGGTCCGTTTTCACGCGAAGGCGCGAAGCCGCGAAGTTAAAACATTGGTTTATTTCGGCCTCGTTGTACTAGGAACCGAAAAAACTTAAAGTACCTTGCAGAAGAATGCCGATCTCATGGATATTGAGGAGATCGCCAGGAAGTATTGCATGAGGGATCTGAAGCCCATCGCCAAGAAATACGGCATTGGAACACGTCGCGTAAAGGTAATAGATATCATCAAGGCATTTCCGCCCGAGGCGCTGGCGGAGCTGACGGGCGAGAAGCAATAAGCGGGAGCTTATTCATGGCAAGACTGGGGCGATTCATTCGGGCGAGAACCATCTCCGATGCCTGGCGGCGGGGGCTTAACCTCATCTGGCGGCAGGGGGCGCAGATCACTGATGAGAGGGGCACCAGGATACGGGAGCTCTTATCTATGCAGGTGGTAGTGGAGGATCCCTACCGGGAGATGATTCCCGCTGAGTACTCCTGGAACGAGGAGCGTCTGGAAGAGTACGCCCAGCAGCTTTTATCCGGCAATAATCTCGGTTTTGAGTACACCTACGGCGAGCGCCTGCGTGCCTGGTCTCTGCCGAGCGTGCCCGCATTGGACCAGATCGAGCAGGTCATCTTGCGGCTCAAGGCCTCGGCCAATACCCGTCGCGCCACGGCTGTAACCTGGATCGTGCCCGTAGATACGGCCAAAGATGAGGTTCCCTGCATGATTGTGGACGACTTCAAGCTGCGCGATGGTCGCCTGAACCTGTCCATCTTCTTTCGCAGCCACGACTTTGCCGGAGCCTATCCCGCCAATCTCTACGGCCTGGCCAGGCTGCTGCAATATGTCAGCCGTGAGGTAGGCGCAAAGCCCGGATCGATCTCCACTACCAGCGCCTCAGCGCACATCTACGAGCATGACTGGGACTTTGTGGAGAAGATGCTGCTGGGGACGGGATCGGATGAAAGTTGAGAGGTTCGTGGGAATGGAATATTAGCAACTCAATGGCACCGCAAAGAATATCTGCTATTATCGATATCTCTCTTCGTTTATGGTCGATAGTCTCTTAATGATCAAGGCCGAGGAGATCCTGGAAAAGATCGAGCAGGGCAAACCGGTAGAGTACGAGAACGTCATCATCTACGGGGACCTGGATCTGCACCGCCTGGACCTGCCCTTTAATAAAAATAAGCTTAAGATCATAAAATCAATAATAAAGATCGAATACTCCGTCATCAAAGGCGATGTCTTCTTCGATCACGCTGCCTTCTTTGGGCTGGTGGACTTTGACGGTACGTCCTTCACTAATGCGGCCAACTTCTCAGGATCTCACTTTCAGGAGGATGCCGGCTTTTCTGATGCACAGTTTCAAGGAGAGGCCAACTTCACCCGGGCCCACTTTGCCATCGATGCCAATTTTTCTCGCGCCAAGTTCAATGATGCCGACTTTAGCCGGGCAAGGTTCGAGAAATATTTTCACCTGGCCAATGCCAAGGTGTACACATTGAATCTGTCCGATGCCGTCTTCTCGGATGGATCAAGCATCCACCTCAAGGACTTCAATTTTAATCGCATTGCTGTGCGCTGGAATTCCATCAAGGAGCATATTCCCTTTAATGGCTCGGTGTACCTGACGCTCACCAGAAACTTCAGAAACCTGGAGCAGTTCGAGGATCAGGACAACTGCTACTACCAGTACCGAAAGCAAAAGCAGGCGCGCTCGCACAAGATCTTTCCCCAGCTCTTCGATCGTATGGCCTGGATATCTTGCGGCTACGGGGTGCGTCCCTCTCATACTATTCTGCTGAGTGTGGCCATTATTCTCCTCTTCGCGGGCGTCTTCTGGGCAGGAAACGCTCTGCAGCCGGACGGAGCGGATACGCACCTGCAAGTAAAGGCGAGCGTATCGCAGAGTGATGCTTTCTACTTCAGCAGCATGGAGTTCTTAGGCAAGACCCCCCAGAATTTCCGCATCATCGAGGGCTATGAGGTTCTGACGGTGATAGAGACGCTGCTGGGGTGGCTGCTCATGGCTCTCTTCCTGGTGACACTCAGCCGGGTGATGCTGAGGTAAGAACCGCAGCGTCGCATAGACTTTTGCGGAGGGAACGGGATGGTGGTCTTTTGTGGATGTTTACGAGCCCTTGTCTATTCAGGGATGTAAAGATAAGTTTACGATACAAAATCAATCTGATGTCATCCGACCAATCGTAGCCCGACTTTTTGCGGAGCCGCAAGCCACGTCCTTTAGGGCGTGGTAATTGACTTTGTTACAATTACTCAGCTGTGTGCAGCCTGCATTATGCCGATCTCGGACATTTCCGTTGCTGCCAAAGTCTTCTGTTCTTCGATCTTCTTGAGGATGATGGTCCCATCCCCTAGCTGGTCCACGACGATTTTGTCACCCGGCAGCAGATGCAGTCCGTATCTGATGGCAAGAGGGAGCTGAATCCTGCCGTTGGCATCAATATTGGTAATCAAACCCAATTCACCCGAGCCTTTGGTCTAGCTCCTGGTTTATAAAAGACTTATTTTGAGATGAGGTTCATATGAGGGCTGGGGAGGAGAGCTGAACGAGATCGTCAGTTAAAGTGGACTGCCCCTGGCGCGAGGGGCCCGTGGGCAGAATTTGGGACTCTTAGCAGTCTATGCCGTCGCAGCCCGATTGTTTCTTCTCTTCCACGGGACTTTCCCGGAACTTAATCATCTTCTCTACTTCGAACGTGCCTGTGAAGGACTCATGCACCTTGAGATCCTTGCTGAACATTTTATGCATCCGGGCGTCAGTCTGCCAGGTTCCATTGAAGGAATTCTTGGTCTGGATGCCCACGGTGTGTACAGGGCTTGCTCTGAGCAGCTCTTCGATCTTCTTAGGATCGGTTATGTAGGAGGCGGGATTGGTTGAGGCGAAGTAGCTGCTGCCCTCTCTCTCCATCTCTGTGACTGAGAAGCTCTCTGTGATCTCTGCGCCGATGCCGCCCCAGAAGCCCTTGGAGTTTATATATTTCATTCCCACCATGGGGGTCTTGCCGGAGTAGGTGAGTTTGTTGCTTTCCCAGAGGTTGAGAGGCACAGCTATCCCGTTCTCCATGCCCGGAAGCTTGGCTGCCCTCTGTGCTTCGACGGTTGCTGTATCCATCTCCAGGTCACCGTCGCCGTACATGAAATTTTCGTACTCGAGAGCAAGCTGCCGATCCTTAACCGAGACGCCCACCTCAAAGGTGCCCGTCCCAGTTACCTTCAGCATGTTGCAAAAATCTCCGTCCTGGATCTGCTCGGTGATGGCCGGGGTGGCAAAGCCCGGCTCCAGGGATAAGAGTAACATTAGCAACAAAGCTACTGCAATACCCTTCGTCGTTCTACCCCATTAGCTTATTAGGATCTTCTAGCTAAAAAAGCTATTGTAGCTTTCACGGCAAAAGTTTCATCTCACCCCTTAAACATCCAGCTCCAAGATGGGCAAAGAACTCGCCGTGGTCATGGATGTGGCAGGAACTATACTCCGGATGTATCGCGTGGCCAAGGATATCGAAAAGGGCGTCATTCGGTTGAATGTGGTTACCTGGGAGCTGATTATGGAGAAGAAAGGTCGAGTCCTGGTTGTCCCTCAGATAGACCCCGACCTCATGTTATCCTGTCGGCCCGATGATGCTCTGGGAACGCTGATGAAAGGTCGCGAGCAATTACTGGAGATAAGTTGTGCCAGCAGTCCCATCTCCAAAGATGAAGCGGTACGCATTCTAGGCAGTTCTCAAGCCAAGGTACGTGATCTTGTGGAGGTGTATCGGGAAGTATTGGCCAGGTGTCCTGGTAATTATCATACTGCCGGCATGATTGTCGATGTCGATCTGCAGGAGGTTGTTTATGCACTTAGCACGGGGGGATCTCCTTTTCCTGGACTGCGGGATGTCCTGGCTTGTCTAAAAAATCATGGGGCTGATGTTTATGTGGCCTCCGGGGACAGCATGAGAAGCCTTGCTTATCTCAAAGAATTAGGTGTAGATTTGTCGCGAGTTTATCCTGTCTCTGGCCCAAAGCGGAAAAAAGAGATAATAGTCGATCTGAAGAGCCAATATCGTCAAGTGGTAATGGTGGGCGACGGTCTAAACGATCTTTATGCCTTGAGGGCGGCGGACCTGGGCATCTTGACCGTGCAGCAGGACACTCGTCCCACTTTGAAGCTTCGTGATGCTGCTGATAAGATAATAACAGATATAAAAGAACTGCCTAAAATACTTATGGATAACTGCCAGATTATTTTTTAGATTGGTGTGTATTCGGAATTCCCCACCTTCGTTATCCTTCTAATTCGGATGGCGGGCGAATTGATTTGGTGAATGGCAAATATTTGTGCAATCGGATAATTCTGGGGAAAGTATATATACTTGGATCGTGCATCCTTACTTATTAACATTTTAAATTTGCTTCGAAATAAGACCATACTAGAATATACTAGGAGTAGCGCACAAATGTTCGAAGAGCTTTTAGAGATATACAAAACAAAGGCCGAAGAGATTGAGAAAAATAGAAAAGAAGCACAAGCCATGCTTTTGCTGGTTTCAGCCATCGAAAAGATATCACTGGAGCTCGACTCCAAACAGAGCGATGTAGAGCTCTTAGGCAGGCTGATCGATCAGGTTGATCGCCTATCCAAAGAGGTATCTGATCTGAAGAGCCAGCTTCGCACCCGGCAGGGACGACCTGCGCCTATTCAGGAAACGAGCTCTGGAGAAGGAAAGGCCCTGGATAACCATGCGCGATCTCTCATCGATATCATTGAAGAGAGGCCGAGTAGGTACACAACCAGCGAGCTGGTGGACATGCTGGGCTTAAATAAGACTACGGTAATAAGCGTGATGAAGCGCGCCCATGAACTCGACCCGAAACATGTCAAGATGACACAGGGAAAGAGGCGCAAGCTCTACCTGTCGTATGTGTCGGAAGGTGAGGTGCAGACGACGGCAGAAGCGTCGCCCGGATCTGGCGAATCTGATCGGGCGAAGTTAGAACTGATGGCCATGACCTAAAGTTAAGATAAGCCGGAAGACAATCCATAAATTCCTAATCTGTTAAAGGTCGAGCTGCCTGTTGTTCTTCCGGCTGATTTGTTCATTAATCAGTGCGACGGATCAGTTGACTTGAACTTTGAAAATGCTGTGACAACATTTTAGACGGGCAGCAAAAATAGAGGAAATCATGTCTTCTTCACCTTTCTTCTATACATGTATCCAACGATCGCAATTATTATGATGATAATGACAATTGCCGGCATGAGCAGAGACGTGGAGGCGGCCTTGACCACAACTGGTATCTTCATGCTCTCCGAGATCACGAAATCGCCATTAATATCGGTATATTTGATCTCGCTGTTTATGCCATAGTCCTTGGGCGTAGCGTCGGAATCGACGTCAAGCCGGAAGACGACGGTCTTCTCTTCTCCCGGAGCCAGCGTTCCGATGAATGCCTGATCATCGGTGGAGGAGAACGGCTTGAAGATGGATAGCCTGGCTATAGCGTCTTTGACGGTGTCCTCTCCAATATTCTTGTATGTGGCAACGATTTGTGCCTTCTTGATGCCGGCAGAGAGCGCGCCCGTTGCATTCACGATCAAAAAGTCCGCCTGCTTCTTGACGTTGATAATGATGGGTACGGTCTGATTGGCCTTCTGGTAGATATAGGATACCTGGTAATTTGCCAAAGCAGGCGAGGATCCGCTGGTAACAAGCTTGGAAGCCTGCACTCTGACATTGTCCTGATAATCATAAGATAGGTTCAAACTGAGTGGATAAGTCCCAGCCGGGGCATGCTCACCTATCTTAACGGTGAATTTTAAAGGCGACGAAGTCTTATCACCCGATTTTAAAGATTGAACAACCTGGTCACCTGACTTTATCTCGATCACTGGATTGTCGGAGAGGAGATATGCCGTGATTCCTAGTGCCGTCGGCTTCTTGTACTCTTCTTGCAGTTCGGCGCTGGCCAGGGCGAACTCCTTGGGATCCTGGGGAGTTAGATCCTCCTTGAATCCCAATATCCGCCCATAGTTGGTCAGATCCAGGTAAAGGGAAACGGTATCTCCACGCTCAAACTCATCGGTTCCGGAAACGCTGGCTGAGATATCCGGGCTGCCATACATGGTGTAATAGTTATCTCCGCCCAGCTCAAAAGGTATGTAGGTGTTTTGAGCCGATACTGCGGCAATTAATAGGCAAAAGCCAACCAGGGCCATTTTAATTCTCATCAGTCATCCTCCTCTTGCTATCAGCTTGAGGGCTTTCTTCATTTCGTATTTCGCATTTTTCACCATAGAACGTCGAATCTCCATGCGGTACATTAGCACAACGAAGACCGTGAAGGTCGTGAGCAATGCGAATATTATTGCTAAAACTGTAACTGTCCCAAAATTGTTGGTGATCAGGAAGGGCGAGGATATCAGGGCCGCAAATCCAAATACGGTGGTAAGGCCGGAGGCTATGAGTGCGGAACCTATACGCCTTGATGCAATCTTGAGCGCCTCCCGGGGCTGTCCTATTATGGCCAGCTCCTCGTAGAAGCGCTCCATCATCAATATTGCGTATTCAGATCCCACGCCCAGAATGAGTGCGCCCAGGCATGCTGTTAGGGGCGTGTATTTCATGTCTGCCAGGTACATAACGCCGCCCATCCAGCCGATTACCACCAACATGGGCAGTACTGGCAGCAGCGCTTTTATCAGGTCCCGGTAGATGAGCAGCAGCACGACAAAGATCAGCACCAATCCCAGCAGAGTCATCTCCGTTCTGCCTTGTGTCAACGCAGTGATGACGGTGGTCATCACCACAGCGTCGCCCGTCAGTCGCACAGACACTCCGGGAGGCGGCTGATGCCAGGCGATGTCTTTATCGATCTCTTTTATGAGCCGGTCGGTGCCCTCTGCGCCCAGGTTGGTCAGCTCCTTGCCCACATTCAGCTTGATTAGGGCCGTGTCATGACCATCCAGTTGCAAAACTCGCATCTGGGGGGGAAGGGAATCGATCAGCCTTCGGATCTCAGTTTGATCTTGAGGTATCTCGCCGCCATTGGCCCGTTTTACCAAGGAGGCTATGCTTTCGAAGCCATATACCTGATCTCGGGAACTCTTTAGATATATGCAAAATTCATCCATCCAGCGCAGGGTATCGGGGTCAGTAATGTCATCGGCCTGAACGATGAGGTCTACCGTGTCCGTGCCTCCAAAGATGTCGCTCATATGTCTGAAGTCGATGAGTGGAGGCAAGTCCTGAGGTACATAATTCTTGAAGTCGGTATTCACCTGAACTTGAGTATCTGCATAGATGCCCGCCAGGGAGAGGAAGAGTGCGCAGGCGAGCACCAGATGCCATCTTTGAATGCAGATATCAGAGACCTTCTCAATGATGCCTCCTATCATTGTATCTTTGGGAACATTGGCGATTGCATCCGCTTTCATCGTTGCTCTCTTGCCCAATTCCATCTTCTCCATAATGTAAAGCAGAGTGATGCCCACGAAAAGAGCGGACAGATAGCAAAGAAAGAGCCCGACCAGGCATAACAGTCCGAAATCTCTGGTCATGGGCACGGATGAGGTGAGGAGGGAGACGAATCCCATGGCGGTTATGATCAGGGCTATCATGACCGGCATGGAGACATGACTTACCGTTTGTATCACGGCTTTTGTAGGTGAGCCGCCTTTAAGGAACTCCTCATCGATCCTGTTGTGAAATTGGATGGCATAGTCTATGCCGATACCGATCAGCACCGGGAAGGCGGACATGGATACCATGGTAAAAGGTATGTGCAAGAATCCCATAGCTCCGAAGGACCATATTATGCCCAGGAAGACGACGGGGATGGGGAGCAACGACCATTTCACATGATTAAAGGATATCAGCAAAGCCACGATCATGAGCAGGCCGGCTAGAGCAAGAATGGGGCCGTTGCTCTTGGCCATCTCTCCGGTTATTGAATTCATAAGCGCCGGTTTGCCGGTGACGGTAACGCCCACGTCCGGTGGAAACTCGGCCATCTTCACCTGGCCAAACGTCTCTAGGTAAATCTCACTCAGCTGTGATTCCTTCAAAGAAACCGGCAGCTCGATAGAGAGCATGGTATGCTTTTTATCCGGCATCATAGCATTTACGGCAGGAAGATTTGCCGGATAAGAGAGAATTTCATCGATCCTCTCCTGGCTGGGAATTATTCTGATACCGCTTTCGCTCTTCTCTGTATCTGCCACGATATCGGCGATGCTGGTCACGGCCAGCACATCCGGGGCTATGCGCATCTTTTGCGAGAGCTTATTCATCGCCATCAGAATATCCGGTTTAGTGACATCTTCCGCTTCAATGAGCACAGCTAGGGACTCGGTGGCAAACTTCTCCACATAAAGGTGGTCGAAAAGCTGGTAGAGTGGAGAATCTTTGCCTACCATGCTCTCTGTGGTCATGCCTTGCATCTCAATTTGCTGGGCATAGTGCAGGGAGGCGAGAGTTAGAAGCAGTGCGGCAGCCATGATTATCATAGGATTATCTGCGATCCATTGGCCGAGCCTTTCTGTGCTTTTCATTCGCGGTCTACCTCAGTTTTGTTCGGAAATTACCAAACGTTCGGAACCTCCCGAAAAGTACTTAAAAGTTGTGGTCTTCTGGAAATGGATGGATAGAGATGAGGCGGATATCTTGAAGAGATATATGGTTGACGCCTGCGTCAAAGTGGCCAACAGCTACGGTTGCTGCGATGCAGTGGGTGTTTTACGCGGCACACTGTTTCTGGCGGACAGGCCCGTTTCCATGGACGAACTGGTGGAAGAGGCCGGCTACAGCAAGTCCACAGTCAGCTCCAATATGAGCACTCTGGAAAGAATGGGGTTGGCCAAGAGGGTGATCATCCCGGGCGACAAGAGATACCACTATATTCCAGTTAACGAACCTGATTCCCTCAAGAAGGAAATGATAATCAACATGAGGCATGAGATGCAGGGAATCATAGTCGCCATTAACCGGACGGAAGTGGATCTCAGAGCCTGTGAGCATGTGTCAGAAACGGCATTGGAGAGGATTGGCAAAGCTAGACGCTTCTATATGCAAACGGACCTGCTCTTAGATCTGATATCCCGGTACAACACCGAGGAATTGATCGCATTGTTGCAACGGGGCTTTCAAGAGAAAAAATAGCCCATATATTGATTAAGAGCAACGATGTCTATCTGTTAGAAGCGCAGGCAGTGATAACCGTTGGGCGAAGAGAGGCTCGCAAGCAGCGATCCAGAAACGAAGATCGAGCAGATGCTGCGGAAAATAGCAGATATGCTGGAATTGGGCGGCAATGCGGGGCAAATGCCGGTGTTGCTTAGAGGCCTAAAGGAGAACCTCGAAGATCTTTTGGCCTGCTTGCCGATGACAAAAGCGGTAGAGGCAGTTCCCACGGCCATTGTACTTACCGATCTCTTCGGAAATATTGAGTATGTAAACGCCAGCCTTTTGAAAAATTCCGGTTTTCGCGACATATCTGAGGCAAAAGGCCGGTCCGTATTCGATTTTACGAATGCTGAGGGTAAAGCCAAGTTGCAAGAAGAGGTCATACCCGCCCTTCATTTTGTTGGGCAGTGGCAGGGGGAGATTTTTTTAAAGAGGTCGGATGGCCAATCCTACATGGCGGAAATGATGTGTGCACTGGTCAAAGACGACTGCGGCAACCCCCTCTATCTATTAGCCAACTTTTACAACATCACCGACAGAAAGCGCGCGGAAGAAGCACTGCTTCTGGACGATTCCCGGCTGGAGGCTCTGCAAAGGTTAAACCAGATGGATGAGGCCTCCATTAAAGAGATTGCAAACTTCGCCCTGGAGGCCGGGGTCAAGCTAACCGGCTCTAAGCTCGGTTACCTGGCTTTTGTGGACGACGAAGAAAAGACGCTCTTTATGCACTCCTGGTCCAAGAAGGCCATGCAGACGTGCGACATTGAACATAAAAGAGTCGTCTATCATCTGCAGGAAACGGGGCTTTGGGGTGAGGCTATTCGGCAGAGAAAAGCGGTGATAACCAATGATTATGCCTCTTGCCCCCAGAGAAGAGGCACCCCCGTAGGTCACGTCAATGTTGTCCGCCACATGAATGTGCCCATCATGGACAAAGGCAAGATTGTCATTGTGGCGGGTCTCGGCAACAAGGAGGAGGAGTACGATGACTCCGATGTGCGCCAGCTCACGCTGCTCATGAGCGGCATGTGGAAGATCATCCAACGACGAAGTGCAGAGGAGACGCTTCACAGGCGAGATTTATTGCTGCAAGGGGCGGCCAAGGCCACTAACTACCTTCTCACATCCGATCCCCAGGCCGTAAAGATGGCTTTAGGCATTCTAGGTGAGGTGGAAGATGTGGATCGGGTTCATATTCTGGAGAACCGGGAATTGCAGAGCGAAGCGCGGTTGGAATGTCTTCCTATGCAATGGGTTCGAGAGCCTGCAAAGCCATTTTCCGGGGTTTTGTCCTGGTTGGAGCATTTTCCAGACTGGCAGGATGCGCTCTCTCGCAGCAATCCCATCCAGGGCATAACTTCAGAGCTCAGGGTTCCTGGTGCAACGGTGCTGGTGGAATTAGATGTTCGCTCTTTTCTGCTCCTGCCCGTCTTCATCGAGGGTCGGTTTTTTGCGGTTATATGTTTTGAAGACTGTCAAAATGAGCGGCGATGGATCGACAGCGAGATCGCTGTACTTCAGGCGGCGGCGGGTAGCATCGGCGAAGCCATTTTGCGCAGAAGGACGGAAGAGGCCCTGAAAAAGACGCAGGAAGGGCTGGAAAAGAGGGTGTCGGAGAGGACGGCCTGGCTCCTCCGGGCAAATGCGGCATTGCAAGAGGAGACGGTCTTGCATAAAGAAACGGAAATAGAGCTTCGTTCGGCGCAGCAGGCGGCAGATACGGCTTGCCGGGCGAAGAGCGAGTTTTTGGCCAATATGAGCCACGAGATACGTACTCCCATGAATGCGGTAATTGGCCTTGCCGGGCTCTTGCTGGAAACCTGCCTCACAGAAGAGCAGCGTGATTTCGTGGAGACCATTCACTGCAGTGGTGATGCGTTGCTTGCCATCATCAATGATATCCTGGATTTCTCCAAGATAGATGAAGGCAAGATGAAGCTGGAGCATTTGCCCTTCAATTTACGTGACAGCATCGAGTCCTCGCTGGATATGGTGGCGACAAAGGCAGCGGAGAAAGGACTGGATCTGACTTATGATATTGACGAAGGGATCGCTCCAACTATTCTAGGGGACTCGGTTCGGCTGCGCCAGGTCCTGGCCAACCTGCTCAGCAATGCGGTAAAATTTACGGAAAAAGGCAGCATAGCCATTCATGTCAAGCCTGGTGAAAATGCGGATGAAATCCACTTTTCGGTTATCGATACGGGAATAGGCATCAGTCCTCTGGACATGAAAAAGCTCTTCTTCTCCTTCAGCCAGGTCGATGCTTCTACTTCCAGAAAATATGGAGGGACGGGCCTTGGCCTGGCCATAAGCAAGAGGCTGGTAGAGCTGATGGGCGGCAGGATCTGGGTGCAAAGTAAGCTCTGCGAGGGCTCAACCTTCCACTTCCTGATTTTTGCCAAGCCATTTTCCGGAGAGGCTGCCAAGCTGTATATGGCCGGCAAGAAGATAATGGCTCTGCTCAGCAGCGAAGGCTGCTTGAAGGGACTGTTGGATTATGCCCGCACCTCGGGGATGCAGATATATCCAGTGGTCTCGGCCTTTGAGGCGCGGGAAATGGTAGAGAGCCGTTTTGATGCCGCAATTTTGGATCTGGATGTTCCGGGGGCCGAAGAGCTGGCCGAGGAGATAGAAGAGCGTCTTCCTACCATCACTCTTGCAACGCCTGGACAACATCGCATAGGCAAAAAAACTCTAATCAAGCCGGCAATGCAAAGCAGTATTATCTTCGCCCTGCAGGAGGCTTTAATGCCCCCCAGTCATAAGAAGGTGCCTACCTGTAGCAGTGCGATGAAACACCCGGATCTGGACATATTGCTGGCGGAAGATAACCTTGTCAACCAGAAGGTTGCGCGTCTTATGCTAAAGAAGCTAGGCTACAGAGCCGATGTGGTCTCCAATGGCCGGGAGGTCTTACAGGCTATTTTAAAAAAGAGCTATGATGTGATTCTCATGGACGTGCAGATGCCGGAGATGGACGGTCTGGAGGCTACCCGTGCCATTTTGGATCTAAATTTAAAAAAGAGGCCGACGATTCTGGCCATGACCGCTTATGCGTTAGAAGGAGATAAAGAGAGATGTTTGCTTGCCGGCATGGACGGTTACATTTCCAAGCCGGTGCAGCTTGAGGAGCTGAGGTGCGTTCTCTATGGCCTGAAAAATATCCCTCTCGGTGCGCCGGCTAAGACCGCTTAATAATCACATCCTCTAAAGGTCTTCTCGGGCTGGGACGCATGGGCTTTGCATTCCCTAGGCTGAAGATAAGCTGGGGGTGGCCGCGGTTGACCTGCATCTTCAGCTCCTCTCGCAAGTTTGCAAGGCCTATGGGCTGGCTGAAGAAGGATGCTCTTACATCGTAAAAGGTGGCCCGGAGCAGCAGATTTTCCAGGGCGAAGCCGCACATGGTCCAGGTCTGCTTATCATCCTGGTCGGTGCTAAGCACGGCAAGGGTGGAGCAGTCGTGGATGAGGCCCGAGTCCCGGTAGATGACCGGCCGGGAGAGGTCGAACTCCTTGAAGGCGACGGGAAATCCTAAAGATACGACGTCCGGCACTCCGAAGGTATAAAGGGGCATGCCGTCCGGCTCGGTCGTCCAGTTACCGCGCAGCCAGTCCCCCAGATTATGGCGAAATTCCTTTTTGGCCAGTTGAGTCTGATGGGCGCGGGAAACCAGATCTGCCATTTTCGCCTTGGCATCCTTATCGGGCAGGTAGCTGAGATAAAGGCCGGGGAGATTTATGTTCCTCTCAATATCCTTTAAAATGAAAGGTTCGATTTCTGCATTTTCATATCTGTCTTTGGTGGTGTGCCTTCTTTGTATCTGGGGGAAGAGGTCATCTTGCCCATCCACAGGGCGGACGTCGGGCAAAAGCTGCACCTCGGCCACCAGATCGCTCTCTTGCCCGTCTGGGAAGTAGCTCACCTTTGGAGCAAAGCCGAAATGCGCTCCGGCGACGGCCAGGTTGGCGATGGCGCAGCCCACGCTCATGTAGAGGGTGCGGTTGCTGGGATCGACAAAAGGCAAGGCCCGGCTTAAATCGGCGAAGACGGAAACGCTGTTGTCATGAATGGCATACTTCCAGGGCTGGCTGTTGGGGCCGGAGGGGGCCAAAATTGCATAGCGCAAAAGGAACTTAAGCCTCTCCTCCAGGGGACCATTTGTGGGGTAGTCGGCCTCCGATACATCCCATGCCTTATAGTTATTAGCGGTCAATTGCAATTCCTCTTCAGAAAGATTCTAAGCCACTATTGGCATATAGCTTTTCGCCAGGCATTAGATTCTTTTATTTACAATGCATATTGCACATTAGCTATGTGGAGGTGAGCCAAGAATTGAAAAGCACTGTTTATTTTGCCGGGGTCAGGGCGAGAAGCTTTCAAGATAACAAGCAAAACCGGATCATGAGGCTCTTTGATGCCGCGGGTTTAGATGAAGTGGTACAAAAAGGCGACCTCACCGCCATCAAGATCCACTTCGGGGAAAAGGGAAACGATTCTTATGTAAATCCCGTCCTGGTCCGGCCCATTGCAGAAAAGATCCGCTCTCTTGGCGCAAAGCCATTTCTTACTGATACCAATACCCTTTATGGAGGAAGTCGGGCCAATGCCGTCGATCATCTGCAAACGGCCGTTGAGCACGGCTTTAGCCAGGCCGTGGCCGGGGCGCCGGCCATCATTGCCGACGGCCTGCAAGGCGACAATTTCCGGGAGGTTTCCATCGACCGGAAGCATTTTCGCATTGTCAAGATCGCAGCAGAGATCGCCTCTGCCAATAGCATGATCGTAGTATCCCATTTCAAGGCCCACCTTCCCGCCGGCTTTGGGGGCGCTATAAAGAATCTGGGCATGGGCTCTGCTCCCGCGTTGGGCAAGGCGGAGCAGCATTCGGCTAAGCCCATATTCAACGCAGAGCTATGCAGTGGCTGCCGTTCCTGCATGGACGGCTGCCCACAGCGAGCCATCACTGTGGGAAAAAAGATCTCGTCCGTCGATTACAATCTATGTACAGGCTGCGGCAAGTGCCTGCGCGTTTGCCCTACTCACGCCCTGGACTTCGACTGGTTTGTAGAGGTGCCGCCCTTCATGGAAAGGATGACGGAGTATGCCTTTGGTGCGATAAAGGGAAAGGAAAACCGGGTAGGGTTCTTCAACTTCCTGCTCAATATCACCCCGGACTGCGACTGCGTGCCCTGGAGCGATGCATCCTTCGTGCCGGACATCGGCATCCTGGCTTCGAAGGACCCGGTGGCCATAGATCAGGCCAGCTACGATTTGGTGAACAGGCAGATGGGCCTGGAAAACACGCTTTTGCAAAAGAATCATGCGCCGGGAAAGGACAAGTTCCTGGGAGTCTGGGAAAGCACTCTCGGAAATATCCAGTTGGACTACGGGGAAAAGATTGGTCTCGGAAATAAAGAGTACCGGCTGATTGAGATCTGAGGAGGAAAATAATCTTGAAAGTTGTAGCATTTAACGGCAGCCATCACAAGGATGGCAATACCGCTACCCTGTTGGGCGTTGTTCAGAAAGAGCTGGAGGGCCAGGGCATAGAGACGGAGCTGGTTCATTTAAAAGGGCCCCTTTCCGGCTGCATTGCCTGTTTCAAGTGTTTTGAGAAGAAGAACGGCAAGTGCGCCCTGGATAAGGATATGGTAAACGAATGCATCGAGAAAATGGTTGGGGCGGACGGCATCATTCTGGGATCGCCCACCTACTTCGCCGATCTTACGCCCGAGCTTAAAGCCCTCATCGACCGGTCCGGATTTGTGGGAAAGGCCAACGGGGATATGTTCAAGCGCAAGGTGGGAGCGGCAGTGGTGGCCGTGCGCCGGGCGGGAGCCATTCACGTCTTCGACTCCATTAACCACTTCTTCCTCATCAACCAGATGATAATAGCCGGCTCAAGCTACTGGAATATCGGCATGGGTCTGCATGAAAAAGATGTGGAAAATGATGCGGAGGGTCTACAGATCATGAGAACTCTGGGGCAGAATATGGGCTGGCTGATGAAGAAGATCAAAGAGTAGAGGGATTAATGGGTGACCGTGGCAAGACCGGCAAAAATTGGGTGCGAACCCAGGAAATTGTGCTGGATTTGCCCAGCGGGCTCGCAAAGCCTTAAGTTCCTCTGGATTTATTGAGAACGCATGCCACTGGATTATCAGACATTGGTTGCATCAAACCTCATCTTGCAATTGATCCTCGCTGCGGCTCTGGGCTTTGCCGTCTTCCTGGCCAAAAAGAAGAATTTTCAGAAGCACTGCCTCGTCCTCCGCCTAGCGGTCACGGCCCAGATTCTGGCCGTCCTGGCGCTGATGTCTCCTGCCATGGTCGCGATCCTGGTGCCGGGCCGGCCCAACGGTCTCTTTCAGGCCGAGGTCTTGCTGCACCACGGTCTGGGACTGGCAGTGGTACTGCTCTGGATCTACATCAATCTGGTTTATCTGGGACGTTTGAAGGCCCGGCTTGCTACCAGGCGGGCTATGCAGGCGGCGGCTGGCCTTTGGGTGGCGTCCCTTATCTTGGGATTTCACATCTATCTGAAACTGTATTATTGAGCGATTGCCCCAATGGTATCATCAATCGTGCGCAGAGGGGAGACGCAAGGACTGGTTCAAAAAAAGCTTGCATCTCTCCGTCGCGTCGCCCTACTCCAGCCATTCGTAGCCGGGGTATTTGATCTTGTTGAAATTGCGGATTAAGTCTGCTGCATCCTTTCGGCTGAAGTTTGCTTCCATCATCCGGGTGCATACAAAGCGCAGGGCAATTTTCTGCGTTTTAACCTCGGTGCTGTCATCCGGTTTAGAGGCCAGACCATAGGTCTCGAAGAGATGCTCCTTCTCGTTCATATGAGTGCTTTTGCCCCATTTTCCGAACATCTCTGCGGCGTGATCCAGAAGATTCTGATCAAACGTCTCGGGAAGCACGATGCCTTCGAACTGCTGCAAGAATTCGTCTTTTCTCAAAATGATCGACCCCATTCATTAAACCATCCGATGGGATTTATCTCTTTCCGGTAAATAGTGAATGAAAATAATAGTAGTGGAAGTAATCGAAGTCTACGATATTAAATAAGCAACACTGCCACTAAAAATGACCTCGTTTAATATCTAATTATAAATTTAAAAATTAAAAAAAATTGAATTAAATATATACAGCAGTTCCCGCTTCCACGTTAATTATCTTAAGGACCCCTCTTTGGAAATACATGCTCTTTGGGTAATTGAATTGACCATCGAATACCCTTACGTTGTGGTTTTGGTTGCCTATCACATTGAAGCTGAATTTCCCATCCGGAGCATCGCCGCCGGTTCCTTCCCTGCCGATTAAGACTTCATCCAGAAAGACCTGATAGCCCCTCATTCCCTGGGACTGAATGGTAACCGGAGTGTCTCCAGCCAAGCCTCCCGTTTGTGGTGGATAAGATGTGCCATATGTCTGATACTGGGTTGAAGTGCTGGTGGTGGTCTGGCCCAGGCCGCTCGTAGTGGTCTGACTGGCGGTAGTCGGTTGATTGTAGGCAGGCGGCATATTGGAGGAGGGCGGCATCTGGCCTGCCGCCGGGACCTGGCTAACCGGTGGTGCCTGGCTGATCACATCTACAATGATGGAGTTGCTGGGCTGGTTGCTCTGCACGAAGAGCAGAATGTGCCTGCCAACTTTATCCGCCATGAAGTTCAGGCTGTTGTAGCCGGAGTAGAAATTGACGCGCTTGCTGGTTATATTCAGAGCATCTGTCTGAACGATTTCATAGTAATCGGCCTGTCCGCCCGCCGGAGCAAAGGCGATGAACTGCATGCCTGTTCCTGCCGGAACGATAGCATACGCTGACCAATCCAGACCCTTCTGAATCCACAGCTCATTGCCTCTTGCGGTGGCTACGGTCGATTGGTACTGGTTATAGGTGACATCCCGGCCGCTACCGAAGTAGATCCGAGAGGGCATCTTATGCGTGACATCGAATTTCACCGGGGTAAAGCCGATCACGGGCACGCTGGTATTGATGTAGAACTCGGAGAGGAAGGAAGAAGCACTGCTGGTGTTCTCGAACTGTGGGCCAAACCACGGGCCGCTCAATTCCGTGCCCATGCCGCCGATGCCGAACAGGCTGTTTACGTAGTCTTCGCTAAAAGCTCCACCGGTCATATCAATGGACTGCTGCAGGGAAAAGCCCTGCTCTCCTACCGCACCTGCGGCTCCGGCACCTAAGATCAGGGCCAGAATACATAAGCATAAGCAATTAAATCTCAATTATTACACCTCATTGGCTGCTACTCTGGCAATGTAATATTTAGCTTTGAGTCTCTCCTGAGCCTCACCTGAACATCATGGAAATCAGTAGGTTACCTCCAGGCTCCATTTGTTCAGCTTGCCTGTGTCTCTGCTTGCTAAATCCCTGATCCGAAGGACCCATTTGCCCTTCAAGGATTGACCGAGAAAGGCGACTAAAGGGGCCTTTGATTGGGAATCATAACTCTTCAGCAGATCCTTCTTGCCGATGCCGGTGCGATTGTGCAGAATGGCTCTTTTGCCACCTGGTGAAGTGAGTTCTACTCTCAGGTTGGAGATGTTGTTGTGGCTTATATCAACTTCCACCACCATCCTCTTCACCTTGCCATCCACGTCGAGAGAAATCGCATTGACAAGGCCCGAAGGGCTATTGTCGGGGATTATCTCACCGGATAGCGTTGATCCTTTGGCCACATGATCGGTCTTTTCCTGCCCTATTACAAATGTTATGACGCGGCCAGGTTCTCCTATATTTGATATCATCAAGCCTGAGTCCGAGCCGTCCCATAAAACAGAGGTGGGTCTTGTGTTGTGGCTGAGAGCGATTCCCATCATCCGGCCGAAGAGATCCTTTTCGTCACCCATGCTGCGGTTGGTTTCCAGATCCAAGCTGCCGTCCGCTTGCAAGAGTCCACACTGGTAATGCTTGGTTGCTGATCCGCCCTGCCATTCATTTGAGCCTAAAGTGTCGCAGTGATAAACAGCCAGGCCGCCGGCGGGAATGGAGGCGTCCAGATCTATCCCGGAGCGGTTCTCCACCAGGAAATACTCATTTATCTTGCCTGTCTCATAAATCATGGCTGTGCCATAATCCCCATGATCTGCCTGATATTGGCCGGGCTGGTTAAGGCGAACTGTTTTATCGCACCATCCTACCAGGTTACGCAGGAAGACGCATACCGGCGCAGGAGTTCTTCCATCATCGTTATGATTCCCGGCGCTCATGAGGCAGAAGTAGCCAAGGCCTGCACTCTTCTCGAAGTCACCGTCTCGATTGCCGTAATCGTAGAGGTCCGGCCAGCGGCAGATCATGTGACCGCTCTCATGGCAGAAGGTTCCAATAGAGAGGTCCTCCTTGCTTCTGCCCATGCTGGAGAGCATATAAAAATAGGTCTTTATATTTTTGTACTTGATGTCTATGATATGGTTATGTGGCCACAGCTCTCCCAAATATTGGGTCTGGCCGGCGTAAAGAAAGCTCATGGCATCAACCATTCCCACTCCTCGCGAGTCGAACTGCTCCAACGCGAGACCGCCTTTGACAGCCAGGTCGAGGGCCTCCTTGACGAGCAGGTTTTCCGTATAGTATTGACGATTGCGGCTTAGGGTTATGGGCCCCACCACCACGTTGGTGTAGTCCAGCTTGCCGCTGGACATGAGACGGTAATACTCTCGCACAGAGCAGAAGTTGCCGTTCTCATGGTAGTCCTGGCCATTAAGCAGGGCGTCTACATCCTCCCTTGTGACTGTGCTCTTCACATCCGTGAACTGGACCAGCACCGTCAGGCCCTTGATCTCGCCCTCGCTCACCCGTCTTCCTTCTAAAAGTCCCTTTTCCGCTCCGAAGGTCCGAAGATTGAGGCTGGGCTTGAAGGCGGATGCTGGGGGGTCCATTTTGGCATATCTCGCCTCAAACTTGCGGTTTCTAACCTCTTCTGATTCTTTAAAGTGGCGGCGGACCCTTTCGGGCGGGCTAAGGGAAGAATCCACTCCACTGGAGACGAACTCGCCTGAGATCAGGAAGGCATAGCAGTACAGTCCATGGTCCTGGTCGTAGACCACGGAATAACCGTCCGTATTCTCATATCGGGAATAGAACTCATCGCCGTAG